>Ga0185307_1000667_pt1 | contig 21055 bp, 21 predicted proteins | sample LHCtaG_FD_128010 | JGI IMG/M metagenome (GOLD analysis project Ga0185307, IMG submission 128010) | Hot spring microbial communities from Little Hot Creek, USA to study Microbial Dark Matter (Phase II) - LHC4sed_matched (SPADES... | ecosystem: Environmental > Aquatic > Thermal springs > Hot... | reverse complement strand
AAGCTTTAGCTTGCCTGGGTCTCTCCTTTTTTCCAAGTTCTTTCTAACGTAGTCCGGATTCTCTCTAACTAGTTTTATGTCTATCATCCTACCACTAATAGATTTTTAGGAGAGTATTAATTTAAAGAAAGTTAAAGTTTTAATTCTTTCCGGATAAACTTCTAAAAATGGGAAGTGAGTTGAGAGGGGTTATTTACGACTTCGACAACACATTAGTACTTACAGATAAATATCTCCAGAAAAAGATTGAAGAGATTTGTAAATATACCAGAAAAGAAATAAGGATAAATAGAAAAGAACTAGAAACTGGTTCCCATTTGATAAGCTGGCTAAAGAAGTGGCAAATTCCAAAGAGGAAAGCTGAAGAGATATACCTATCTGAAATTCATTCTCTTACTCTTGTTGATTGTGCTAGAGAAATGCTAAAGCATGTGCATTCTTTAGACTATCCACAAGGTATTGCCACACATTCACCAAGGTGTGTTGTTGAAACTGTCTTAGAAAACAATAAAGCACTAGAATATGTAACAAAAATGGTTACTTTTGACGAAATTCTAAAATTGAAGTTAAAGCCTAAGCCTGCGCCTGACACCCTTCTATGGCTTGCTGACCAGTTGGATGTAAAGCCACAAAATTGTTTGTATGCAGGTGATACGCCTGAAGACATAAAAGCTGGAAAAAGTGCTGGTATGATAACTGTTGGTGTAGCTTACGATAAAAATAGAATAAAGAGATTAAGAAAAACTTATCCAGACTTGGGGATAATGACTAGTAGCAAACAACTTTACAACTTGGTCTGTCTTCTTTTCTCCAGGTAAATAAATTTATTTACTCTTCACCAAATTATTTACGAATGGTAGAGTTTACAGAAGTTTTAGTTAGCATTTCAGAGTCTTTTGTAAAATTCTTGCCAAATGTTATAGGAGCTTTGGTGCTTCTTGGGATAGGTTGGTTGATAGGAAGCGTTGTAGGAAGAATAGTAAAAGAAGTAATTAGAAGGTTAAAGCTTGACGACCTTCTTTTCAAGAAAAAGAAGCCTTTGTTCAAGTTGAGCGATCTTTTCTCAATAATCTTTTCATGGGCCATCTACATTCTCTTTATCCAAGCTTCTTTTGAAACTCTTGGAGTCCCTGTATTAGTAGAAGCTCTTGGTGCAATTCTTGCATTCATTCCTGGCTTGATAAAAGCAATAATCGTAGTTATAGCTGGTTATGCTGTTGCAGAGTATGTAAGAGAAAAGATAGAAGAGAGTAAAATTATGTATTCCAAGCTTGTAGCAAAAATTATGTTCTTCCTTATCATCTACATAGCAGTTGCTACAGCCTTGCCTTCTGTAGGTATAGATGCAAGCCTAATAAACATGATACTGATAATCATCGTTGCTTCGTTTGGTCTAGGTATAGCAATTGCAATCGGGCTTGGGTTTAAGGATACAGTAGCAAGACTTGCTAAGAAAAAGTTTAAGTAGACCTTCTTTTCTTCAGCTCTAAAGTCTTCTCTATAAGAAGAAAATAAGTTGAAATAAACGTTTGTACTCTTGAAATTAGTCCAAAAGGCTCAGGCCCTATTTTTGCCATCCCTTCCGACCTTAAACCGACTTTCTCTTCTAACCCATCCAAGAATCTCATGGAAATAATTCTTAAGAGAGTTGAGAGGATGAAGACAAACCATATGCTAGTAAACTCTGCGACCATTCCTCCAACAAAAGGTGCTACTGCCGAGCTTAAACCAGTTAACATATTGTACATAGCAATAGAAGAAGATCCTTTCTCATGCGGTAGGATGTGTGAAAGATATACGAACAAAGCAGTATCGAAGCCTGCCCAAGAAGCTTGACCTATAAAAGCATAAAGATATACCCAAACTAAACTGTTAGAGATAGCATAGACGAATGGATAAAAAGATATTGGAATTATACAGCTTAGCATGACAGTTCTTGTTCCTAAGTAGTCTACTAAAGACCCCCATGGACGATAAAAGATTATACGTGAAATAAAGCCTATGGCTGAAATTATAGCAACATCCATGATGCTTCCTCCTAAATTTTTCACTATATAGACTGAAAAGAAAGGTCCTGCGATGCTAACTGAAAAATTTAGGAATGCTATGGCGCCAATTAAATTTACCATTTTTTTGTTTTTTGTTATTTCAAGAGAAAACGTTGACTTTAAAACTTCCTTAAAACTCCGAGTAGAAAGTATTACAGGTTCTTCAACATGAATAAAAACAATCTTGCTGATAATTCCCAGGAAACAAATCATGTAAAAGATGAAGTACACAAAACCAAATTGACGAAGTATTAAACCGCCTATCATACTTCCTACAAAATATCCTAAACTAGAAGCAGTGTTTAAATTGCCGATCACTTCTCCACGCCTATACTTTGGAGATAGTTGGATAAACATGATCGTCCATGCTGGCACTGTGATAGAAGAGAGGATAGACTGGAGAGTTAGCAAAATTATCAAAGTATATACTTCTTTCACAAAAGATATGGGTATCCAAAAAAGAGACCAAACTATTCCTCCTAGAATGACTAGAAACTTTCTGTTTTTTGCTATTTCCACAACACTACCCCAAAGCACTTGAGAAAGTAAGCCAGTAATGTTTGGCAAAGATGAGACTAAACCTATTAGAGTTTTCGTAGCACCTAAGGATAGAGCAAACAAAGGTATGAAAGGTGCTATCAGTTCTTCCGCCAAACCTTGGACGAAAGATGAAACGTAAAAATGTTTCATAGGATTAATTTTGTTCTTTTGAGTTCTTATTCCTGAAGTTAACTTATTCTGAAAGAAAAGAGAAAATTATTCTTATGGATAAGTTGAAGAGAACGCTCAGTCTTTTTGAAGCTATAATGTATGGTATAGGTGTAATTGTAGGAGTTGGTGTTTATACTCTCATCGGCAAAGCTTCCGGATTTGCTGGAAATGCTATATGGCTTGCTTTTGTTCTAGGAAGTTTCATAGCTATCTGCACTGGACTAAGCTATGCTGAACTTTCCTCCATGTTTCCCAAATCTTCAGCAGACTATTACTATGCAATGAAAGCTTTCAGAAATAGGGTCCTGGCCTTTCTCATCTCTTGGCTCTTGATTTTTGCAGGACTTATGGGAGTAGCTACAGTCTCACGCGGCTTTGGTGGCTATGCTAAAGGACTTACCAATATAGACGAAACTGTACTTTCTATACTCCTTATAATCTTTATTTCCTTCGTAGCTATAAGAGGAATAAAGATTTCTTCTACACTCAACGTTTTCCTTGTAACCTTAACTATTTTTGGGTTATTGATTGTTATAGGATTTGGAATGAAACACTTCGGCTCAGTAAACTATTTTTATTCACCATACGGAATAAACGGTGTATTACTGGCTGCTCCTATAATCTTCTTTGCCTTTCTAGGTTTTGAAAATATTGTAAGCATTGCTGAAGAAACTAAGTCACCAAGAAAGAATATTCCAAGAGCAATAATTGGCTCTCTTACAATAACTACAATTCTGTATATTTTAGTCTCTTTGTCTATCGTAAGTCTAGTAGGGTGGCAAGCTTTAGCAAATTCAGACGCGCCACTAGCACTAGCAGTAGAAAAGGAAAGCAGACTAGGAAGCTTTATCGTCTCGCTGATAGCTTTGACCGCAACTTCGACGACAGTCCTTGGCTTGATCATTTACCTATCAAGAATTGTATACGGAATTGCAAAAGAAGGGTCTTTACCAAAGTTTCTTGCATTAGTTCATCCCACTTACAAAACACCATGGACAGCTATAATCCTTGTTGCAACCTTTTCTATCCTTTTTCTGTTTTTAGGCGATATGGTCTCTACCGCATCTTTAGCTACTTTTTCAACTTTAACAGCGTTCATAGCTGTTAACCTTGCGGTAATTCGATTGAGGAGGCATAACATCCGAAGAAAGTTTAAAGTACCTCTAAACTTTAGGAATTTACCCATCCCATCTCTTCTTGGAATTCTACTCTGCTTTTTTATGCTTTCCAACGTAACTTTGGAAGTTTTTAAAGTAGGAATCTTGGTAATCCTTACAGGAATATTATACAGCCTCCTCATAGATAGAATACTAAAATGGCTAAAATTTTGGAAAAATTTAAAACGTGAACTACAGAAAATCTCTAGAAACTTCTAGTGCTTTATTCCTAGTGACCTATTTGTTTTTTCTATAGATTTAAACTTATCTCTTTCCAGCTCAAACATCGCTCTTATCGCATCTACGTTCTCTGGCACAACTATAGCTTCCTGATGCACCATGTGTCCCCAATACACATCCTTACCTTTAGCAGCTACAAGCTCTTCTATCACAGCAACTTCATACATATCGCTCCTTATTCTACCTAAATCTCTAAATTTTTCCAAAATTTTTGCAGTAGAAGTATATCCCTCACTTCCCTTGAATGTGAGAATTCTAGAACCATTCCTGAAAACTTCCAATAGCTTTTCTGTAGTTGTTTCTTTTTTAACTTTTGCATGAATCATATGGAAGTGTGCAAGTGTTGTTGGAACTTTGACAGCCATGCTTGTTATGTTTAGGTTTGGTAGAACAGTCTTCACGTCTGGAGCATGGTGTGAAGGAATCTTTAAATCTGGTGTTATCGCATTTATTGGACCTTTTTCATCCTCCCACGGGTCTGCTGCCCTTCTTACCAAAGCTGCAAAGACTTCCTCTACTCCAAAGTTTTCCTCTACTGTAAAAATAGTCCTGACTAGAGAGGTTGTATTACAACTAACAACCCTAACAGAAGTTGCACCAAAAGCCTTTTCATAACTTGCTATTGCTGTAAAGCTTAAGTCAGCAACATGTGCCTTTTCACCACCCTGAAATACTTGCTTTACCTTGTACTTTTGATAAAGTGGTTTAAGAGTTTCACCTACACCTTCTGAAGTACAATCTACAACTACATCCACTTCCCCACTTGCTAGAAGTTCTTCTAAAGTACCGTTCACTATCATTCCTGCATTTCTCATAGCTTCTAAAGAGTTTTGATTAGCTGCCCAAAGGTCTACGCCGTATAAAGGTGCTCCTGGTTCTAAAACTGTTTTTAAGACGAAAGAAGGAGATCTTGTAGATATGCCGATGAGCTTCATGTCATCTTGAAGTCTTATTGCATGAGCAACTCTTTTCCCTATAGTCCCTATACCATTAACAACTACTCTCACTGGCATGTTTATAATTTTAAACTTTCTTCCTATTAAGCTTTTATTACGCGAGAAATTTGCTCTATCAGGTCTGTAGGCAGCATTCCCTCCCCATATTGCTTGGCTGCCAATTCTCCAGCTTTACCGTTTATGTAAGCAGCTGCACAAGCAGCAATAAATGTCTCAACTTTTCTAGCTAAAATAGCTGCGCATATCCCTGCAAGAGTATTGCCAAAACCAGCTTTAGTCATCAAAGGAGTTCCTGTCTTGTTAATTGCAACCTCTTTACCGTTTGAAATAACATCTATATGACCTTTAAGTATGATTGTTGCTCCCAACTCTGCTGCAACTTTTCTTACAGTTTCTGCTCTTTTCTTTAGGTCTGTTGAGACCTTCTTTCCTGACAAGAGATAGAACTCAAAAGAATGAGGAGTGAGAACAAAATTTTCTTTTATCACTTCTTTGTTTTTGGCAATAGCATAGAGTGCATCATCGTCAATTACACAAGGAACTTTAACTTCCTTCAAGAATTCTGTTATTGCAGAAAGTACATGCTCGCTTCTTGTTAAACCTCCACCTATCTCTACTGCAGTTCTTTTGTTCAAAATCTCTAAAAGCTTACTAACATGCCTTATCTCTAGAAATTCTCCTTCAAGAGGATAAGTCATGATGTTTGGCGAATGTGTGGCAATTATTCTTGCAGCTTCTTGAGGTGCAGCAACGGTCACCCAATCCACCCCTGCACGATAAGCAGCAAGACCAACTAATACAGGCGTTGTTGGGTATATCTTACTTCCACCCACCACAAGAAGATTGCCAAAGTCATGCTTCCTTGCCCAATCAGGTCTTTTCTTGTATATATGCTTGAGCAAGGATTTACCAACAACTTCCATAAGAAAAATTAGTGTTTTAGTAAATATCTACTTTAGTATAATTACTCCTCTTCCCTTCCTCTTAAAGCCTTTTTTATATCCTTTATACCTTTTTTTCTTTTCGGGCAACTCTATAGTATCGACATCCATCAATATTGTACACCTTTTGTAGTTGGTATATCTTTCGGATATTTAACATCTATTATTTCATTCACAAAATCTGACCTCTCTATAATTTCTTTAGGAGCATACCTTCCTGTTAGGACTAAGTCTGTTCTCTTAGGAAGTTTTTCTATAAGCTCAAGAAGCTCCTCAACTTTCAGAAGCTTTAGATGCAAAGCCAAGCATACTTCGTCTAGAACCAGTAAATGAGGTTTTTCTTTCAGCATAATTTTCTTTGCAAACTCTAATCCTCTTCTTGCAAACTCTCTGTCTAATTCTTCCACATTTCTTACTTTAAACGTGGCTTTCCCGTACTTTATCTTTCCTGTCTTATCATCTATTTTTAACCAACCAGGTCTACCAAACTGGTATATTTTGTAGTAAGGGTAAAGCATTTTTCTTATCTTGTATTCGCCTGTGTTTTTCCACCATTTGAGAAATTGAATTATAACAACTTTATGTTTGTGCCCAACAGAACGAAGAGCCAGCCCTAAAGCATTTGTAGTTTTTCCTGCGCCAGTTCCAGTGTATAAGTATACATAACCCATATATCTTATTTTAATCATCATAAATTAATTTGGTGGTCAAGATTCAGCTGTTGTTGACGATACTTGCACTAATAGATATAGCTGCTGGTTCTGCTTTAGTTTTCCGTCTATCCATCTTTTCATCCTACATCGGCTATGCAATCCTTGTAAAAGGTGGGTGGACTGTTTTAAGCACGTTCAAAAGTGACTTTCTATTTTTGCTGATAGGTGTTCTAGACTGCATTGCTGCACTGATTTTACTTTTACCTAGTGCTTTAACTTCTCTTTCCTGGCTTGTAGGAATTTTAATTATGGTAAAAGGAGCTTGGTCTTTTCTATCTTCTCTCTAACTTAGTTCGCATACTTCACAAACGGATATACCCTCTCCTATTGGCTTCAGAACTTCCTGTTGTCTACTGCCTTGTCTGTAAACAGTAACACCTAAACATCCAAGGTCGTATGCAAGCATAAAAGCCTTTTCCACGTCATGAGGCGTAGCATCGTGTGGAAAGTTTATCGTTTTGCTTATACCATTGTCTACGAACTCTTGGAAGGCTGCTTGAATTCTTACATGCCATTCTGGTGAAATGTCATGAGCTGTAACGAAGATTCTTCTTATTCTCTCCGGTATTTCTTTTATGTGCTGAATGCTTGTAGAACTTAAAACTTCTTTCAAAATTTTCTCGTCGTAAAATCCTTCTTCTATGGCAATTCTCTCAAAGTAAGGATTAACAACAATCAAGTTTGTTCCTAAACTCTCAGCCACATTTCTTATATAACCTATAGCAAAAAGTGGTTCTATGCCTTGAGAACAACCTGCTATCTCACTTATGCTTCCAGTAGGTGCTATAGTAGTTACTGTAGCATTTCTCATTGCTTCATAACCAAGCTCATCCCATCTGCTACCTTTAAAGTTTGGAAAGCTACCTTTTTCCTTACCAAGCTCTACAGAAGTTTTCCTTGCTTCTTCTGTTATAAATTTCATCAATTCTCTTGCAGTCTTGAGAGCTTCTTCAGAATTGTAAGGAATTCTCAACAAAATTAACATGTCAGCAAATCCCATTACACCCAAACCTATTTTCCTGTTTCCCTTTGTCATTTCCTCTATCTGCTTAATCGGATACTTATTGGCATCAATAACATTGTCTAAGAAGCGAACTGCTAGTTTTACTGTTCTTCTAAGCTTTTCCCAATCTATCTCGTACTTTCCTTCTACCTCTTTGACCATCTTAGAAAGGTTTATAGAGCCTAGATTGCAAGACTCGTAAGGCAAAAGAGGTTGTTCTGAGCAAGGGTTAGTAGACTCTATTTCACCCAACTTTGGTGTTGTGTTGCAATGCCTGTTTATCCTATCTATAAAAACTACACCAGGTTCACCATTCTTCCAAGCCATTGTAACTATTAAGTTCCAGATAGCTCTTGCTTTCAAGGTTTTAACTACTGCTTTGTTTCTAGGATTGATTAGCTCAAAGTCCTTGTCATTTTTCACAGCATCCATGAACTTATCTGTTATTGCTACAGAAATGTTAAAGTTTCTCAAAGATCCTTCTTGCTCTTTGCAAACTATAAAATCTAATATATCTGGATGGTCTACTCGCAAAATTCCCATGTTGGCTCCACGACGTTTTCCTCCTTGTTTTATCTCTTCTGTTGCTGCATTGAAAACTTTCATGAAGCTTATAGGTCCTGAAGCTGTGCCAGTAGTCGATTTTACTATGTCACCTTTTGGCCTTAGACGAGAAAAGCTGAATCCGGTGTTGTGAACAAACACTAGGCCGTTGACACCAGCAAGATAATTCTGAAAATTCTCTACTGTTAAATCATAAAAGATTTTATCTTCTTTCGTTCTTGAAACCGATTTTACAACCTCTAAAGATTCTACAAGTCTCAACAACTTTTCAAGTTGGCGTAGGTTTAAAACATTACCAACTTTTCTTAAAAACTTTACTAAAGTAGCCTTAGCAACAACACCTCTCTTATGCCACTGTCCGAGTGAAATTTTTTCACCATCAACAACAGCAATTGTCTGATTACCGTTGGTCTTGAATTCAACATCAGACCCAGATAGTAACTTTTTAAATGATTCGAAATTTAACGGTAGTCCAAAACTTCCACCCTTATGATTTTCTAACAAAGTTTTAAGTTTCTCCCTTTTGTCGTTTCGCTGTAAGTTCATGCCTATGAGTTCATAAAACCTTAATAGCGAAGAATATTCCTCGACTTGCAAAACATAATCAACACCATCTTTTCTTTTTTTCTTTCTCATTCTTGCCTTTATTCCTATAGAGTTTAGAAAGTATGTAATCGCTTCTATCTGTTCTTCATTAATCATGGAGAGCTCAACACTAGGTTTGGAGCTAACATGCCCTTCTGCATCAAAAAGTCCTGTAATGAAAGAAAGTGTAGCATTTTTATTTTTATATACAGTTTCTCTTAGTTTAAGGTAGTACGAGATTATTTCTTTGTTCTTTATATCAATGTAGAAAATGTTCCTATCTTTTTGGATCGAGTATCTTCTTCTAAACTTCTTCTCCAAATGTTTATTTATTTTTTCAAGCGTTTCTTTACAGTTGTCATAAATCCTCAATCTATCTGTTTCATAGCCAGCTGCTCTATTTCTATACCTTCCGATACTACCATCACCTACTATGAAGCCAGTCGTCCAATAATCGAAGTCAAAACTGGTCTTAACTTTTGGCGGAATAGCCCCTAAAATCATATCTCCTTTTTTAATCTCATCAGCTCTTTTTTGTACAACTTCAAAATTCGGTGTCATTACAAGAAAGGGATGCCAAGCAGAAGTCAAAATCTTAGTACCTTTGTTAGTTTTTATTTCGTGTTTTTCTTCGCCATTGCTTAAAACATACTTCCAAATAAATTGGACTTTACCCCTTGCTAACTCTTTTGTTTTTGGATCAAAAGAGAAAACGAATATTCGCTTGTCTCTCACGTCAATTCCGTGTCTATTAAACTCTCCATCATAAAATTCTTTGTGCCTATTTTTCTCGTAGAACCTACTCATACTTAAAACATGAAACTCTCCATCATTTTCAAATACAAGTTTAGCTCTTCCGTCTACACATCCTCCACCTGATTTTTGAACGATTGCCATAACTTTAAGAGCATCAAAAATACTTTCTATGCTATCTTCAACAGGTATAACAAAACATGCAGATAAGTTAAGACCATCAGGAACTCCTGCGTTCATAAGCGTTGGCGAATTTGGCAGAAACTCTAGATTTGTCATCATCCTGTAAAACTCCTCTTCTAGGCTTTTAATGTATTCCTCGTCTTTTCCGTACATCCTTTCGACTTCTGCTATAGCTTTGGCAACTCTCCTGAACATTTGCCCGGTAGACTCTATTATCTTGCCGTTAACGTCTTTTCTCAGATACCTAGCTGCCAGAATTAATAAAGCATTTGTTGGTAGCTTCAACTCGTCCTCTACACCCAACATTGCTTTTATCCTTCTTGCTTCTGCCCTTTTTTGTCTGTACAAAATATATGCTTTAGCAGTCTTGTAATGTCCATTTTCTACAAGAACTTTTTCTACAAGATCCTGAACTTGTTCAACAGTAGGAATATCTCCAGGCTTCAGTTGTTTTTCCAGCAACTCTACAACTTGTTTAGAAAGCTTTTCTGCTATTGTCCTATCCTTTCCACCTACAGCCTGGGCAGCCTTAAAAATTGCGTTAGTAATTTTTTCAGGCTCGAAGTCGACGATTCTTCCGTCTCTTTTTTTGATTTTAGAAATTGTCATCAACATAAGTTTTTGTTTATAGCTTAAAAACCTTTTCTGTTGTAGAAAAAATATTTTCCAAGTTTATTCTTCTACCCCAAAATCTTTTAGAGTATACTTAAACTCTGCATCTGACTTTATCTGCTTCCTTTCTTTCATGATTTCTCTTGTCAATAACATGCAGGCTGTAGCTAAAGATTTTTTACCCTTATTGTTCATAGGAATTACTAAATCTATGTTTTTCGTCTCATGTCCTGTATCACACATTGCAACTATAGGAACTCTAGCTGTTACTGCCTCCTTTATAGCTTGTTGATCAATCACAGGATCTACAACAAACATAACATCAGCCTCAAAATAGTCCTTGTAATGAGGGTTCGTGAGCATCCCAGGCATAAACCTACCAACCACAACTTTTGCTCCTATCAGTTCGCCAAACTTTTTTATAGCTTCTTGGGCTACAGGCTTTCTGCTTGCAACTACAATGTTTTTATGTCTTGCCAAGAATTTTGCAGCGACTCTAATTCTCTCGTCTATCTCCCTTAGGTTTAAAACTGCTAACCCGTCAGCTCTTATCTTGTATATGAACTCTTTCATGTCTTTTGTCTTTTGTTTCATTCCTATATGGATTCCAGAAGCAAGATATTGTTGCTTGCTCAAGAGTAATTTTGCCATTTATACACCTCTTGATTTTTTGCCAGCAGACGTCAAACCGCGAAACACCCTACCTTTATGCGTCGGTCTGCATATCCAGTTTATCTTTGGGTCATTCTTTATGCTTGGATTGTTAGGATCGACCAGAATGACTTCAAACCATTTATAAGTGCCATCTTCACCAACAGGATAACTGTTCAAAACTTCAAGGTTTGGAAACTTCCTAGCTGCTTTCTCTTCTGCCTGCCATTGCAAACTTTTACCAGGTGTAAATTTGACAAGACCTGCCTTGCTAGGTTTTCTTCCTCTCCTTCCATACAAAGGTCTTCTTCTACCACCCTTTCTTACCCTCACTCTGCAGAGGACAAAACCAGGCTTTGCCTTGTAGCCTAAAGCTCTTGCCCTGTCTAAGCGTGTAGGTTTTTCTACTCTTTCGACTACATTCTGCTTCCTCCACAGGATTAGCTTTGAAGCTAAGTTTTTCTGCCAGTTTTCTCTTAAATGCTGGTATAGGCCTTTTACCATACGCTCGCCCTTAGTATTTGTATTGTTTTGTTTTTAAATTTAAACTTAAAAAGGATATCCTAAACCTAGTGTAAACAAGTAGACGTCAAACATGTCCCTGTTTAGTGTATTCACGTAAGAGACTTCATAACCTTTCTTTACTGGTGTAATAGTAGCTTCTAAAGAGATTTTTTTAGAGGCGAAAAGGAGCAAAGAAATGAGAAGCATTCTTTCATCATCACCAACTCCACCATCAGTAAAATTGGCTATCCAAGCAGTATTGTAAGCAGGTGTACTCTTGAGTACTACTCCTGGTATTATCCCTCCGGTCTCTGTTGTATTTTCTGCTTGAATTAACACCCTATTATAATCGTTATCATCTGGAAGTATGATATAATATCTTCCCCACCTATTTACCAGGCCAGCAGCTACAGCATGCGCAGGTGGACCCTTACCTGGCTTATTCGGATCTATCTGGTATCCAAACTCGTATCTGATAAAATCATAAAACTTGTACTTCGGCTGAAATGTTATGCCAATTTTTCCTTCACGGATATAGCTTAAAAGAAAAGTAAAGTTTTCACTCTGATTGTGAAGGTTTGGTAACTCGAATTTCTCACCTACACCTACTTTCAAATCAGCAGTACCATTCCAATCTGTGTCGAAGTAAACACTACTAAAGTTGCAAACCCAAAAAGAATAAGCATAAGGCTCTTCTACATTTTGACTGTCTACTTGATAGACGTAAGATTGTATCTTCAAGCTCCCATTGGTTATGTTTGAACAGTAAGGAGAAGGTAAAGAACCTTCTGTTTGGATATTACCTGATGGTAGTTGACTTGTTAAAATTGGGGCAGGAATATGGTAAAAATACTTCCAAGGTTGGTAGATTATATCACTTGCGTTGCACGGCTTTTCGTCGCATTCGTATGTGACTCTAAATTTGTCGTAATCGGAAAACCTGGAAGTCTCTGTAATTGTCGTGTTAGTTAGCCCGAATATTTGTTTTGTTCCTAGATCGAGTAAAGTAGCGTTCAAGTCAGAAATCTCAACTATTCCGTTTCCGCTGCTAAGATAAGAATTTAGCATGCTAGTATAAGGTGTAAGGTTTCTGTAACCCCAAATTAAAAGAAGGTCAGAACCAAAGTAGCAGGGATTAACAATACCAAGATAACTCGGACAAAACTCAATTCTAATAGGTCTATTGTTCACCTCAAGCCCATAGGTCCAGTTGTTCAAAACGCTAATTTGTTCGTCTGTGCAATTACATGCTACAACTATTCTTCCTTTTATTGTCCCTTGTGTTGTATACCAAAAGACGGTATTGTTACCTAGAACTGTCTTAGTCAGGAAATCGGAAAGTGCATTTCTGTCAAAAGAAACACTGTATAGGATGCCTATCCTATCAGCAGTAGTTATCACATCTCGTAGTTTTAGAAGTGTGTCTGCAGCATCCCATCCGGTCTCGTAATAAAAAGGTGGGAAAAATATTGTTAGTGTAACTATCAGAATTATTATGGTTGAAATTGCTTCTATAATAGATATTTGTCCGCGCATCTTACCACACTCTTACACTTATTTTTGCATAAGAGCCTGAATCTAAGGCCGCTATTCTAGTTACTTCTGCTATATTCTGTCTGGAAATCTTGGTAGGAGGTGAACAGCTTGCTAAGAGTGTGTTAGAAATTAAGTCTGCAATCGTGATCTCAAATTGATAATCTTGTGGTACTCCTAATTTTTCGGCGATGGAATTGTAGTCTGAAGAACATGTTTGATTAAAGGCTTGTATTTTATCGAGAGAAATTAAGTTTGTTAAATTCTTCAACTCGCTAGAAAGGCCTATTCTCTTTATTTCACCAGGACTCGTTTGGGTCCAATTGAGTGGTTCGCCAAAATCGTTTACTAAAAGCTCAGAAATCTGGTAAGCTTCTGCTTTTAGAAGCCTATTTCTTATTTCTGCTCTGTACACCGAAGTAGCAGAAATTGTTTGAAAAACTATGTATGTGGCAAACATTACAAACAATACTAGAGAAAAATAGTATTCGGAAGATACTTGAGCCTTCATACTACCAGCAACCCTACTCTTGATAAGAACATGAATGAAACTAAAACTATCACGCTAAGGATTAAGCTATGTTTTAATCCTGCTATTACAGAATTCTCGCTTATCTGTCCTGCAACCAAGCCAGCAAAGAATGCTTGCATAAAAGCCATGTAGAAGAAGAGCGAAACATAGTAGGAGGGTATGCCAGGCTTAACACCAAACAAACTAGTTGAAGTTAGTTCAAAAAGTGCACATATACTGCAAGCTCCAGCTGTACAACTCTCGCAAGGGTTTGTTAGCCCGACTACCTGTCCAAAGGTTGGAGAATAGAAAACAGGCATTAACAAATGATTGATAAGAACGATTATCACTATGAAAATTATAGTTATAGCATAGATTATTAGCAAGTGTTTATGTAATATGCTTCTCTTCTCCTTTTCTGCCTCTTGCAAGGTTATCAAGTTGTCTGCAACAGAATCTATGACAGAAACTATCTCACCTCCAGACAAATGAGCCTCTCTTATTATATTCACTGCCATATAAAGCCTTTTACTACTTTTTACCCTTTCAGCAAACTGACCTAGAACCTTATCTACACTCATCCCCCAGCTTATTTGATTAGACATCTTCTTTACTTCCAGGCTCAGCCTACCATAGCCTATTTTACTAGTTTGTTGTATTGCCTTGTAAAGTGGCATTCCAGAGCTTATAGCTTCTGCCAAATCGTGTAAAAAGTTTGGAAATACTGCCTCCATTTCTTTTATGTCTCTGTACTTCTGGTACTGGTAAAGGAAATACATGAAAACTATTGCTAAAGTAGAAACTATTATCCCATTAGCTAAAACTCCCCTGTCGCCAGTTAAAACACCTATAAGAATAGCTCCTAGTAGAATTGCTCCAGAAATCCCTATCATCCTAATTTCTCTCTTAATTTTATTCACCTCCTGGTGTTGCTGCCTTTACAAGATAGAGGAAAAGAATCGAAACTGACGGTATTACCACGAAAATCATCATAAATTGGAGGGGAAGTACGTTGCCTCCTCCTATTCCAGAAATTATTGCAGTTAGGACTGTCATAAAAATAGCTGCAAGAATTATCGCAACAAGGTATATCTCCAAGTAAATCGTCAGGCTGTGAGCAAACTCGTATAATTTTCTTCTGTATTCTACCATCATGCTATTGGACTTCTCTTTCAAGTATACATTCAAATCTCCACCTGCTCTTACGATTGAAAGGATTCCGTAAAAGATTTCACTAAGCTTTTTTGATGGTGACCTTTCAATAGCTCTTTCAAGTGCTGTGTTTACGTCTAGTCCGAACATCTCTATGTCTGTATTAATGGAGTTTATCTCAGCTGCAATTTCTTCCCTTCCAAACTTGGAAGACATCTTTAAAATTTTTGATAAAGGTAGTTTTGTACTAGCTATAGTTGAAAGATAGAGGAGGGAAAAAGGTAGTGCGCTATCTATCTTCTTCTCTCTATCCCTAATCAAAAGCTTTGGATAGTTTATGTACAAGTAAAAGAAGAGTATAGAGAGGAAGACTGATGTGGTGAAACCAGTAAAAAATGCAAAAGCAAAGCTTTTAAACAATAATCCGTAGATGAAAGAAAATATAGGCAACTCGAAAAGGAAAACTATTAAGCCTGTTAGCAAAGATTTGGAAATGAACTCTTCCACAGAAATTTTAGACTTTGATTTTCTTAAATCAGATTTTAAGTCTGGAAAGTAAACTGTAAGCTTGCCCGCATACTCGCTGAAAAGTTTGTAGGCAACCCTATCATAGAAACCCATCTAGCTCTCACCCATTACTACTGCCAGAACTCGAACAGGTGATGTATAATAAAGGTTTATTACCTGGTACACACTTCTATAATCTGTTATGTTCTTTTTCTTCATCCACTCTAGAATCAAAGCCCTCCTTTGTAGCTCGTCTATCACGTCTTGCTCTGGTATACCAAACGTCTTTGAAATTTTCTTAAGAGTTAGACTCTTGCCTTGTACATCAAACTTGTCTGTGAAAGAATTCCACTTTAGCACAGTATTTACAGTGGGTCTTTGAGTCTCAAAATCAAAACCTGTTACCTCTACCACTTCACTCACTCTTCTAACAAACTTTTCTTTATACCTAGCACGAATTAGGAAAACTATCAAATCTAAGCTTGCAACGAGTGGAGGAGGTAGGGCAATAGGCTGTGTTGTTAATCTATCAAAAAGTTTATTCATGTCTTCTGCATGTATTGTTGCAAGAGATGGGTGACCAGTAGAGATTTGTTGGAAGAGGATGTAAGCTTCTTTACCCCTAACCTCCCCAACTACTATATAATCTGGTCTTTGTCTTAGGCTTTCTCTCAGCAAGTCAAACAAGTCTACCTCTCCTCTTTCTCCCTTACTTATAGCAGTTCTTGCAACAGTAGGAACCCAGTGAGGATGTGGTAACCTTATTTCTGCAGTATCCTCTATAGAAACGATCTTCTTCTCTGGCCTGATAAAAAGAGAAAGAACGTTTAGCATAGAAGTTTTACCAGTTGCTGTACCACCAGAAATCAGAATACTTCTCCCATAATCTACTGCCAGCCATAAGAATGCTAAAGTCTTTGCATCGACTGTTCCATAGTTCATTAAATGAATAGGCGTTAAAGGCTCTTCTGTGAATTTTCTGATAGTAAAATTGCTTCCTTTTCTTGCTATGTCTGTGGCTAAAGTTGCTTGTAAACGCGAGCCGTCAGGGAGAGTTCCATCAACCAAAGGTTCAGCAACTGAAATAGATTTACCGCTTAACTGAGCTAACCTTATTATAAAAGAGTCTAGTTCCTCAGCAGAAGGAAAAACTACATTAGTAACTATAGAGCCAAAAGCAGGATCTCTATGATAGACAAAAATTGGCACCCCTACTCCGTCGCAAGAAATGTCCTCTATATTCGGGTCTTGCATTAATGGTTCTATTCTTCCCAAACCAACAAAATCTCTGTTTATGTAGTAATCAAGTATTTCTCTTTCCTCTGGTGTAATTTCTACCTTAAAGTATTTTAGCAATTCACTTATCTGTTGACGGATATACTCTCTTGCTTCAGCCACTCCTAATTTAGAGAAGTCTACCTCCAGCCTCTGTTCTAGGAGCTCTCTAAGCTTATTCATCAAACTTTTTATCTTATCACTCAAAGGCGGTTCAACTAACTGATAAACATATTTATTTGCCTTTTCGTCCCAGAAGATCCGAGCATAAGCAAAAATCTTTTCACCTTTTTTTGGATTTCTTGGAATTAAAGGATATATGGTGACTCCTTTTTTAATTTCTACAGCTTCTTTTTTTCCTATCCCAACTTTTTTAATTTCTGTTGGAATCTCTAATCCCTCTTCTATCTTTACTTCTTTTCGAATGGCTGGTTTTTCTACTTCCTTAGGAACTTCTACACCACCTATCATTGGCCGAATCTTTAACGGTACTTCTATCACACCTCCAGTAGACTTTATAGCTAAAGAAACTCCCAGCGGGCCTATTCCTGCTCCTTCTGCTTCAGCACTCTTAGCTTCCGTTAGGACTTTCCTCGCACCCCTAATCATTTTTCTTGCTACTATTTTAGCTATCCTCATCAGCTTACCCCTAAAATATTTTTATCTTTTTCTAATGTTAAAGTTATAGGCTTAATCGAGTAAGAAAAGCCGTTGAAAAGAAGTGTATAGTTTAAATTGTGTAAGGATGACTTATCTGCGACTCCTCCTGGTTGAGTAATTACACTAGACTGATTGTTGCTAAAACTTATCTCTGTGTAATAACCTCCTGTCATGTTCTGGAGTTTGAAAGAAAGAGCAGCATAATCACATATTTTACATTCAGCAAGAAGGTTTATAGCAATCGCTGAAACGTAGCTATTAACCAATTTTCTGTGACCAGAAGCAACGTCTTCTCTAAATAGGTCGGACTGAAGTTTAAAAAAGTATCCTAATGCTCCTAGTATGCTTATGCTTAAGACAAAGAAAATTACAAATTGTACTACGACTGTTTGAGCTTTCATCCTAAAAGAATTTTTACTTTTGTTATAGTTAAACCTTCTGGAGTTGTGGTTATTTCACCCCTAGATATACCTATTGTTTTACCAGTAGAGGTTGTGGGACCTGTTACCTCTAACTCGATCTTCTGTCTTACATTAGGGTTGCTTGGGTCTACTAGCTCTCTAAACCATATTTTGTAAGTGATGTTGTAACCGTCTCCAAAAGGATCTGCACGACCACAAGTAACAAAAGAGTTACTTCCTAGGTATGCTGAATCTGAAGGAGATACACAATTATCGCCAGCCAAGAGTGCAACCCAGTCTCCTGTTGCTGCTAGGTTAGTAGCTTTGCTAAAAAAAGTAAACTGAATACTGTTACTTGCAGTTTCAATTATCCATATGCCGTCTACGTCTAATTTAAACGTATCATACCCACCCTTGTTAGCAACGGTTGTTATCTTTCTTTGTAAGGAGTTTGGATTGTTTGGGTCAAAATATCCAGCTACTCTTTCTGTTACAGACCTGCTCTGCATTTTTTGTATTAACGGCAAACCCCATGTATATGCCATCGCAACAAGTGTTATGGCTATTAGCACTACCAAAACAGCAGAAATGATCTCACTCACACCTTTCATATTTTATAGTGTTGGTTTTGGTGGTAATAAAGGTTTTTTAATAGTAATTGGTGGTCTTCTTAGTCTCTTCTCCACTTCTTCCAAAGATGCTTGCATAGCCTGGTTCGCTTCTACCATCTTCTTTGTCATTTCTATTAGCTGGTCCAGCTTTTGAGCAATAGAAGGAGTGATTCCTTCCTTAGAAGCTACTTCCTCTTCTGCCGACGCTTTTATGAAATTTATTAGTTCTTCTAACCTTGAAGTCAGATCTTCTAACCTGGAAGGAAGCTTTGAAAGCTCTATTCTCAAGGCATCGTTGGCCTTTGCTAATTCGTCTACAATTTGTTGATTCATCCTGATTATATCTACAAGCTCTTTATAAAGCTCTTTCGAGTCAAAAGCTTTGGAAGCTTCTAACTGCTCTATTCTCTTTTCCAACCTTCTTAAAGGAGAAATAGGAATTATTTCTACTTCCTCTGTACATTCTGGCATATTTATTATTTTAAAATTAAAGTTAATAAAAGTACCAGTTAGTATTCTTCCTCGCCACTAGGAGTAGGTGTTGATGGCTTTTCCTTGGAAAGCTTTCCAGCAGCTATAACATCATCTATTCTCAGAATCATTTCAGCAGCTTCTGCAGCTGAAATTATTGCTTGCCTCTTCACTTTTAGAGGTTCTACCACGCCATACTCAAACGCATCTTCTATTCTTCCCTCAAAGATGTTTATGCCATAAGTGCTTTTGCCTTGCTCGTGAGCTGCTCTAAGTTGTACAAGAATGTCTATTGGGTCTAGACCTGCATTCTCGGCTAAAGTCCTTGGAACTATTTCTAAAGCATCTGCAAAAGCTTTTATAGCCAATTGTTCTCTCCCTGAAAACTTTTCTGCAAACTCTTTTAATTGCTTAGAAACTTCAGCCTCAGGAGCCCCTGCACCTGGAAGTATCTTACCAACTTCTACTGCTGATGCTACAGCACCTATTGCATCTTCTATACTTCTATCAACTTCATCAACAACATGCTCCGTGCTTCCCCTTACTAGAATAGTCACTGCCTTAGGATCTTTGCAACCTGTTACAAAAGTTACTTCTTCTCCACCTATTTTCTTCTCTTCTACCAGCTTGGCATAACCTAAGTCTTCTTTTGTCAAATCTTCTAAGTTTGAAACTATTCTTCCACCTGTTGCTCTTGCTAAAGCCTCCATGTCAGACTGTTTCACTCTTCTGCAAGCAAGAATGCCTTTTTTAGCTAGGTAGTGCTGAGCAACGTCGTCTATACCTTTCTGACAGAATACCACGTTAGCGCCTGTTGCAGCAACCTTTTCCACCATTTCTTTTAGCATCTTCTGTTCTTGCTCTAAAAATGCTTGCATCTGTTCTGGAGATGTAATTCTTATTTGTGCGTCTGTCTCAGGCTCTTTTACTTCAAGCGCAACATCCAATAAAGCTATCTTTGCATCTTTTATTGTTTTAGGCATTCCTGGATGCACTACCTCCTTATCTATAGCAATTCCCCTTATTAGCTCTGTTTCTTCAGAAGAAGCACCATGTTTCTTCAATCTTTTTATGTTGTCTGTATCTACGACAATTTTTCCATCTTTTTTCTCTGCTACACTTCTTACTGCTTCAACAACCAGAGAAGCTAACTTTGGAGATGCCTTTTCCACAGACTTTCCAGACATGGCAGTAATCGCTATCTTTTTCAAGTCTTCTGTATCTTCTAGTGTAACCGGCCTTGCAATTTTCTCTAGAATCTTTAAAGCCTCTTCTTTAGCAATCTTAAAACCTTTTGTTATGACAGTTGGATGAACTTCTTGATCTAAAAGTTGCTCAGCATTTTTCAAAAGCTCGCCTGCTAAAATAACAGAAGTAGTGGTACCGTCGCCTGTCTCCTCGTTCTGTGTCTTTGCTACTTCAACCATCATCTTAGCAGCTGGGTGCTCTATCTCCATTTCTTCTAGAATAGTCACACCATCGTTGGTAATAACTATATCACCTATACTGTCTACAAGCATTTTGTCCATTCCCTTAGGTCCTAGAGTAGTTTTCACAGCCTCAGCAACTGCCTTAGCAGCTGCTATGTTATTGCGTTGAGCATCCTTACCTGTAGTTCTTAACGTACCTTCTGGCAATATCAAAACCGGCTGTCCTCCTAATTGACCTATCATTGCCTGAGCCATCAGAACACCTCCTAAATCAGTATATTAGTATACGTACATTCATATATTTAAATTTTATTCTGGTAGGCCAAGTTTTTTACTTGTACTGCTTCCATTTGGCTTCTTATTCCATACAGAAAGGGTTGAACTATTTTTCTGCAGATCTTCTCCTACCAATTGAAAGCAGTAGAAGAAATTATTGATAGATGTGATGGCACTTTAGCCTTTAATATTGAGAAATTAAGTACTCTTGAATGTTATCCAGAAATTAAGGAAAAATTCTAAAACTCGTGAAACAAAATAATTGCATTCACTTCCCCAAGCTTGAACCTCTAAAATTTCAGATTGTATTTACCTCTTTAGAGACATGAAGATTCTACAACCTTTCTCAAATCTTTTCTACTAGTTTCTTTCAATTCTTCTTTCGATATGATTGGCAAATTGTCTAAATACTTTTTTCTATACTGTTGGATTACAAACAAAACCTTCGAGAGGGTCACCGCTGACATTTCTCTGAAATGTTGCAAACTTCTTAGAACTTTTTCCTCGTCTTCGTAAAGCGCTGTAATAAATACTTTTTCCTCTCTTCCAATAATATTAAAAATTGAGCCACGCACCGGAGAATTCTCTATTTTCATACGCTTAAACT
>Ga0185307_1000666_pt1 | contig 21100 bp, 43 predicted proteins | sample LHCtaG_FD_128010 | JGI IMG/M metagenome (GOLD analysis project Ga0185307, IMG submission 128010) | Hot spring microbial communities from Little Hot Creek, USA to study Microbial Dark Matter (Phase II) - LHC4sed_matched (SPADES... | ecosystem: Environmental > Aquatic > Thermal springs > Hot... | reverse complement strand
GTAGACAAGTCTAAACATGGGTTCAAAAACGGGCGTTTTTGACCATCAGGAAAAGCATCCGAAACCATCAGAAACCATGGTATAGACAAGTCTACACAACAGTTCCCTGATGATGTGATAATGAAATAGACTAGTCCATTAATCAGTTGCCTGTTTTGAGTTTTTCTTCAAGTTTCCCTTGGTCTTTGATGATATGCTTGTTCTCATCGAAAGGTTTATATATTTATATATACATATAATATATTGGAGGTGATAGTTAATGGAGTCTCTGGATATTGCATTGTGGAAGGTATTCAAAGTTGGAGATGTTGCTATGCTGTTGAACGTGCTGTGGGGAGGGGAAATCGATGATGATGAAGATGCAGATATGGTTAAAGCGTCTTTCAACTGGGTTGAGAGATGCCATGGAAACATCAGAATTGTATTCCCCCTTCCAAAAGGGGAAAGCATAAGTAAAGAGGAGGAGGAAAGAATATTCCAGCTAATCCTCGAATCCCTTAACGGAACTCCTAGGAGACATGTAATTGAGGGAGACATCATGGAAGAATATGAGCTTCCAGAGACAGCCAAAAACATTCTAAGCTACTTCAAAAAATTCACAAACAAACCAAAGTCACAGTACTGGTGGTAAATCAAACTACCCCTATTTTTATCTCATGAAACGTAGTGCTCTCGTTAAAAATGTAAACCTCTCTTTTGCTGGTTTTACATAGCCTTTTATGTAGCTAAGTGCTTCATTTGCACAATATGATGCTTCTTCTCTTGCCTTGTCAAACACCTTAGCAACTATATCCGGGTTCTCCTGTACTATACCATAGGGAAGCTCTGCCCTAACTTTTCCCCATCCCAACCATTCATTGGTTGCCTTATTGAACACCGCTCTCATAAGTTCATCGAAGGTTACAGTATGTGAATCCACAACTGTTTTACGATGGAGGTAGTATCTTGGAAATCTTTTTTCCATCAATCTTTTCTTCACTTTTCCTGATACACTGGTGTCGCTAAAGTCGCTTGTTTCGACCCAAAATTCATCAATTAATGAGAGGTAGCATACACTCTCCTCTTCACCATAGTCTCCAATGAACCTGTTTTCATGTTCTACACATAGATGATACTCGTCTTTACGTAGCTCACGTATATTTTTAGCAATGAAATCTGCAAACTCATCGACATCTTCAGCTTTAAGGTAATTTGGAAACACACATGAATAATGTTCCCCCTCAGCAGCATACTTTTCCTCAGCCACTCCACCCCTACTACGACACCACTCCTCAAACCTATCTATAACCGACATGGAAACCCCAAATATACCAATCCCCATCTTTACTAATAATTTTTTCTAGCCTTAGAGTAAATCAAACATACACTATTTAACCTTCAGGGTGAACTCACGACTCAGGCATACTAGCCCCCAACCTCAAAAAACTTATAACCCATAGTTTTTAAGTATTCATCTACCATTCATTGATGGAGTGAACAAATAAAGTTTAAATATTGAGGCTAGCTTTATTTGATTTAGGAGGTAATGAGGGTATGGCTTTAGAGATAAGACCTCCCGACCCTGAAAGGGCAAAGCAGATTCTTAAAAGTATAGCTGATTTTTTAGAAAGAAAGGGGGTTAACATAAAAGAAGAAGTAGAACTTTTAATTAGACACGGTGAGTCATTGCTCAAGGGCTCGGAGGCTTGTGAGCGAGAGGCTGTAATGTACGGTTTGAGTGATGTAGCTCTTATGGCTTACGACATTGCCAGAAAAATCAAGGAAGCTAGTCTTCGTGGGAAACTCAGTTATGATGAAAAAGACATTTTAACAGATGAAATATACTTTCTCTCTTCAAGTTTCCAGCGGGAGGCTATGAGAAATCTTGAGAGGTATTGTGGCTGCAGGTTCAAGTGACTCTAAACGCTTCCCATGTCTCCCCATCTTTACTAAAATCTTTTATCTTCTAGCCTTAGAGTAAAGGTTTCAGGGTTTGAGTATATGCTTAAGCCTTAATCCCACTTTTCTCTCACTTCACAACCACAGTTTTCTTTAAGTATGTGGGCTGTAATTTCTATGTATTTGTTCCTAAGTCGTTCAAGTTCACTGTTAGCTAACTTCCACTCATCATAACTAATTCTGCCTTCACTAATAGCTTCATCTAGACGAATACTAATTCTCATATAAGTTTCCTGAGCATCTCCTGCCGTACGTAGGGCTTTTTGGACGTGACAAGTTTCAGCCCACGTCCTCATCCATTCCCAATCAATAATTAGCACGTCGGCAAAACGTGTGAGTCCTATCCTTCCAAGAATCTCCTTAGCCTTCGGGCTGAATTCAAGATGCTCATCCATATCAAATTCTACCTCAAAACAACTATCCACACCTTTACTAATATCTTTTATTTTCTAGTCTTAAGTATCTCCCTCTTGAATTTACTGGTGGTAAATCAAATTACTCTCTCTTTTTTCCTAGAAATGTAAGTCTTTCTTCTGTTGTGAAGTCCGCAGTGTAATCATTATACTTCTCCTTCAAAGATTTGTATGCTCTTTCACTCAACTTGTAGTTCTTTTCAAACTCCTCCTTTGAAATTTCTGAGCTTGCAATTGTGTAAACCGAGTATACACAGGCAATTGAATCAGATATCCTGCTATACTTGTCATAATCAAACCCCATCTCCCTATAATCTTCCTCCTCAAGATACTCAGAGTTGCCGAATATGGCAAACTTCCTCCCCTTCTTCGAATGCACTATGGCTGTGAAGACAGGAGTCAAACCAAGAAACCTACACTCAATCTTCTCAATACCCTCAGGAATTAAATCTGCAATGTCGAAGAGAAGGCTATCAGCAATTTCCGGAGCAACCTCCCAAATGCTGTACACACCCTTCCTAGGCTTCTCAGACATCTACATTTCACCATACATCCATTCATGATTTTTACTAAAATACTTTACCATTAGCCAATATGTGGATGATGCTATTCTCGGATTTATGAATTACTCTTTTTCTCTTGGTTTTACATATCTGAGTGCTTTGTTTGCATAGTATGATGCATCATCTCTTGCCTTATCAAGCACCTTAACAACTATATCTGGACTCTCCTGTACCACTTCATAGATAAGGTCTGCACCGACTAGTCCAAGCCCCCTCCATTCATTGGTTGTCTTATTAAACTCCACGTCCATAGATTTCTTGAAGATTATGCGATACGAATCTACATCTTCACCCTGTCTGAAGAAGAATTCTGGAGGACGTTCCTTCAATTCTCCTGAAACACCAATATCGCTATAGTGTTTTACTGAAACACTTATTTCATCAAATAGTGGGGTGTAACATATACTCTCCCATTCCTTGTATCCTCCAATGGGTCTTGCTTCATGTGTTATGCATACCTCATAACCTTTTTTCCTTAGGTCACGTCTATTTGCATCAACAAATCTTATAAACTCCCTGATTTCTTCATCTTTAAGGTGACGTGGGAATATACATAAAGCAAAAGTTACATGTTCCTCATGTTTTACTCTTTCACCTTTACTACGGCACCACTCCCCAAATTTATCCATAACTGACATTGAGACACCCAATATTTTTACGCCTCATCTTTACTAATTAATTTTTATTTTCTAGCCTTAAGTGTCTCCCATGGTTTCAGGGTCAAGCATACACTATTTAATTCTCAAACTTATTTTATTCTTCTCTCGGTCTACAAGTGCATTTCTCCTTAAAAATGCGGATTATCGTTTCTTTGTATTTGTCACTAATTTTTCTGAGCTCATGATTAACTAAATCTATCTCCTTAAATGAAATTCTACCTTCAGTGGCAGCTGCAGTCAATTTGTCCAAAATATATGCATGTAGGAGTGCGATGGATTCTATTGAACGGAAGAGACTACGAAGGTTGCATTTTTCAGCAAATGTTGTCATTATTCTCAGCTTGTAAATTATAGCGTCGGCGTCAGCTATGAGGTCTGTCTTCCCAAGTATCTCCTCAACCTTCGGGGTGAATTCATGATATTCGGACATGCTAATCCTACTCTATAAATTCACAACCACAATTTTCCTTAAGTATACGGGATACCGTTTTTATGTATTTGTCCTCAAGTTTTATAAGCTCCCAGAGAGCTATTTTATATTCATCATAACTAATTCTACCTCTATAGAGAGCTTCACTCAGATGATTCCTAATGTACACATACGTTTCCCGAGCAGTTCCTGCCGCTTGTAAGACTTTATAAATGAAACAAGATTCAGCACACGTCCTCATCCATTCCAAATTAACAGGCAGAAAGAGAGCATGACGTGTGAGTCCTGCCTTTTCAAAAATCTCCTTAGCCTTCGGGCTGAATTCAGGATACTCAGCCATACTAAATCACACCTCCAAAAACCACTATCCCATCTTTACTAAAATCTTTTATCTTCTAGTCATGGTATCTCTCTTGAATATACTGGTGGTAAATTAAACCTATCCCTATTTTTACCTGATGAAACGTCGCAATCTCTCTAAAAATGTCACCCTTTCTTCTGCTGGTTTTACATAGCTTTTTATGTAGGTAACTGCTTCGTTTGCATAGGATGATGCATATTCCCTTGTCTTGTCAAACACCTTTGCAATTACGTCTGGATTTTCCTCTACCACTTCATAGGGAATCCTTACACCCGCATCTCCAAACCCCATCCATTCATTGGTTGCCGTATTGAACACTGCATTCATAGATTTACCGAAGGATGCGGTATATGAATCCACAACTTCATCATGACGGTGGAATCTTGGAAAACTTTTTTTCATCAATTTTTTATCCACTTCTCCTGATACACCGATGTCGCTAAAGTATTTTGCTGAGACATCTATATCATCAAACAATGGGGAGTAATATACACACTCCTCTTCACTATATTTTCCAATTTGCTTCCCTTCATGTTTTATGACTAAATAATACTTTCCATACCTTAGCTCACGTCTATTTGCAACAAGAAACCTTGCAAACTCCTTGACATTTTCACTTTTAAGGTAATCTGGAAACTTACATGAAGCATATCCTTCCTCTTCATCATAATCTGCCTCTATCGTTCCACCTTTACTGAGACACCACTCCTTAAACTTCTCCATAACCGACATGGAAACACCCAATATTTTTACGCCTCATCTTTACTAATTAATTTTTATTTTCTAGCCTTAAGTGTCTCCCATGGTTTCAGGGTCAAGCATACACTATTTAATTCTCAAACTTATTTTATTCTTCTCTCGGTCTACAAATGCATCTCTCCTCAAATTTCCTAATAGCGTCACCCATATATTTACCCTCAAGCCTCGAGAGTTCTCTCTCAGCTAAAGTCATTTCCGACCATGAAATTATATCTTCAGCAACAGCCATATCCAAACGTGCCTCAATCCTCTTATTGAATTCTACGGCATAAGCTGTTGCATTGATGAGTGAGATGGCTTCGCATTCTTCAGCTTTTTTCACCATCCACCTCAACGCATCAATCATCCATTTGGCTTCATCTATGGCTTTTGCCTTTCTAAGAATTTCCTCAACCTTCGGGCTGAATTCAGGATACTCAGCCATACTAAATCACACCTCCAAAAACCACTATCCCATCTTTACTTAAATCTTTTGTTTTCTAGTCTGTGTATCCCCTTATGTGTGAGTCTTAGATGGTGCTATTTTCTGATTTATAAATACTCTTCTTCCTCTTCCTCTGCTGGTTTTATGTAGTCAAGTGCTTCGTTTGCATAGTATGCTGCGTCTTCTTTTGCCTTGTCGAGCATCTTTACAACTATGTCTGGATTCTTCTTTGCCACTCTATATCCAATGCTTGCTCCAACATTTCCAAGCCCCATCCATTCATCGGTTGCATCATTCCACTCCACATCCATCTCTTTCCCGAAGGTTATGCGATGTGCATCCACAGTTTTCCTCTCTGTGAAGGATTTTGGAAGACCCCCCATCAATTCTCCCGAAACACCGTAATCGCTATAGTATTTTGCTCCGACATGTATTCTATCATCACTTGGGAAGTAACATACCTCCTCCCCTTCCCTGTATCCTCCAATGAGCTTCTCTTCATATTCTACACATACATCATAATCTTCTTTCCTTAGGTCACGCCTATTTGCATCAACAAATCTCATAAACTCCCTAACTTCTTCATCTCCAAGGTAATCTGGAAACTTACATGAAACAGATTTTACATACTTATCACGCTCTGCCTTTCCACCCTTACTACGACACCACTCCTCAAACCTATCTATAACTGACATGAAGACACCCAATACACTTATCCCAATCTTTATTAATATTTTTTATTTTCTGGTTTATTCACGATTATACATCTCGTTTCCATGAAATGTTTCAAGTAGTTTCCTCCGTGAATTTTTCGAGTAGTTGCCTTAGCTTATCCCTCATTTCCTTTGCTTCATTGTCTTTTTCATGTAGTGACTGGACTATTTCGTTCACATATATGGATAGGTATTTGATTGTGATATACCATGTAATCACAGATACAAGACCTTCAAATACCTTGTGGAGGGAGGATTCATTGTTCGTTGACATGTATATGTCACTCACTAGTCTTTGATTTGTCTATGAAAATATATAAACTTTTCGTGTAAGTCACCAATGAATCTTCCAGTTTTTGCTAATATGATTTTGGGATTAGATTATTCGCATGAGGGATAGTAGTGTGGTCATGTACATGAACATAATCATTGCCTGTTGCATATTGTACATTGTGTCTACAAGTGCCATTGCAGGGTCGTAGCATGAGATTATGCATTTAGATATCACGGCATCCCCCTCAGATGCATGTGCTGAAGCCTTCAGCTTATCCCATTTTCCAGAGACTATGTTGATGTGCTGGTCGTGTTCAACAATAAATCCATCTTTATCAGTCTTCACCTTGACGTTGATGGGTTCTGGCTTTTCAACCCTTTTCTCTATTGATACTTGGGTTTCATCTTTTTCGCTAATGAATTTAAGATTCAAAATTACTGTTGAAGGTTTCTCCACGTTTGAATCGACCCTTATGTCTATTTCGAATGGGGTTGTGGGGAGAACTATTATTGGGGTTTCAGTTGTGGGGGTTGGAAGTGTGAAGTAGGTTCCCCATCCAACCCTCTCTTTAAATGTAATCATATAGCGTCCAATAGTTTCTTTGCTATTTCGGTCTCATAAAATTTTCTTGCTTCCTCCATTGCCTTTCTGCATAGTTTCTCCATGTATTCCGTTCCCATCATGTCTAGTGCGTAGAGGATTGCTTCTGCAAGTTTCTCTGCTGGATAGTCCCATACAGTCCATCTTACGTTTAGGCTTGGGACGTGTTCACTTATCTCCTGATACTCTGCTTCCACAGGTATTCCAACTGTGAACTCGTTGTGTGAGGGGATGTTGGTGTACACTATTGGCGTTCCAACACTCATGGCTTCAAGTGGTGGGAGACCGAATCCCTCCCCTCTGCTTGGAAAAACGAATAGTGTTGCCCCTCTTATGAGGCTGAAGACTTCGCTCCCCCTCAGGCTTCCCGATGGTATTATGTAGTCTATGTTTTTGAGGGGTATGTTTGTGACGGCGACGGTTTTTATCCCTCTCGCTTTGAGCTCACCTCTAATCATGCCTAGAGCCTCATCAAACCTATCAAGCCCCTTCCTCGGATGCTTGGAGTCTGGTGCACCTTCCCTCGCTATTGTCAAGATGTATTTTCCAAATTTCTCCCTGTATGGTGAATCCGTTTTCAATGCCACTTCTATTGCCTCACTGTCGAGGGGTCTCCCCACAACCCCATCAACCCTCAACCCTCTAATCCTCATGCAGTTTGCACTGTAATTTGAAACTGCAATGTTGATGAAGTTTCCATTGTTTATCAGGTCTACATCCTCATCCGGCAATTCATGGAGGTTTATTATGGTGTCAGTCCATAGAACCAGCTTTTCAGCGTAATCCATATATCTCTTGTGGAATCCAAATTTTGCATGGAAAACAGTCTCGCCAATATATATAAGCCTCCTAAACCTTCCAACCATGAAGGAAAGGAATGGGTTTATTAGTGGAAGCTTATAGCCGAGAGCCCTAAACCCCTTATGTATTCTCTCTCCAACAACATTGAAACTGAATGCAGATACTTCTACGACTATTCCAATCATCAATTAGTAAATTGCATTCATAACCTAAAAATTCTTCCTCCTCTTACCCCAGTCTCTATCGAAATGGAACTTGAAGAAGAAGTCCAGCTCCTCCTCCAAAGTAGCAAGTGTTTTCTCCATGAACTCATTAATCAAATTGAGCAACCTCATATTTGTAGCTGTAAGAGGGTCTTTCACTGTGAAAATGAGCTTTGCACCACAAACACTACATGTAATCTCCTCCTTCCCTTCAATATCGGAGAGCTTAGCCATGAATACACCTCTATGTGCAGGGCAGAATATGGCTATGGCTATATCCTTCTCCTTCTCATTTTGAGTTGAATCCTTAACCCCCATATAGACAGTCAAGAATACTAGGTGTATGCATATATTTATACTTTTAGCTAAAAAAGAAGAATAAATTTATTTTCAATTACAATCCAAGCTACCCTAAAAAACTCTAGGCGTCGCTAGTCAGAGCTCAGATAGGCACTGGGATTCCAACTGTCTAAGCAGTCTTTACAACCTTCTCAACGCTTTTGGAAATCCCTGAGAACACTGAGAACACTAGTATTAGTATTACGAATGTGAACATGAAGTTTATCATTGTGTTGAATAATTGCTGTATGTCTAAGCTCATTGCACCATCCCCCCTCTATACTACTTTAGCAACTTCTCCTACCCTAGTGAATACAGTCATGAATATCGATAGGAATAGCACTAATATCATTAGGTTCATCATTGTGTTGAATAGTTGCTGTATGTCGAGACTCATATTTTATACACCCAATTCATTTTTAAGAACATCTTTCTTAATATAGTTTTTGTTGTTTTCAAATATTTGCTTTGATGTCAACCTGAATTGTGAATAAACCACATCTGCACTTTCCATATTTCCTTAATTCGTCTATGTGATGTATGCATGGACATATGTTTTCATATTTAAGTTCAACTCTACATGGACAGTATGCCTTTCCATATTTGAGCATTCTTTTCGCAATTTGTATGGCAACCTTCTCGTCCACCTTCACGTTCCATCCATATTTCCTTTTCAATTCTTCGGCGTGGTCGTTGAATAGCGTTTTAAGCTCTTTGGCAAGCTGAATTATGGGTTCAACTTCATTTTTGAATGCCTCCAATAGTTCCTGTATGTTGGTGTGGTCTATTTTCTTCTTTCCAACCCATATTTGCGGTATTGTTTCGACGCCCATATTTAAGGCTTCAGTTACGCTTTCATCTTCATGTGTCACTATCACCTTGTAGTCTATGACCATGCTCAATTCTTCTGGAAGCATCTCTTCGAATTCTTCGCAGTCGTTGCACCCATAATCCGCTGTGAACAGCAGTATTGCCCCGTCTTCAGCTATTCTTCTTACTTTTGAAGCGGTATGTCTTGTAAGAATTATCGTCCGCATAGTAGTCATCTGGACATGGAGTACATAGGTCTCTGACAGTTTTAAACTTTTTCCTCTGGAGATACATGTCTGGAGTTTTCCTCATAGACTTGTCTCCTCCAAGACTTTATCAATGAAAGTATTTCTGAAAACAAGTCTATATATTCTTTCACGTCTTCCCCCTTCGCATGTAATCTAGCAAACCTTTCAAGTGCCTCTTGGCAGTGGACTTCAGCTAGGAGTAGATGTTTCACCATGCACCATGCAATTTCACTCATCTTCAACGTCTTTGAAGTTATGCTTTGCCTCAACCCCCTCAATGCATCTGCAAACTCTATGAATCCGATTTTCTCATCTCCCTGAAGCGATGAAGCTATATCCAATGCATGCTCCTCACATGCAAGTATCTGCTTTAAGACTTGGATGGCTTTGTCGATGGCTACATCCTTAACGTCATTTCTGCTGGTCATATCTCCCTCTCCTCATGTTGCTTTAGCTTCAACTGTCATGGGCTTCCTCTCGAACTCAGCTGCAATTTTGTCAAGTCCTCTGACAATCTTTGCATCCACATCCCTCTTACCCGTGAACTCAACCTTCCCAATTATCTTCCCGCCCCTCACATATAGCAGTGTTGGAACTCCAGTTATGCCGTACTGCTCCGTGAACTTTTCAAGCTCTCCTATAGGTATATCGGTCAAGTTGACTTCACGATACTCCAACCCTCTAACCTCAAGCATAGTTTTAGCCTTGTCACATGCACCACACTTATCCGTATCTACAGCCAGCAGAACCCATCCATCCCCACCAGCAGTTATACATTCAACTGCACGTTGAAAGCTCTTCGGTCTATCAATCCTATACACTGGGCTTCCAAACCCCTCTAAAACCTCATATGGAACTTTCAACTGTGTTTTAGGAGGCTCAGAAGTGGAGGATTGCGAAGGCGAACTCCCTCTCCTCGCGGATAGAAGAGTTGCCCTTATAAATCCGAAAACAGCTCCATACACCATTGCATAAGCCATGAGATTCAGCATTGCATTTAAATCTATTTTAACCTCAGACATACATGAAATAGAATCGAATCTTACTTAATAAACTTTGTCTAAAACTGCTGGGTAAAAAAGGAGGGAGGGGATTTACGGTGTCGAAGCAAATCTCTTAATCAATCTATATATGCCACGGAGAGCCTCTACCTCAGCAGCCTCTCTCTTCCCCCTCTTAGCCATCAGCAACCCTTCAATAAACGGTCACTTAGCGAATCTACCTATATGGCGGCACATAAGCTGGAGCAGGAGCTGGAGCAGGAGCTGGAGCATATTTCCTAACGAGTTTGTAGATACCGTGTTGCTTACCTTCTCTTAAGCATTCCAGAGCAAACCTGCTTCTAGTGGCTTTATCGGCTGTAAATGGGTTGATGCCATTGTCGACGAGCTTCTTCAATACACAGATTGGGTGGGCACCCCTCCCCTCGGCTTCAGTTAAGTCCTTGGTTAATGCGGGAATAAATCTACCCATTGGATGCACCTCCTATATTTTCCTTATGCCATCTTTCTTAATATATTTTTTCTTAATTAAAGATGGTTTAAATAGTCATATGGCTAGATGAAGAATATTGAGTCTGGAATGCTTTCAATTATTTTTACTGCTCCAATCTTCTCTAAGTAGCTGATTTTTTCATCAGCTTCCTTCTTTGAGAGAACTTTGTCGTAGCCGAACATTCCCGCTCTAACTCTCAGTCTAACCCCGTCTGGGAGAAGGTCAACCTTGTATATGACGGTTCTACAGTATCTGATGTGCTCTATTAATGCATTCCAGTCTTCAATTACCTCAACCATATGCCCCTATTTTCACTGTGGAAGAAGGTATTTAAAATCTACACGTAGTAAACTATCGATGTGCCTTCGGTTTTACATTTAATCTTTCCAGATGAAACCATTTCCTGCAGTATCCTTTTCAGCCTTCCATATGAAATCATTATGCCTTTATCTTTGAGGAGGATTCTCAGTTCAACTGCTCTGTATGGTCTACTACCCAAAATCTTGTGGATGACGTTTTCTATGTATTCGTCAGTATGGGATTTCATGAGCATTTACGTCACGATGACTTCTAGGGTTATTGATGTTGGAAGCCTCCCGACAAGGTAGTTGGTTACTTCGGCAGTTGAAGCGTCATATGTGTCGTCTCCAGCGAACGTCGCCTTGAAATCATAATATCCACTGGTCAAGCTTATCGAATCTGAAAGTGCAACTCCATTGGTGTCTGTCGTCTTCGCTGTTCCAAGCTGAGTATATGTACCACCTGCAGGTCTATAGTAGAACGTTATTGTCTTGTTTGCAAGGGGGGTGTTATCCGATTTCAAGGTTGCCCTCAACTGGACTGTAGGCATATTCCCATCTCCACATTTATTTTCATCTTCTTTTTATTTAAAGTTTTCACTCGGTATATATGTTCTCTCTATTCCTCTTCTTTTGGTCTTCTGAGGAAGCCTAAAACGGTCATGAGTAGAAACATCATGACCATCATGAGCATCATGGGCATCATTCCCGTGATGTCGAATGGCAGTGCTTGTGCTGTTGGGCTATAGAGTTTCTCTGCATATGACCCCTCATAGTTGGCATCCCCCTCGAAGACAACTTTGAAATAGTATTCTTGGTCTGTGAGTTGAACTCTATCTGAAATTGCAACTCCATTGGAATCCGTAACCTTGTCGGAGGAGAATGAGATATAGGTTGCTTCATCCTTCTTTCTATAATAAAACTTTATGGTCTTCCCGCTTAGAGGCTTATTATTCTCTTTTGGGCTGACCAAAACGGCTTTAAGCTGGAATGTCTTCACGCTCATGAGACAATCACCTCCAATGTAATTGATGTTGAAAGCTTGCTCAAGACATATGTGACGCTGTTCTCTGAGGATGCACATATGGAGTCGCCTTCAAACGATGCTTTAAACTCATATGTCCCAGCAGTTAAGACAACTTCATCTGACTCCACGTATCCATTGGTATTCGTGGTTTTCGCTCCTCCAATCTGAGTCCATGTTCCGCCTGGAACTCTGTAATAGAACTTCACACTCTTCCCAGCACCTACAGGGTTACCTGTACTTGCATATCTGACTGTGGTGGCAACCTTTAATCCTGCCCCCTCAGGATATCTATTCACTATTGTGACTGTCGGAGTGTCAATTGTAGTGTCGTAGAGGACGACCACATTTACAGTTGCACTCTTCTCATACACGTAGTCTTCTTTTGGGAATTCCGTGTCTCTTATACTTGAATCAATAGTATATGTGTCTGCAGGGAGAATTACAGTTAAAGTGTATGTTTGCCCCTCGACGAGAGTGCTTGGAGCAGTACAGCCAACGTTGAAAGTTCCATCAGCATTCCCCCCTCCACCACTACTTAGAACTTGCTCGTCAATTTTTATGGTCATCGGTGGATACATAACCCAATACCATGCAGTCCCATCATAGTAGTTTACATCTCCCCTAACATAGAATAAGCCTCCACGCTTAATCCTATATGATACAGGGGAATGCTCGCTGTAAACGTCAGTTATATGGACAGCTAGATATGCTTGGTCGTATACCAAACCCCTACACCAAGATTACCTTTCTACACGTTACTTATTTAGTTTTTCTTTTCACAATCACGATTGCCAATACCGCTATGATTAACACTATTAGTCCATGTATGGGGGCAACCATGAGTGGTGCAGGTGTCATAAGCCACCTAGCCCACTCCTCCCATGGATATGGAATATATTCGATGGATATGTCCTGCCCAACTATCTGCAATCCAGAGCCATACACTCTCACTTCGATACGTCTCTCTCCCGATGGTGCTTGAATCGTAACATTCAACCCAAGATAAATGGTTTGCTTCGGCGGAATCACCCTGTCTATGACGAATGAAAACACAATCGAGCCATCCACATATATGTTTAGCCTTCCAACATATAGTGGCTCATTTAAATTATTTGATACTCCAGTAACAAATATCCTAACCCATCCAGCCCCCTTATTGAGAACCCTCTTCGTAATCGATGCCGGCGGATATTGCTGTACAGCTACCGTTTGCAGAGTCAATGTAGCCAATAGTATTGCAAATGCTATTGTAAAGGCGAATATCCTACTGGATTGCTTCAAGTACAATCACCTCTAATTAAAATATGGTGAAAGGTTTATATAAAGTCTACTATCATTTGCCTTCAAATAGCTTTTGAACCTTGTTAATCATGTTTGCACGTATGCTTTTGCTCTTTTCTTCAGCTTTCTTCATTCTTGGCTCGGTCTTCTCCCTGTATGTATCCCAGTCGAAGTGTTTTTCAATTGCTTTCTTCACGATTTCCTCTGCAATTGATATCATTTCGGGGTTGAATAGTGCTTCAAGTTCAACTTTGAATAAACCATATTTCCATGATTTGAATCTTGGGTCTCTCTTGAGCTTCTCCACTGATTTCTCGTCTTCGGGTCTGTGTGGTAGGTTGTATTTCTCTATTTGCTCCAGTGTGACTGCAACCTTTTCCCATGTGAAGCTTCTCTCTGAGAGCCTTCTAACTCTGGTTACGAAGTCTCTTATTATGTCTTCGCCGCTGGGGTCGAAGTCTCCGAATAGGAGTAGTACGGGGTCATAGTTGTTTGATATGGTTCTAACCAGATTTGCAATTTCCTTTATGTCTGTTGCACTATCATATCCCTTTGTGTGGCGTATATTGTATACTCCGAATGGGAAGACCTTTTGAACTATGGATTTTATGAGCTCATATTGGCTTGCCTTCTCCACTACGACAATTATCCTCTTCCTCTGGTCAACCCACGGGTTTATGCTGTATGAAGATAGGGAGCTAATGTAGTTCATAATCATCTTCTTAAGGGTTTCCATGTCTACCTCTTCAGGATACCACTCGGGCTTTTCAATATGCTCGTTTTTACGCTCCACATCACGAATATATTCAAATGGGAAATCCCCTCTATATCTGAGTTCGCTGAGAACCCTAGACAAAGTCTTGTAGCTGCTCTTCGTGTCTGGAATGAGCTTCCTAGAGACGAGGGAGTAGAACAGCTCTCTGAGGGTTGGGTAAACCCCCGTAACACTTGCAAATTCCTGACATATCTTCATGGATATCTTTGAAATCTCATCCCAATCTGGCATGTCAACCCACCACTAAACATATACATGTTTTGAGATATATAAAACTTGTGGACTAGTCCACATGCTAGTGGGTGTCCTTCGATACTGGCATCAGCTTGTATTTGGATTTGCATTTTGGACAGTATAGGTGGATGGATGATGCATCTCTATGTGGATTGCTGATGAGTTCAAGTTGACTGAAGCATCGTGGACAGCAAATTCCAGTTTTCACTCCCCTTTCCCCTTTAACCTCCCCCTTCATAGCCTTTATGATTGTTTTATATTCCTCTTCCCTTCTCAGCCTCTCCTCTCTATCAGCCAGATAGAAGATTAGTCCAAAGAGGCTTATTGTCTCAATTATGAATGTGAAGAGTAGCGTTGCAGATATCACCCACTGCTCGGTGATTCCTGTGAACTCCAGAATTCTATATATAACCCATGGAGTTATTCCATAGGGCGTGGCAAAAAGAAGCAAGCCTAGAATTAAGATTAATATGTCTTCAATATCCCTATCCAAGGACTCATCCCCTCAATCCTACACTTCTTTTCCAGTTTCACCGTCATATAAACTTTACAGCAGGGAAACACATAAAAGTTTTGATATGCTTTCTGTCATGAGGGGTTTGACGTGAACGAGGCGGAGCATGTCTATGAAGATATTGGGAAAGTGTTCAGAAAGAAGCCTAGAACCACATCCATGCAATACGTGATTCAAGTGCCTGCAAGCCTTGGGAGGAATCCGAAATTCCCATTCAGCCACAAGGAGCCTGTGAGGATAAGGATTGATGGCGATAGACTAGTAATAGAAAAAGTAAAGTAAATCCATGCATGTTCAAAGCATTTCTGAGAGGAGGCTTCTAAGCTTGTCTATTGGCTTCTCACTGAATATTGCTTCTACGCTCAATATTTTTTCCTCCATGTTTACGTGTGGTCTGCATACGAAGACTCCGTTTTCACAGCAGTAGTCTAGGTATAGCTCTTTGAATGTCTCCACCTTGCTTCTCACGGTTGCCCTTATTGAGCCATCCCTCTTTTTCATGATGGCGGAGGATATGTAATAAGTGTATGGAGGTATGGGTTTGATGTATGGGTGTCTGAAGTCCACTCTACATGTGTCTTCATCCTCATAGGTGTCTATGATTATGAATCCTGAGCGTCTAACGACATCCTCCAGTTTCCTGCAACTCATATGTGGCTATCCCTTCACTATTTTCACTTCTAAGGTGTCTTCAACGTTTTTTATCTTGTTTGCAACCGTGTGTGTTTCGCTTCCAGCGAATAGCAGTCCAACGGCATTGAAGTTTTCATCCATTATTAGGCTTCCACTGTCCCCTCCATCTGAGAATCCCTCTTTATGTATGAGTATCTGGTCTTCAAACCATGCATATCCCCTGCTGTATTGGACATATCCACGCCAGTCCAAGTCCACTACGACTCCATCCCTCGTCCAACATGTCGTTCTGCCAGTCTTCTGAACCTTGTCGTTCAACTTCAAATCGTAGTTTACCCCTTGAACTGGGGTGTCGATGTCTATGAATTTCAGTTCATATGGAACAAGTATTTCTGCAATGGCACAGTCAACCTTGTTTGGCTCAGCCCTCTTAATCAGCTTCAGCCTTCTAAGGATGTTTACAACTGTCCTCCTATATGGGCATGCATACTCATTGAAGCTTATTGGAATGAACTTGTACAGTTTCCCACATATATACTGCTCCCAGTCTTCCTTGTTGTATATGTCATACATTCCCTGCTGAACTATTGGGTCTCCAATCTTGGCTTTGTTTTCATCTGCAAACACGTGGTTGTTGGATAGCATGTATATGTTTCCATTCGACTCCACATACCATCCCAGCGTGCCAGCAGTTATCTTATAGTGACCTATGCTAACCCCTGCAACTAGTGGTCTCTGTTTAGTTATTTTTGGAGGGAGGGAGGCAGGCTTCATCTCCCCCCTTGGAGGTGCAGATATCACTCCAATTTCAACTACGTCTACAGGCACCCCATCCACTTCTCTTGGAATCACGTCTTCCGCTCTGAGCATGGATATTGGAAGCTTCCTCGATACATACACTCTGAAGCACTGTTCACCCTCAATCACTTTCCCCCCTCTAATCCTCGGTTTAAGCGTGTTGCTATATCCAATGACATTTGCCTTCCCCCTAACTTTCTCGAAAAGTTTACTTAAATCCACACCTGACATTTATGCGTTCACCAATAGAAGATAGCTGGAAGGAAAAATATAAAGATATATGTGGAATGCTAATGCCACAGTCTGAAGAGAATCTGTAGAAGTATGGAGATTACCACTCCAACAAGTATCGTGAACACCCTATTATCAATTTTCTCAATCCATCCATGCAGGGAGCCAATTCTCTCCCTCAAGTCCATTATGGTCTTCTCAAGAAAGGAAGTCTTCTCTTCAAGCTTTGCGACACGTATCTCCAACTTGACTATTTTATCCATAAGCTCAACGAAGAGTGGGTTATCCCCCACCTCCCTCTTCTTTTCTTCGCTCATACTTCAGTCAACCCCCATTGCCTTTATTTAGGTGTCACTTTTAACTTCTTCAGCCTTCTATTATATTCAAATGACACTTCGCTAACAGCTCCAACATTGCATTCAAATGAGAATCTAGGTGGCTGTTCAACTGCAAACTTGCAGCCAAAAGTTGGTTTCTCTGTGAAGTCTCCCTCAAGCTCCATCACTCTTACATCGAATCTTCTATCTAGGGTGAGTTCACCATATATCCCTCTAAATATAGCCCCGCCCGGTTTGCCAATCACATATCCTCTTCCAGCTATATGCATATTTCTTGGTGGGAAACGACAAACATATGTTTCTCTAATTGGAGCCTCCTCTGGAGCTCTGCCTGTAACCTCAAATGTTCCCCCCACACTCCTACACCACATTTCAAGGATAACTCTAGGTTCAGGTGTAAGTGGAATCAGAATACCTCTTTCATGTCTACCTGCACGAGAAACAACTTCAGCCATCCCACTCACCACTATTAATAAATAACGTCTTTCTTAAAATTATTTTTTACACATATTCATCAACAGTTATAGTTGGAAGCCTTCAGCCACCCTGCTCAGAGAAGAACTTTTCCAGAATCTCATTTAAAGCCAACCCAATCTTCTTTACTGGAGAACCATATTTCTTCATTGTATACATCACAAGCTTCTCATATAAGCTTCTCTTCAACAATAAATGAACCACAACTTTCTCCTTCTTCACACCACTAGACATGACATATCACGTATATTTGGTCATATAGACATACATATATATAAATTTTTCGTAACACAAAAACACGTCATGACGAGTTTATAAAAACTTTGATGTTAGTTTATATAAACTTCATGGTGGTTTATATAAATTTCACCATCAGTTTATATAAATTTCACCATCAGATGACCATAACAGGCTCCTGTTGCTATCCCTGTTAATCCTGTTAAATTCGCTATGAAATAACAGGGCTAACAGGGAAAAAATATAAGAATCTATATACATGTAAAATATTGGGTGAAAAAGTTGAGTAAAGAGAGGAAGCCAACTGAGCAGGGTGGTCAACCTGAATTTGTGATAACGACGGAAGAGTGGCAGCAGGGGATGGATGCATTTAATAGGTTTCTGAAGACCATTGATGTGAAGAGAATTGGAAGGGTTGTTCATGTTGACTGGGTTTTCGAGTTTCCAACAGTTGAGATGGCTAAGGGTTTTGTGAAGGCAAGTCAAATACAGTTTGGTCAATGGGGAGCAGAAATAAGTAAGATGAAGAGGTGACCTGAATGAGTGAAAGGAAAAATAATGGAGAGGGAAATAACGAGGAAAGGAGGGGTAGCATAAAGATTGAGACTGAGGAAGCCCTTGCTGGCGGGAGAGTGCTTGGTGCACTTGCAAGAACTGAGCCTGAAGTATTTGATAAGCTGAGCTTCCTTGCATCTTTGACGAGAAAGAAGAAGATTGAGATAGTGAGTAGAGCCATCGACCTATACTATGAGTATACGATGCTTTCAGATGTGTGGTCGAGGATTAAGAAGCTTGAGCCAGAGGATTTGATGGCTTCATGGCAGTTGTTCAGAATATTGATGGGGATATCTGCAGATACGGCAATAGACTTGACGAGGGAGTTCCTGAGTGGAACGATTGGGGGATTCCAGAAGCTAATTGAGGCTAGACAGGCAGAGGCATATGAGGCGGGATTGACAACGGCGAAGAAGAAGGTTGAAGAGGCAAGATATACGAGGGTGTTGAAGCTCATGGAGAAGCTTGACCCATTACTCGACATGATGACCGACATGATGACAACCAACATGGCGAAGATGATGGGACAGAAAGTGGAAAAGAAAGTCAGCATTCCAGTAACCATATCCGAAGTGGATGTTGAAGAGGAGGAGGAAGAGGAGGAATAGGCTTAATGTCGAGGGAGGGAGGAAGCTAGCTATGGGGGAGGAAGCTGAGAGATTGAGAAAAATTGTATGTGAGGAAGTTGCTAGGGAGGAAGCTACGGGTGGATGGATACGTGAAATTAACTTTTCATCAGAAGACATAATTGCAATCGTCTTCTTCATACTCACATACATAGGAATTTATCTAAGCAAAATAGCGTGGAGTGACGTGGAGAGCGTCATATACATGGTGCTCATATTCTATTTCGGCTCAAAGGCATTCAACGCTCTACATAGAATTACACAAACAATTATGCAGAAGAAAGTGGCGAATTGAGGGGAAGCTTGCCTTCAAGAGCTATGCGAAAGGTTTATATGTTAAAACTCAAACATATATGTAAGAAGACATATGATGATGTGTACAGGCAAGTTTGAAACCACAATTGAAATTAAGTGCTCCAAATGTGGGAGGAAGCTTGGAGTCTACCATGGAGAGCCATTCACATTCATGGATGCCATTGGAGAAGTGCAAATAATATGCTTGAAGTGTTGGTCTAAGGTGGGAGGAGAGTGATTAGAGGGGTTGGAAAGGCTTTCAAAATGACTTCCAGAAGGAAGCCCAATATACACTGCTACTTGATATATATTCCATCGAAAATTGTGAGAAGTGAATTTTTCCCGTTGAAACATGGGGATAGAGTGCTCATAGAACTGATGCCGGAAGAGGAATGCATAAGGATAACGCCACTGAGAAGATACATTGAGCCCAGCGAGCGGGAGGAGGATGTTGAAAGAATCACATTCAAAGTGGAGAGAAGGCTGAAATAAGATGAAGATGAACACGGAGCAGTGAGGGGGGAATTATTGGCTCAGGGTAAGCCTGAAATAATAAGAAGCATAAGTGAAGCCACAAGACACTTCATAAACGTCATAAAGCATAAAATAGAGATAACGCCTACGGCTGGTGTAAGGGTGAGGAAGATTGCCAGAGTAAACTTTGATAGGCATAGGGTAATATACCTAGATATTGGATGGCAATTCAGAAATAAACCGCTAATCGTATACCTCATCTATCAGCGTAAATACTATCAAGAGTTCGGCAAGAACTTCCAGTTCGACGATGCCATGGCGACAAGCGTGAGGCTAAGCATACTGGAGGAGATAGTCAAGCACAAGTATGACCGCATTGCATGGGTGTACTGGGATGGTGCAATATACTGGATAGACCCGAAATTCATGCTTAAACTCGTAAAGGAGAATGGATGGATGCATAAGACCAAGGCTACTGGAGAGCTTCTTGCACATATACCATTAAAATTTCTGACGAAGATTTTCTGACAAAAGTTTAAATATACATTTAGACATATATATTATTGGGTGAAAGGTATATGGATGTTTCACGTAAAAGGGAAGTGGAGAAAATCAGGGTTAGTGAGAAAATATATTTAGATGTTTTAAGATATCTCATGGATAAATATGGGTCTATAAATAGACACATATACAAGTTGCTTGATGAAGCTTTGGAGAGGTATCTGGCTAAGAGGATGAGCAACCCCCAACTTCCAAGTGGATTCACATCGAGGCACTACGTTCATCGATTCGGGAAATTCGCTCAGGTGCTAACCACCTTAAAGCCGGAAATTAAAAGGATGCTTGATGAATACGTGAATGAACTCTCGAAGAGATACGGCGTAAGGTATGGTTTGAAGAGGGCAATAGTGGAGGAGGCTTTAACTGAATACCTGAAGGGCGAAGCATAACTTGGATTCCAACAATACATACAAGTGAGGGAGTAATTGTTGAAGAGATATATAGCTGGAATCATCCTCCTATCAGCATCCATATTCGGCATGATAATCCTATTCTACTGGTCTCTATCGATGATTGCAAGTGGAAAGATACCACTCTACAAAGTTCCACAACTCATGACGGAAACCATAGCAATATTCCTAATACTAACAGTGATACTCATGATTGGTCTACTCCTCATATCAATGCCACAATGCAAACACATAAAGCTGAGAAGTGAGGAGAAATGAGCAGGAAGAAAAGGAGGAGGGGGGATAACGTGAATAATAGCAACGAGAAAAT
>Ga0185307_1000665_pt1 | contig 21109 bp, 20 predicted proteins | sample LHCtaG_FD_128010 | JGI IMG/M metagenome (GOLD analysis project Ga0185307, IMG submission 128010) | Hot spring microbial communities from Little Hot Creek, USA to study Microbial Dark Matter (Phase II) - LHC4sed_matched (SPADES... | ecosystem: Environmental > Aquatic > Thermal springs > Hot... | reverse complement strand
AGTCGGGTTATGGATTAGAGGGAGGGACGGGCGCGCTCATCTACACAAGGTTAAATGGTCTCCGAAGATCTACGTCGCCGGATCATTTGAGAAGCTGGTCGAGCTAGCTAGGATCCTTGCTCAGAGATATGAAGTCGGCTTCGTGGAGAAGTCGACTAAACCCGGCACGAGGCCTGAAATCGTCCTAGAGGTGAAAACCTCGTTCAGAGAAAGGAGGGGGCTGGCTAAGCTAATCCTAGAGCTTGGAGGTCATAACTACTACCGAGTCTATAACGTTGATCTCCCCTTAATGCAGGAATTCCTGTACGAGCACCACCTCTATCCGACCGCGTTAATCGAGGTCAAAGGCCGGGAGATTAAGCCATTGGACTCGATCGACGATCTAGACTACGATTTAAGCTGGCTAAGGATAGGGTTCCTAGACGCGGGGATCAGGCCAAGCGGAGTGATACCATCCTTTCGAGACCCCCTCGAGGGGGTAATCATAAAATGCGATGACGAAAAGATAATCATCGACGGCTCCGAGGAATTGATACTAGAGGATCTTGCTAAGCTACTGGATAAGCTCGACCTAGACGTCATAGTAACCGAGGGAGGAGACTCGTTCCTCATACCATATCTCCATTACAGGGCTAAGGTCAATCGAGTCTGGTTAAGGCTTGGAAGGCTTAAAGACCCTAAGAGGCTTAGAGTTGAATCATCGTACTACTTCAGCTATGGGAGGATCTATCATAGATTTAGAGGGGTCAAGCTTAGAGGAAGGCTTCACATAGACTCCTCCAACTCGATGCTCTATCATGAGACTGGTCTCGAAGGAGTGATTGAAGTAGCGAGAACCGCTAGGATCCCCGTCCAAGACGCCGCGCGATACACGGTTGGATCATGCATGACATCCCTCCAATACTATCAGGCGCATAGACTAGGCATCCTGCTTCCTTGGAGCCCGGGCAAGCCGACCTATATGACGGCCCGGGAGCTGAACAGGGCCGATAGAGGGGGCTTGATACTGGATGCCCGGCCCGGCGTATACTGGAACGTGGGAGAGATCGACTTCAAGAGCCTTTACCCCATGCTCATGCTAAAGTACAACATCTCGGCCGAAACCGTGAACTGCGAATGCTGTAAAGAAAACGGCTTCAAAATCCCTGAGCTAGACTATCACGTCTGTAGGCGATGGAGGGGGATAGTTCCGCGAGCCATCGAGCTTCCATTAAAGAAGAGGCTCCAATACAAGCAATTGTGCAAGGAGATCGGCAACCCCAAACTTAGACAGCTTTACAAGCGGAGATCCGACGCATTGAAATGGATCCTCGTAACGGCGTTTGGATACCTTGGATTCAGGAAGGCGAAGTTTGGCTCGAGAGAAGCCCACCTATCCGTATGTGCGTTAGCAAGAGATGTTCTGATCAAAGCGATTAGGATAGCTGAGAAAAAGGGGTTCGGGGTGATCCACGGAATCGTGGACTCGCTTTGGGTTCATAGGGATGGAGCCTCCGACGAAGACTACCAAGCCCTTGCTAGAAGAATCGAGGAAGAGCTCGGCCTTCCGGTAAGCTACGAGGGGCGCTACAAGTGGATAGTTTTCCTCCCCTCGAAACTCAACCCCGAGAAGCCTGTGAACAACAGATATTTCGGGGCATTCGCCGACGGCCGGATAAAGTATCGCGGAATCGAGGCCAGGAGAAGGGATATGCCGCGCGTCGTGAAGGATATGCAATTGGAGATGATTCGAAAGCTAGCGGAGGCAGATGATCCGGTGACGCTCAGGGAGAAAGCCTTGGAATGCTTCGAGATATATAGGCGGTATGCTAAGAGGATAATCTTAGGCGAGGTCACCCCTGAAGACCTAGCGATAACCCGGGTCCTCAGCATGAGCCCGGAAGACTACTCGATGAACGTGGGGCACGCCATCGCGGCACGGAAGCTCGAGATAGCCGGCATAAAAGTAGGGCCGGGCCAAGCAGTAACCTACATCATCACCAGAACGGCTACACCGATACAACTATACAAGAGCGATAGCTATAACCTAACCAAATACCTGGAGCTTCTTAGAAAGGCCGCGGATACAATCATAGGCTATCTAGATAAATCCATCATTCATACGCTTCCAACAAGAACGTGGAAGATTTGAATTAGAAGCTCCAGAATCCCCGCAATATCACTTATGTATAGGTCCCTTTTCACGGTCTCATCGCAGTACGGGTAGCTATACATCACCTCTAGTTCGCAGTCTTAGATGTCGCCCAATCCAGCTCCACGTCCAAGCTCGTGAGTAGCTATGTTCTGTAAAGGCTGGAGAGGTCATTAGATTTCTTCCAGAAATGTTGCATTATATCTTTTTAGCTCACTTAATACGGGCTCCATCTCTCTTTCAATTCTTCTGAAGAGTGGTATTGCTTTAACCGCTTCCGCGGCCGCTATCACGAGGCAGTCTGTTAATGCGATCCCCAGCCTCTTCTTCAATTCCCCAGCTCTTATCGCTAAATCCTCATCTACGCCGACCACTTTTACGCGCTCTTTAAGCCAGTAGATGTATTCCAGCGCGCGTCCATTTGGATCCTCTTCTCCTGCGGCCTCGTATATCCTTGATGCTATATAGAGGGCTTCGCCGAGGACGGGAGAGCTTACGTATAGTGTAAGATCTCCTTTCACCGCTTTTTCTAGTAACTCGGCAACCTTACCCCTATAGGGCGCAGATCTCACAATGTATTCGACTAGTACACTAGTGTCGAGAGAAAGTTTCCTCAGCAATCCTCCTAACCCTCCTCCTCTCCAGCTCACCCTCCTCAGAAAGGATCTTTTCGACCAAACTTGGATCAATGTCTACTATCTTGGGCTTAAAGGGTCTTAAGGTTAGGACCCCCTCGGACACCTCGGCTAAAAGCTCATCCCCCTCCGCAACCTTCAGGTTCTCCCTAAGCTTTTTTGGAAGAATTAAGACCCCCTTCTTCCCAACCCTAAGTATAGCCCTGACCATTGGTTCACCGCAACATATAGGTTAAACCCGACTATTAAAGTTGTACAAATTGTACAATTTTTATCTGCTACTTTTTTGTAACTACCATTGGGTTTATAATGAGCGATTACGTAACAGTTTCCACAAAGGTTCGGAGGGAGCTTAAGGAGGAGCCTGAGAGGCTCGGCGTGAAGATATCTGAGGTGCTTAGGCGCGCATTAGAGAAGGAGGTTAGAAACGTAAGCTCCAGGAACTTGAGTAAAAGCTCGGTGAAGTTAGCGAGGCTCTTGAAAAGATCGACATCGATAGGGTGGTAAATAGTATTCGGGAGGATAGGGAGGGCAGGTAACTCAAGATACGGGGAAAGCTTCTTTTCGACACGTCCTCAGTAATCTATGCTTTTAAAGCTCAGAAGTCTAAGGGGCCTTTACGACAACTACATTCAATGGCTTGCTTACAGTATATGAGGTGGTTAATCCCCTATGGAAAGAGGCCATATTAACCAAGGCGATAAGTCCGGAGGAGGCTTCCGTAATAGTCAGACTATTCACAAAAAGCTTGGAATACATGAAGATACTATGCCCCCATCCCTATGAAGACGAGATCCTGTCAACCGCGAGAGAATTGAACGTAACGGCTTATGACGCATCTTATATTGTGCTTGCAGAGAAGCGATCTAATACCGGTGACAGAAGATAAGAAGCTAAGAACGAAAGCTGAAGGACTAGTTAAAGCGGCCAGCCTCATCCAAATAACAACCTAAGGATAACATTACCATAATTTTAAAGTGAAGTAATGATATACGTAAGGACCCTTTGAAACCCCATTCTGGAGAATGATTTACTATCAGGTCTTGGACAGGTTAATGAGGCGGTCTTAATATCGCTACGGTCGTCTCAACTCCGACAATAATCTTTGTTAGAATTTAGAATTATTGGAATTAAAGGACTATGAATATGTCTTCCTCAACCTCCTTACTTCCGGGCTTTAAAAGAATGGGGGCAAAGCTGGAGGTTGTGTAGAAGAAGGTCGCTCAAGCAGTAGTAAGGATGTAACATCCCATTTTCGGACAAGTCCGGAAGGATTTTAACCCTCACAAACATATCTTCGTTTGATGAGGGTCGAACGGGATTTACTCCTAGAGCTCAAGCATAGGGTTGAGGCGCTTGAGCTCGCCGTTGATACGATTCTGAGGAGGGTTCCGGAGGTGAGGATAAGCGTCGAGGTTCCGAAGGTTATCCTGGAGAGGAGGCCGGTCTACGTCAAGATAGATGAGGGGGAGATACATGGGAGGATAATCCTCCTCGCCCTAGACGGCTTTCTTGATGAGTGGAGGTCCGCGGGAGAGGTTGCCTCAGAGCTCCTGAGGAGGGGCTGGGCGCCGAGGGACTTCAAGCACGTTAGGCCAGCGCTGGAGCACCTAGTCTCACTCGGCCTCCTAGAGAGGATCCGGGGAGCAAAGAAGATAAGGGGAAGAAGAGCAAAATGGCTCTACAAGTCTTCCCCCGAGCTCCCAAGGAGGGTTGAAGTAAGAGAGGGCAAGCTGAGCCAAGAAGATGAAAAAACATGCTCAGAAAAGTAACTACATCACAGTTTCAAGGCCTTAATCCATCGATGCCGTTTACACAGATGATTCTCGATATGGTGATGTAGGCTGGGGATGCGGTGCCGTTTTCGCCGTGAATCCATGTTCACTATAAAACATACAAGGTCGAGAAGTACGTTCTTGAGTTTGCGCCGGGGATTTTAGGCGAGCTCGAAAGTCTTAAGCAGTTTAAGGTTAACGGCAAGCTAGAGTTAATCGAATATGCTGTGAAAGCCGAAAACGTTTTCGAGTTTTAAGATCGAGTGCTGTGAGCTATGCTATGCGATGCCTTGACTGCCTACTTTGCGAACACGATGATGGAACCCGCGATTCAGAAGAATTATGAACATTCCTTGTGTCAGAAAGGACTTAGACCAGGCGAAATCTGAGTCATAGGATATGTCAATAAATCCTTGAGATATCGAGGTGGTTTTGATCCCAGTGAATTCGCCATTCCCCTTCAATAAGGCGTTACAGAGTAGAGATCATGAATATCAAGATTGACGCGAATGACATGATGCTAACAAGTAAGGAGCTGATGGCCAGTTCAGAAACACATATACCGGGCTTTAAAATCCAGATACCTATGCCTTCAGAGGCACTCAAAGTAGACATTAACCTAATGTGAATCGGTGAGATAATATCTCACGCTACGAAATCAGAAAGGGAAGGCCATTCACCTCTAATATTTATCGATTTGTAACAGAACTCAAGGTTTTCAAACTGGGAAACATTCTACTAAACCTCGAAACTCCTTGAATAATTTTTAAACCTCTTGACCCCCATTAACCCTCATGGGAAAATAGGTTTTACATATTTTATTTTCTCAAAGCCTTTGCATTCGTGTATATCTCCTGAACCCCACTCCTCTTCATCTGAGATGAGATGCTAAGATCATCCCGCATTTTGTAGTCAAGATCTAGTTAGCTCATCTCAGTAAAGGCTTCCGGATGTCTGGAAATCCTGAGTAGATGTTTAGATGAAATTTTAGCGATGTGTGGACTATGTTTGGCGATTAACATCGCTAGTATCGGCAGCCCCGTCTCCCCCTCCAGATACATTTTAATGATGGACAGTTCGTTATTCGTTGAAAGATCTGCAACCTGTTCTTGTAAGAATTGATGCGGATATGCTTATAGCTGCCTCAATTAAGTCCGGGAAGCTAACTCTAATGACGCCTGATAAAGACTTTACGAGGGCTTGAAAGAATGGTATAAGAGTAGTTGTGAATGAGGTTATCTCCCATATCACCGTCCTCGAGCAGCTCCTCGAATCGGTTTCTCTTCCTTGGACTTTTTACTGGTTTTAGGAAAGGATATGGGGTAGACGAGACGAGTTTTTGAGCCCATTAATATCTAGCCCTCGTAAATAAATTTAAGTAGTAGTACTAGAAATTGGTAGTACATGCGAGTTGTTAAAGTAACGAGAAAGCTTCAAGTCACTATACCGAAAGATCTGGCAGAAGTCGCCGGAATTAGTGTAGGGGACTTGGTTACTGTCGATCTCGCACAAGATGGCTCCCTGATGATAAGAAAGCTCGACTTGTTTGAGGAACTCGCTGGGGCTTTAAACCCCGGAAGAAAGGTGGAGCATCTTGCAGAAGAGCTGGATCAGGAGCGGAAATCCGCGGAAAGGCAAAGCCCTCTATGATTCCAACATCCTAATAGCATACCTATTTCGCGAAGAGCGGAGATTCGATATAGCAAAAGAGGTTCTCGCCAAGCACTCTAATAGGTACATGTCGATAATCTCCATCCACGAGATAGGCTACTATTCTAGAAAAATGGGGACTGAGGTTAAGTTTGTGGAGATAAAGCCCAAATTAAGCCAACTGATAAAACCATTACAGATAGATCAAGAAACATGCATGCACGCCATCAACCTGAGAAGCCTAGAAAAACTTCCTGAGATAGACTCACTTATAGCCGCAACGGCCATACGCTATAACATAGACTACTTTTACACCTTTGATCAGGACTTTACACAACTTAATAATAGAAGGCTGCGGAACACAATAATCATTAAACTTTGATCGAATACGGGATTACCGCATACGACGCAATCTACATAACTTTAGCCCCAGGGATGAACGCAGCTCTGATCGCGTTGGACAAAACATCTCTACCAGAAGGCCGCGGACATAGGCGTGGAGGCAATCTATCTCCCCCGGATAGAAGTTTAGTTACTCTAAGTTTTGCTTTAGGTCTCTGAGAATTGCTTCTGCTACCTTCCTGCCCGACAGTAGCATTGAGCTGAATATGGGGCCCATTCTCGGCAGGCCGTATAGAGCTGCTGTGGACATTCCCGCTACATATAATCCCGGCAGGATTCTCCCCGTCCTTTCCACGACAACCTTTTCCGATATCTCAGAGTAAGCCGATTTCTCCCCATGTATGCTTAGCTGGGTTTCTGGTAGCTTCTTAGCGACTATTCGCAAAACCTCTGCATCATGACCCGTGGCATCTACAACGGCTCTCGATTTTACAAATAGTGGATCGACGTGAAGACCTGAGAGCGCCACGGCGCTCCATTGAATGACGACCCCCTCTATTCTAAGCGGGTTCTCCCTGTATATCACGTCCTCCACGTTAACCCCGAAGATGATCCTTGCCCCGGCATCAATGGCGCCCGCGGCGAGTTTCGCCATGAACTCCGAGGCGTCCATGACGTAAAGATTCTCCTCAGCGTCCCAGTCAAACCTCACGTTAAAGTCTCTTAGTATCGGGATTGATGATTCGTCAACGACTATCTTGTGGAATAGCATGCCGCCGCCACCTATGCCGCCGCCGAAGCTGAGCCTCCTCTCAAAAACCACCGTGCTGAAGCCCTTTTCAGCTATATACTTGGCCGCAGTCATTCCTGAGGGCCCCGCGCCGACAATAACTACGTCAACATTTGAGAGCTTAAGCCAATCGCTCATGGCGCCTCTAATGATCGCTCTAGATATCCTCTCCTCCAACGACCTGTCAAGCGGCATGCAGCCGATCACCCCGCATTTTCACGCCCTTCTCTAAGCGGCCTCTAATACACCAGTTTAAAAGCGTAATCGCCTTTCAGACCTCATCGCGTGGAATGGCCTAGTCCGGCCTTCCTTGAGATTCAAGCTAGACACAGATTGAATGGTGATGCCTCTATGGCAGCTGGCAGGGGTTTTGATTAAGCTGATCTAAGGGCTGAAAATAATACCGCATCAAGCTTATCTTATCTCTCTACACATGTTTATGGTGGGTATGAGGCTCTGGCTACTTGACCTGGCATCTGAGCAGGCTGGTGGACCCGTGATCGCGCTTTGGATGAAGGGCGGCGATGGGTCCACCTGGCTGGCTAGGGTGAGATATACTCCAAGCTTCTATCTCGTCGGTGATCTGGATAGGGCTGCTGGGCTTCTTGAGGCTGAGGGGCTCAGGTTTGAGAGGTGTTCTCGGAGGATCCGCGGCAGGCCTGTTGAGGCCCTCAGGGTCTATGTGGATAGGGAGGATCTGGAGGATTATGTTGAGAGGCTTTTGAGGAGGGTGCCGGGCTTGGAGGCCTATGAGCACGATATCCGAGTCACTGTCAAGTATCTAATTGATTCGGGGCTTAGGCCCTGCTCCTGGCTCGAGGTTGATGGCGTGGAGGCCGGTGTCGAGGATGGTGTCCGGCTTCTCGATTGCCGCGAGATCCAGGAGTCGGATGAGGCTCCGCCGCCAGCGCTCAGGGCCGTGGCCCTAGATCTCGTGGTCTTCGGGGAGAAGGGGTCTCCGAGGGCTGAGCGAGACCCAATCCGACTTATCACGCTCCACTTCGATGATGGTAGGAGGGTTCAGCTTGAGGGCGATGAGGCCGAGATCATCAAGTCATTCATCTCGATCATGCGCGATCATGACCCGGATATCATCGTTGGCTTTGGCTTGAACAGGTTTCAGTGGGGTTATCTCGCTGAGCGCGCTAAGAGGCATGGGATCAGGCTATCGGTTGGCAGGCTTGGGGCTGAGCCTAGGATGAGCGTGCATGGACATGTCTCGATACGCGGGAGGCTTAGCATAGACTTGGAGGACATGGCTAAGGATATCCCGGAGCTGACCGTGGAGAGCCTCGAGGAGTTCGTGAGATATCTCGGGATAGACGTGAGGCTCGATACGATAGAGGAGTATGAGCTGGGGGATTTCTGGGAGCATGATAGGACTCGTGTTAGGGAGTATTCTGCGCAGAGGGCTGAGGCTATCTTAAAGGCGTTTGATGCTGTCAGGGAGTTTGTCCTCAGCTTGAGCGAGCTGACCGGCATGCCCGCCGACTATGTTCTGACGGCTTCAGCCGGGTTCAGGGTTGAGAGCTATTTGATGGGGCTTGCTCCGAGGACTGGCGAGCTGATACCGAGGAGGGCTGAGATCGCGCACATCAGCTATCCCGGAGGCCTCGTGAAGGAGCCGATGGAGGGGGTGCATGAGGATGTCGCCGTCCTAGACTTCAGGTCCATGTATCCCAGCCTGATAATCAAGTACAATATCTCGTTTGATACGCTGAGCGATGATGGTGAGAATGTTGCTCCGAGCGGCCATAGGTTTAGGGCGAGGCCGGAGGGCTTCCTCCCATCAGCCCTAAGGACGCTGCTCGAGGAGAGGAGGAGGATTCAGGAGAGGCTGAGGGCTGCTGCTCCCGGGAGCGTTGAGGCCAGGATTCTTGATGCGAGGCAGAGAGCTGTCAAGATAATCGCGAACGCCATCTACGGGTATACCGGCTGGTCTGGCGCGAGGTGGTATTCTAGGGAGGTTGCCGAGGCGACCACGGCCTGGGGCAGGGAGGTAATCGCCTCCACGATAAGGAAGGCCGAGGAGCTTGGAATGAAGGTCATCTACTCGGATACGGACTCAGTTTTTCTCAAGAATTATCATGGAAAACTTGAGAAGCTTATGGAGTGGATTGAGGTGAGGCTAGGCTTGGAGGCTAAGCTCGAGAAGATCTTCAAGAGGATAATCTTCACAGAGGCGAAGAAGAGATATGCCGGCATAACTTCCGGCGGGATAGAGGTGGTCGGCCTCGAGGCCGTTAGAGGGGACTGGAGCGGAATAGCGAGGGAAGCCCAGTATGAGACGGTTAAAGCCCTACTCGAGACCGGCGATCCAAGCCAAGCATTAAAGAAGGCGAGGGAGTATATTCAGGCGCTGAGAAGCCGGCAGGTCGACTTGAAGAAGCTGATAATCTGGAAGCAGATAACCAGGCCTCTTAGCGAGTACTCAGCCACCCAGCCTCATGTGGTCGTCGCCAAGCAGCTCATGAACGAGGGGTGGAGGATCCAGCCCGGAGACAAGGTCGGCTTCATAATCACCGCGGGCTCCGGCCCCCTCTACTCCAGGGCCAAGCCATACTTCAAGGTCTCAAAGGATGAGGTTGACTGGGAGTATTATGTGGAGAAACAGGTCGCGGCGGCCTGCGGCAGAATACTCGAGGCTGTTGGGATAAAGGCGGAGAAGATCCTAGAATCCGGTGAGAGGACGCTGATAGATTTCTTCAGCTAGGTCTTCGGTCTCCTATCGAAGTAGATGCTCTTTCCATAGGCTGATAATGGTATGCCCAGCGCCACATCGGAGTCCTTTAGGAGGCCGGCTCTCAGTGCGGCGGCCCCGATCGAGTACATGATCCTATTATCCACGTTTAGTAGGGATGCCGTCTTTGCCGCCGATCCAACAGCTATCCCTAGGTCGATTAGCTGGAATGCGCAGCTTGGTCCATGATATGGCTTCTCGTCGAGCCTTCTAGCCCTCCTGAACTCATCGCAGGTTGGGTAGCCGCATCCGCCGCAATTCAGCTCCTTGGGCTTTGATGATCTTACGCCGATTAGTAGGACCGCGTCCGATTGCCTAACATTCTCGGCATCGCGCTGGAAGAATGCTAGGCCGAGCTCGGAGCCCATCTTTTCCATCTCATCCGCGAGCCTGCCGAGATCACGCTCATCCGAGATTACGAGGATCTCCAAGTCATCTATCCCGCGTGTCTTCGGAGCCGTTCTAGCGCTTATACACATGAGCCCCGCAGCCTGAACCACATAATCCTTGAGCTTTGATCCCATGGCGAAACCCCTGGTCTCAGGGGTATTAAATGGTTTTCCGCGGCCTTTATAGCCGCCGACAAGATAATCTAGATGATGGACCCTAGGTATAGGGAGGATTTGAGCCGGGCATCCTCCCTCATCAGGGAGTTTAGGAGGGAGTTCGGTGACGCCATCCTAGTTTTTCATGATGATGCTGATGGCCTCTGCGCCGGGGCGATAATGTCGCTAGCCCTTGATAGGCTCGGCATATCTCATAGGCTCATCTGTGTTGAGAAGCTCTCCCCGGAGGTTGTCGAGCTCATTCACGCTCAGGGTGAGAAGCTGTATCTTTACGCGGATATAGGCTCGGGGAGGGCGGATCTGATAGCCTTGTGGCTTGGGAGATCTGGTGGCGTAGCGGTGATCGTGGATCATCATGATCCGGTTGAGGCCGCCCACCCGAGGCTCCTACACCTGAACCCGGAGCTATATGGATATGAGGGGGAGAGTGATGTCAGCGGCTCGACAGCCGCCTACCTGCTGGCTAGGGAGATCTTCGATGCACGTGATGCGGCTTGGATGGCTGTGGTCGGCTCGGCTGAGATCCCGGGGAGACTGAGGGAGCTTAACAGGATCGCTCTTGAGGATGCTGTGGCCGCCGGAGACATAGAGATAGTCCGTGAGAACGGTGAGGAGGCGTATCGCGTGAAGTTCCTTGGAAAATCTTGGAGGGAGCTATCCTCAACCCTCTCGGCAATCGGGAGCGTCGGATACTATATGCGGGGGCCTCAGGATGCTGTAGAGCATCTTAAGAGGAGGATGATCCCGGAGAGCCTCGCAGAGAGGTTCGAGGACTTGAGGAGGAGGAAGTTCGCCCAAGCCTTCGCCATCATCGCGAGGACAGGGCTGCGGAAAAGCATGTGGACTCAATGGTATCATCTTGGAGACCTCTTTAAGGGCTTGGGGTCGAAGACCATTGGGACATTATCCTCGATGCTTAGCTATAGGAAGGGTGTTGATCCTGATCGCTATATCATAGGCTTCATGAACTTTGAGCCCGAGATCCCGGGGCTTGGAAGGATCCGGGGAAGCTGGGCCAAGTTCTCCATAAGGGCGCCGAGAAGGCTCTCGAGCATGATAGAGGATGGCTCGATGCCGTCGATCTCCGAGCTCGCGGTCAAGGCCTCTGAGAAGGTTGGCGGATCAGCTGATGGCCACAAGTTCGCCGCCTCAGGCCTCATACCATCTGGGGCAGAGGAGGACTTCATACGAGAGTTTGACGAGCTTGTAAACAAGCTCAAGCCTCGATGAACGAGCTAGCCAAACCACCGACCTCGAACACATTCACGAAATATTCGGGGAAGATCTCTCTAAGCCTCTTAACAATAGTCTCGGCATCCCTTCTCAGTGCTAGGGCGTGGCAAGCCTCGCCGATCATGTTCTGCGCATAGCCGATGACCGGGAGCCTTCCAAGCTCTTCGAAGATCTCCTGAACTCTCTCCGTCGCGAGCCCAGCCTCCAAGGCAAACTCCCTAGACTTCTCGAGAAAATTCTCCGGGGTAGGGTTCCTGAGGATCTCGCCGATCTTCCTGTCGCCTATCTCCTCGATCTCCTCAAGGCCTCCTCGGCCCAAAATCCTCTGCTTCTCAACCGGGCTGGCCGCGATAACTATCAGCATAGAGTCCCGCGGTAGCGGGATCGAGTCTATCTTGAGCCTCGGCGGCGCGCCCGCCTCCAATACTAGGATGAGGCCGCTTGAGAGGAATCCAGCCTCGCTATTCAGCCCGGTCCCGCATCTAACCTCTATCTCGTGGACGAGCCTGCAGGCGCTCATGAGCGATATGCCGCGGCTGGCGATCCTGAACAAAGCCAGGATCGTTGTCAGCGCTAGGGAGGCGCTCGTCCCGAGTCCAGCCCCAATCGGGACACCGACGCTATGCTTGAGGACTATTCTTCCCCGCAGGCCGAGAATTCTCCTCGAGACCTCAGCCGCCCTAAGCGATGTCGCATGATCGGACATCACCCCATTAACATAGACATGGATCTGGTCCTCGTCTCCGGGATGATGCTCCGCGCGGGTCTCCACCGCATCGGCTAGCGTGAATCCGCCGCCCTTAGCGCCAATCTCCTCAATGCTCTCTCCGCGGATCTTGGGGGAGAAGATGCTGGATAGCGGCGCCGGCGCACATGCATAGCTCCTCCTTTGGTTCAAGTTCTCACGCGCTCCTCTGCGCCTAGGACGCCGCGGCTTGGAACAGCCCTCGAGACAGCTTTCAGGATGGGTGGCAGGAGGAACTGGATGAATGGTATCTCTGTCAGGTACGTCCAGAGGAACCATCCGAGGGCGAATATCATGGGCGCGTTTCTGATCCCGCCTGGTAGGATGAAGAGCTGGCTATAGGCCCATAGGCCTATCCCGATTATCGCGCTTCCGGCCATTAGGCCGAGGCTTGAGGCGGCTGCTATCCCGAGGAACCTCCTCTGCGCCAGCGCGAGCATCATGGTGAATGCCAAGACGATTATCGAGACCACGAGGTAGATTAGGGCTGTGAGCAAGTCTATGAGCTCTAGGAAGTAGATGAGGGCGCACCCCGCGACTGGTATGAGCTGTATCGAGGTCGCGAGCACCGCAGAGCTTCTATTCCTCCATCTCTGCGCGAGCCAGCCCATCAGGTAGAATGCCGTGAAGTTCGCCGGGACGCCGACTGTCAGGCTTAAGACAGGATTACCATGAATCAGCATATCGCTTATGAATATCCCTATTGCCGCCCCGATGCCGCCGATCCTCGGCGAAAATAGTATCGAGAAGGCCGCTGGCACGATCACGGCCGGCCAGAATCGAACAGTCCCGAAGACGGGCGCGAAGATCCCGAGATATGTTAGGTAGCCGAGGGCGGCGTAGAGGGCGGCGCAGACGGATATTAGGGATGCCTCGAGGCCCGGCTTAATCCCATTCCTGCCCAGCATCATTCTCGATCACCCGCGCGGGCCATCCCCGGCTTCTCCCGCGAGGCTCTATCTAGATAAGTATTGCATCTTGGAAATCATTATTAGTAATGATTTATATTGAGCATGCGATGGCGCGGGAGCAGGAGGGAAGGGTTCTACGGAGCATAATGAGGAGTGGTGGATCTCTGGTGGTCAGCCTTCCGAGGAGCTGGGTCGAGGCTGTTGGGCTCGGCGAGGGCGATTACGTCGTGGTCGAGATCGCTGGAAGCTCCCTCATAATCTCGCCAACCAGGGTTGAGAGGGAGAGTGAGGTTAGGCTCAGGTTCGAGTCCGATACACGGTCGCTCGTGGATAAGATTGTCGCCGCCTATCTCATGGGCTATGACTCGATACGTGTCAGCTTCCCCCAGCAGGTGAAGGAGGCGCTTGAGAGCGAGCTATTCTACCTGAAGGAGAGGCTAATGGGCTTGGAGATAGTGGAGTCGGCCGAGTCATCCATGCTGCTAAGGATGGTTATAGACCCTCTAGAGCTCAAGCCATTAGAGGTGCTGAGGAGGATGTGGAAGCTCTCAGACGACATGCTGAGATACTCCTTCAGCCCCGTGGATGATGTGGGGCTGGAGGTCTCAGGGCTTCTCGAGAGGATCGAGGATGATGTGGATAGGCTATACTTCTATATGGTCAGGATATTGAGGAAGAGCCTCGCGAACCCGGCGCTAGCGGCCCTACTAGGCCTCTCAAGCGTCGAGATACTGGATTATAGGCTGGCCGCATACTTCCTCGAAAATATAGCTGATAGGGCGTTCGAGGTCTCGGGCCTCATCTCGGGTGGTAGGGCCTCGGAGGGTGCACTTCATGCGGGCAGGGTCTCGGAGATATTGCTGGAGAATCATAAGCTAGCGATGGAGGCGTTCCTGAATAAGAGGCTCGACGTGATACCGCAGATGAAGAAGAATCTCGAGATCCTAACGAAGCTTTTAACGCCCCCGAGGCTCATAGTCGAACAGCTCCGGATCCGGATAAGGGATGCAGTCCTCGGGATCGCTGACATGCAATATGATATAGCTAACTTGGTTATTCCTAGGCTTGCCTAGCCGCTGTATCCCTTTAGGAAGCCAGCAATTCCGCCCATGCTCTTGAGCATGGCGCCCTCCTCATGCTCAGATGAGATCAGCTCCACCCTGACTCCTGCCTTCTCCGCCTCCTCAATATAGAAGTCCACGAGCAGCTGTTCCTCCGAGACCTGTAAGGCTCTCTGGCCGCATTTCTCGCATGGCTTCGCTAGTATCTCGGGCAGCTTTGAGACCCTCTCCTCCTCGCTTAGAGTATGCTCGTATTCAGCCCCACAGTTAGCGCATCTTATCTTGATCCTATACTTGTCGAGATCCTCCGAGAGTAGGAGGAGCTCGAGCATCCCGCTTCTCAGCGCTCTCAAAACCTCCTTCTCGCCATAGACAGCTCTCGAGTTCTCCTTCGTTATCTCATCCATAAGCCTTCTAACAAGCTTCTGCTCCTCGACAAGCCTGAGCTCCCTCAAGAAGTCCTCCGCCTTTCTTATCGCCTCCCTAACGCCCTCCTCACCCGAGTATGATGTATCAACGATATGGATCTTGTCGCGGAAGGTGTAGTGGAGGTAGCCCTTCTCGACGAAGACCTCCTTGGTCGGGCCCGGGCCAGCGACTATGATCCCCTTTAGATCAGGCTCCTTGAGGAAGATCTCGTTGGCGTGGGCGGCGACCCGCTTATAATACTCGTTGAGATTCATCTCCCTAAGCCTCTCGAATCTCCGAGCAGACTGTCCTCCAGCATGATGCTTCCCCGGCACCCCTGATGTGAACTTCTTTAGCTCGACGATCCTCCTCCCCCTCACCACGGCGACCGCGGCCTCCTCATTATCAATCACCAGAACACCATAGACATCCTTCTCCTTTAGGAGCTCCTTCAAGGGCTCGAGATAGAACCTGCTATCACATCTGTATAGGAGGAGGTTTATGGGCTCCGGTGGTATGACATGGTAGACCTCGATCTTCTCGGTCCCGGCGCCGCCATCCTGCGGAATCGCTCCACTGAATATCACTAGGCCGGTTGGGCCCGCCCGGTCGAATAGCTTAAGCCTTTGGATCGCGCTCTCGATAGCATCTTGGACATTCTTCCTAGTGCTCTTCGACTTTATGTTAGCCGCGGTGGCATACTCTTGCCTGAGATATCCTATCACGTCTGAGACGGGCTTATTCGGCGGGATGTAGAGGGAGATGAGCTCGGTCCCCCTACCCTCCTTCGACTCAAGTTCCTTCAGCAGCTTCTTGAACCTGTATAAGCTGACATAATCCTTCCTGCTAAAAACTAATTCCTCACTCCTCAAGGATATTCACCCCTAACCATGAGAAGTAGTCAAAAGCGATGAGACGGGCGCATGAAGATCTTCCTCAAGGATCCTGCTATGAAGCCTTCAGCCCTAATTAAAATGTTTATCTGAGCCCTCTAGCCGGACTCTAGAAACCTCAGCAGCCCCTCGAGCTCGCCGGATCTCTCGAGCTCGCCTATCCAGTCTATCCTCTGGTCAAGCTGCCTGAGACTACTGGATCTAATGGCCTCGGCAACTCTTCTCGCGAGCCCCTTAAGATCGGCATCGGTCGCATCTAGCTGGACAACCCTCCTCCTCCCAAACTTCTGTATCGCCTCGACGAGAGGCTGATCTATGAGCTCGGCCGAGACATTCTCCCGGATCTTCTCATCCGGATACCCCCGGCCCCTGAGAACCTCCAGCAATCTTGTCGGCCTCATCCTGAGGATAATCGCCCATGAGACTCTCACTCCCCGGGGCTTGAAGGCGTATACGGACGCCAGCACCCCTCCACCCCTAAGCTCTGAGCCAGCTGCTGCCGAGAGCCTCCTGAGATCCACGAGATAAGCCCTAGACTCCACATCATATTCGGAGTAGAGCTTCCTCCTCTCCACGAGCTCGGGGACATCGATGAACTTGAGGCCTAGGAGGCTGGCGAGACCACTACCGAAGACCGTCTTGCCGACACCGGCCACGCCCAATACAAGGATTACATGCCTCCGCCGCAAAGGCCTTGGAAACAAGCGCATGGAGGGGTTAAATCTTTCCTGAGCCGCAGAACCAACGAGAGGAAAAATGCCGGAGCTTAGGATTGATCCGCTATCTGGCAGGCTTGTCTCATATGCTCCTGAAAGGGCTAAGAGGCCTCATGAGTTTGGGCCGCAGGCCCCCCGCCTGCTCGATGATCCAGCCAAGTGCCCATTCTGCCCGGGCAGGGAGGAGGCTCTCTCGCCAGCAACCCTAGTCTTGGCCAGGGCTGGAGCTGGCGTCAAGTTCGAGCAGGAGGCCGGAGATAAGAGGATAAAGGAGTGGCTCGTCAAGTGCATCCCAAATCTTTATCCAGCCTTCTCCGCGGAGGATATTCTAAGGGATGAGCATGGATCTAGGAAGGCTCCAGGCCTCCATGAGGCCATCATAGATACACCAGATCACTCTGCAGATCCATGGTCTCTCAACATAGTCCAGCTCCAGTATCTCCTGCTGACCTTCAGGGAGAGGCTCAGCCAGCTTGAGAGGGATGGATTCAACTATATGTGTTTCGGGAAGAATCATGGCCCATACTCGGGCGCATCACTCAGGCATCCTCACAGCCATATCATGGCATCATCAGTTACGCCGCCGCTTCTCAGGAGGGAGGCTGAGGCCCTACAAGCAGGCGACTGCATCCTATGCCGCGACAGGGATCCAGCCAGGACACTGATCACCACCGGGAGCTTTATCGCCGTCTGCCCATGGGCCAGCCGAGAGCCCTACGAGATAATGATCTATCCAAAGGAGCATCGCCAGAGATTCATGGGGCTCGACGACTCTGAGCTCCTTGATCTGGCCAGCATGCTCTTAACACTCTTCAAGGCCCTGAAAAACATCCTAGAAAACCCATCATTCAATCTCGTGCTCCATACGAGGCCGGCCGATGCTGAGGATTTCCACTGGCATATCGAGATAGTCCCGAGAATCCTAGTCCCAATGGTCTCCGAGATCGGCCTCGGCGTATACGTGAACACCATGTTACCGGAGAAGTCGGCTGAGGAGCTGAGGGAAGCGATAAAGAGGATATGAGCATCAGGATATGCAAGCATTTCCGAGAATGCGGCGGATGCACATACCTCGATAAGCCATATGAGGATCAGCTGGGGGAGAAGGTATCACGCGCCGAGAAGCTCCTCGAGACGCGGGCTGAGGAGATACACCCATCACCGAGGCAATATTATTACAGGAATCGAATGGACTTCGTCGTCAGCGAAGGCCCGGTCATAGGGCTCAACAAGAGGGGAAGCTGGAGCGAGACAATAAACATCGAAGAATGTCTCCTCCAATCACCCGAATCCGATATCATCAGGAACATCTTCAGGAGTTATCTTATGAGGCACGGCATATCCGGGTGGAATAGGACTGAGCGTAGAGGCGATGTGAGATTCCTCACGATAATCGAGGGGAAATTCACGGGCGAAAGGATGATCCTAGTCATAGCCTATAATGAGATCCAACTCCAAGAATTTCCCACAGAGCTTGAGGAGAGGGGTATACCGTTCAACAGCCTCCTACTAGGAATAAACCGGGAGGTGAGGGATGATGCTAGGGCGGAGGATATTAGGGCGATACACGGATCAGAGACCATAATGGAGAGAATCGGGGAATTCATCTACCTGCTACATCCAAATGTCTTCTTCCAGCCAAATCCATATGTCTTGGAGAGGATGATGAGGACTATGCTGAGCTTCCTAGACCTAAGGGGCGGTGAGAGGGTGCTCGAGCTCTTCTCAGGCCCAGGAACATTCACAATACCCCTTGCCACATGGGGGCATGCAAAGGTGACAGCTGTTGAGGCGAACTCAGCCGCCGCCAAGATCGCCGAGATAAATCTCAAGCTCAACCGGGTAAAATCAGCCGAGGTGGTTAATGAGAGGGCAGAGAGGGTCTCGCTAAAATACGACTACATAGTCCTTGATCCACCGAGCTCCGGGCTAAGCTACAAGCTCGTGAAGAGGCTTAGAAAAGCATCTCCAAAAAGGATCCTCTACATCTCATGTAACCCTGAGACCATGGCTAGGGATGTAAAGCAGCTTGGATACAAGATTGACCGGCTCTCCCTAATAGACCAATTCCCCCAAACGCCACATCTAGAGGCAATAGCCCTCCTGAGAAGAGGATAGTACGTTGGCCGGCTCAGCCGAGAGGAGGTCCGCTCATAGGCCCCCGAAGCCTCAGCCGCGACGTTCAATCCTCATCGCCTCTAGCCGCATTAAAAGGATCCCAGAAGCTGGAGAAAAATCTAGCGCCCAAAAAGGAGCCGCGCGAAAAGTTAATGAGAACTCAGCAAGCTGCCTATCAAGTGAGGCGGGGGTAGCCAAGCCTGGTCAAAGGCGCAGGGCTTAGGACCCTGTCCCGTAGGGGTTCGTGGGTTCAAATCCCACCCCCCGCATATCCATGCTAAAAATGGTGAAGTCGAATCCGCGTCTCCCTTCCCCACCCATTATCTGAGATATTTTCTCGCCATCTCCTTGATGAATTTGAGGCCTTGCTCTGCTATAGCATCGGCACTTGGAGCAATTTGACGCCATATAGCGGTTGAGGCTGCAACCTTCTTTATCTCAGGCGTGAATGACTCCACAACCAACCAACGATCATAACCTATCTCGGCAAGCGCTTGGAAAACCTCATCCCAGTTTACATGCCCCGTCCCCGGAATACCTCTATCATTCTCACAGCAGTGGAAGTGATTCAGCAGCTTTCCAGCAGTTTTTATTGGGTCATAGAAGTTCTTCTCCTCTATATTCATGTGGAATGTGTCGAGGTGGACCTTCATGTTAGGCTCACCCACATCCCTACATAGCTTCACAGCATCCTCCGCGGTGTTCAGGAAATACGTCTCAAACCTATTCACGGGCTCCGCGCCAAGGCTCACCCCATAGCTCTGCGCATATCTACACACCTCTCTTAATGCCTCAACACTTCGCCTCCACTCCTCCTCGGTTCTAGGCCTCCCAACAATCTTGCCCCAAGCGATATAAACGACGCCATTTATCGCGTCGCCATCCAGCTGGGCAACCACGTCAACGCAGCGCTTCATGAATTCTATTCCACGCCTCCTAACATCCTCATCATCGCTTGTAATATCATATTCCCGGGGGAGTCCTAGGGAGCCCAAAAACTCCACATCATGTTTCTTCAACTCCCTCCTCGTAGCCTCCACATCTATCAAGTCCAGCTCCATTAATGGCACCTCTACACCATCAAATCCAAACCTCTTAGCCTTCTCTATCAAGTGGAGCGTAGATCTGTCAAAACGCTCGGTCCAGAGGAAAAGATGTATACCAAACTTGACCATGTACTTTCATACTCCTCGCGGTAATTATGTTTTTCGGATTGCATAGCTTATAGAATCCTCAGTCATTCAAAGTAGCTTTTATATGATCCCCCGGGAAAATGAAAAATTGTATGAGGTATGCTATTGCGATCTTCGACATAGGTAAGACCAACAAGAAGCTAATAGTATTTGATGATGATTTGAATCCATTATTCGAGGATAAAGCCCAGATAGGTGAAATTGTTAGGAATGGCATCCTATGTGATGATGCTGAGAGAATTGTGGCCTGGGTGAAGAATAGCTTCCAAAACGCTATGAGAAAATATGATATAAAGGCCCTTTCAATTACGACTCACGGCGCGACAGTCACTTACCTGCGTGAGGGTAGGCTGAACTTCCCCATAGTATCCTATAACCATGATATTAATGAGAGCATTAGAAGAATGTTTTACGAGGAGTTCGGTGACCCATTCAGCCTCTATGCTATCACAGGCACTCCCCCATGGAGCAGGCTATTAAATGTCGGCATCCAAATATACTGGTTCAAGAAAGGCTATCCTGAAAAGTTCGCCGAAACCGATACAATACTCTTCTTCCCACAATACCTTACCTATGAATTATCGGGAATAAAATCATGCGAGGTCACAAGCGCCGGATGCCATACATATCTCTTCGACTTCAGTAAGAGGTGGTGGAGCTTTATCGCTGAAAAGCTTGAGGTTGATCAACGATCCCCGGATTTCACGGAGGTATGGCGCCCCATTGGAAAGCTCACGATTAATGGGTCCGAGGTCACCATTACTCCCGGAATCCATGATTCAAATGCATCAATACTCCCATACATAGCTAGGGGCCAGGAATTCATCTTCGCATCGACCGGAACCTGGTGCGTCTTCATGAACCCCTACTCAGGATTCAACCCAAAGAAGGAGGACTTGGAACAGAACATATTATATTATGCTGATTCCCTTGGCCGGCCTGTAAAATCCCTAATATTTCCAGGGGGCTATGAACATGATCATTATGTTAAGCTGATCAGAGATAGATTTGGAGTAAGCCCTCTAGGAATACCCCCAAACCTACAGTTACTCGAAGATATCCTGAAACGTAAGAAGGACTTCGTTACACCAGGATTGATCGAGAAGTCTGGGAGATTCCCCTACTCCAAGCCTGGAATAATCGGCGACCTCTTCTATAAGGATCCTGAATCCGCCTATCATATACTTAACCTGAGCCTCGCA
>Ga0185307_1000664_pt1 | contig 21129 bp, 22 predicted proteins | sample LHCtaG_FD_128010 | JGI IMG/M metagenome (GOLD analysis project Ga0185307, IMG submission 128010) | Hot spring microbial communities from Little Hot Creek, USA to study Microbial Dark Matter (Phase II) - LHC4sed_matched (SPADES... | ecosystem: Environmental > Aquatic > Thermal springs > Hot... | reverse complement strand
GGTTTGACGCAAAAAATTAAATAAGTTATTGATTTTCCTAAACTAAATTATCTTGGTCTTGATTAAAAACATTATTAGGAAATACCTTAAATAAAAACTGGGCGGAACCAAAAACCTCCTTTTTCAATTCTGTCCGTTATATCGGGTAATGCCTCCTTTTCATAGGTTCCGCCCAAAAAATATTTTTTTAAATTCATAATAAATTTTGGGGTAAGATAAAATAAATTTTTTCGTTATATATTATATGATGATAAGAAGAACTATCTATATTAAAGGATTGGTTAAAATAATAGGAAAATTAAAAAATTGGTTTAAAAGATTATTGAAAAATAAAGATAGAAATAGCCTGTCCCCAGGAGAGTTACCTCTACTGTATGGTAGGAAGATGGTTTGGGCTTAAATAATAATTTAAAAAAATATCTCTTTTAAGGGACATTTTTCACAAAGGGGCTTTTTTAAACAATAGGTCTTTGCCAATCTTACTAATAACGCATGGTATTCATTGTAAATGCTAATATCCTTTGGTAAATTATTGGTAAAAAATGCCTGCCATTCATCATAAGATTTATTCTTTTCAAATAGTTTGTGTCTTAAAAATATCCTTTTGGTATAATTGTCAATAACAAAAAAGGGTTTTTCTAAGGCGTATAATAAAATAGAATCAGCAGTCTCCTTACCAATCCCTTTTACCTTTAATAATTTTTCTCGCAAAATCCTATCATCTTCTTTTCTCATCTTTTCGGTATCACCATTATATTCTTTTAAGAAGAATTTTAAAAATTCTTTTAATCGCTTTGCCTTAATGTTATAAAAACCACTCGGCCTAATAATCTTTGCCAATTTTTTTAATGGCAATTGGTAAATCAATCTTGGTTCTAAATCGGTCTTTTCTTTTAGATTTTTTATCGCCTTCTCCACATTCTGCCAATTGGTATTTTGGGTTAAAATCGCTCCAATCATTATTTCCAATTCATTTTCTCCCGGCCACCAATTTTGGGGACCAAAATGGGAATATAAGATTTCAAAGATTTTAAAAATGATGTTTTTTACAGTATTCGGTTGGTTCATTTCCTTTTATAAAATATTCTTCTCTTATTTCCGGACAAGCAGGAGTGGCTAAATAGCCAGTCTCTTCGCAGATTTTTAAAGAAACGATTGAGTCGGGAATAGGAAAATCATCGGAAGGATAAAGATAAGCGATATTTTTCATAAATTCTCCCCAAATGGGAGCACAAACAACTCCGCCAGTAGCGCCTTCAAAGATTTTTTTCTTTTTGTCAAAGCCAACCCAAATACCACAGGTTAAATAAGGGGTATAACCAATAAACCAGGCATCAGTAAAATTATCGGTTGTACCAGTCTTACCGGCACCAACACCATAATAACCATATCTTCTGATTAAATAACCAGTACCTTCATCCAAAACACTTTTTAACATTGAAGTGACAATAAAAGCCGTTTGGGGAGAAAGCACCTGTTCACTTACCGGATAATTTTCTTTTAAAACAATACCGTCACTATCAACAATCTTCGTTATTAAAAGGGGAACAATCTTTTTACCCAAATTGGCTAAAGTAGCAAAGCTTCTTACCATTTCTAAAAGGGAAACTTCGGAAGAGCCTAAGGCTAAAGAATAGTAAGGTCGCAAGCGGCTATTTATTCCCATTAAATAAGCATATTGACAAACTTTTTGGGGAGTTAGTTTTTCAATTAATCTTACAGCACAAACATTTCTTGATAATGCCAAAGCCTTTCTTAAAGTTATCGGGCCAATATAGCGATAATCATAATTTTTTGGTTCGTAAGGCTCTTGGACACCAGCAATTTCAATACTGATAGGACTATCTTCAATAATGTCTGATGGTTTATAGCCATTATCAATAGCCGTCGTATAGACAAAGACTTTAAAGGCACTGCCCGGCTGTCTTTTTGTCTGGACTGCCCGATTTAACTGTGAATGACGAAATTCCCGACCACCAATTAGGGCCTTAATAAATCCAGTTTTATTTTCAATACAGACTAAAGCTCCTTGCAAATAATTAGGTGGCGGTGCTCCACCTTTTTTTTCTTTATAAAGCTCATCATATTCTCTTTTTTTGGGTTTTAAATTATAATTTTCCTCAATACCCCTTAAATTTTTTTCTAAGGCAATACTCGCTTCCCTTTGAATATCCAAATCAATTGTCGTATAGATTGTTAAACCTTTTTTATAAAGAAAATCAGTACCCCAAAGGTCTTCCACATACTGCCTTACCATTTCTAAAACATAACCGGCTTCTTGTAAATTTCTTTCCAAAGGCCAAAGATTTATCTTTTCTTTTAACGCCTTTTCGTATTCTTCTTCACTAATTTTTTTATTCTTATAAAGCATCTTTAAAAAGAAATCCCTTCTTTTTAAAACCAAATCAAAATTTTTATAAGGTGAATAATAGCCTGGTGATTTGATAATGCTGATTAAAAAAGAGGCTTCACTTAAAGTTAAATCTTTAACATTTTTTTTAAAAAATCCTTGGGCAGCAGTTTCAATGCCGTAGAGACCGTAACCAAAATAAACTTGATTTAAATATCTCTCTAAAATCTCTTCTTTGGTATAACTTCTTTCCAATTTTATTGCTAAAACCATTTCCTTTAATTTTCTAATTATATCTTTTTTATAGGTCAAAAACATATTCCTGGCCAATTGTTGGGTAATTGTGGAAGCGCCCTGACGGATACTTAAATTTTTTAAATTGTAAAAAAAGGCACCAATCATTCTGATAACATCAATTCCGCAATGGGAATAAAACCTTTTGTCTTCAACGAGAATTAAGGCATCAAGTAGATATTTGGGGATTTCCGCTAATTTTACTATTTTTCTTTTCTGCTCAAAAAATTCACCAATCAACCGCCCCTTACAATCTAAAACCCGACTGGCTATCGGTGGTGTGTAAGATTGGATTTCTTCTAAAGTGGGCAGATTGAAACTTAAAAGGTAATAAGTTAAGGGAAAAGCAAAAAAGAAAAAGCTGAAAGAGACCAAAAAGGGAATAAGAAAGATTTTTAATCTTTTTCTTTTCCTTTTCATTAACTTTTAAAAAGAGAGTAATTCTAAAATGTCAAAAACTTTGATTTTTTCTTCCAATCCTAAGACTTTTATGCTATCCTCAATTGTTAAAAGACAGAAGGGGCAACTTACCGCAATAATTTCCGCTTCTTTTAAAATTGCCTCTTTTACCCTTTTTTCTGCCAATCTTTCTTTTCCATCTTTTTCAATCCATAATCTTCCTCCGCCCCCTTCACAACATAAGGAATTCTCTCTATTTTGGTCAAATTCTATTAAATTATCAGTAAGAATATTTAAAATCGCTCTTGGTTCATCAAAAATCTTATTCTGTTTTCCTAAATAACAAGGGTCATGGTAGATTATTTTTTTCTTATCCTTTTTCAATAATTTTGTTAATTCTTCTTTAATCTCTTTTAAAAATTGGGTGTAATGATAGACCATAGTATCTAATTGGTAATCTTTCTTTAAGGTGTTATAACAATGGGGCGAAAGGGTAATTATTCTTTTCTTTTTAATTTTATTAATAATCTCTTCATTTTTTGCTTTCAATTCTAAAAATAGCCCCTCTTCACCCACCCTTTTTATCTCATTACCGCAACAACTTTCATCATTACCAATAATCCCAAAATCAATATTAAGTTTTTTTAAGATATTAAAAAAATTTTTTAAAAGATTAAGAAATCGGGTATCATAATGGATAGTACAACAGATAAATATTAAATTTTCAACTTCTTCACCCGGCCTCACTACTTTAACATTTAATTCTTTATTCCAATCAATTCTTTTTTCCCTTGGTTTTTGCCAAGGATTACCAAAAAGATAAGTACTTTCTAAAGCCTTAATAAGGGACTCTTTAAGCCTTCCTTTTTCTACTGCTTCCTTTCTTAATTCCAAAACTAAATCCATTGGTTGACAATCTTTGGGACAACGCAAAGAACAGGTAGCACAGGTGGTGCATTCCCAAATTGCCTCGCTATCTTTTTCCGAAAGGGATTTTAAGCCTAACTGGTAAAGATAGATTAATCTTCTGATATTCAAATTACCGAAAATAACTGGACAACCACTGGCACAGCGAGCACATTGAATGCAAGTATAAATATTTACTGCCATCTTTTAAATTATTTATTTTAATAAATTATATCTTAAATTGACTTTTTATCAAGAATTTTTTATTATTAATAATGTTAAGTTATTTAATTTTAATAGGTTTTCTGATGGAGAAAAGTAATCTTTATTTACGAGAGGCAATGTTTTATAAAAAACTTGATAATAAAAAAGTTGTCTGTGAATTATGTCCAAGAAATTGTATTATTGATGTTAATAAAAGGGGGTTTTGTCGAAATAGAGAAAATAGAAATGGTAAACTTTATTCAATTGTCTATGGGAAACCTTGTTCAATTGGTGAAGAGCCAATTGAGAAGGCACCTTTCTTTCACTTTCTCCCTGGTTCTTTAAGACTAACCTTAGCAACTGTTTCTTGTAACCAAAGATGTAAATATTGTCAAAACTGGCAAATCTCCCAGGCGAAATTGGAAGATGTTCCTTATTATGAGTTTTCACCCGAAGAGATAGTGAAAATGGCAAAGAAAAGGAATTTAAAAATTATCTGTTTCACTTATACTGAACCGATTGTCTTTTATGAATATATGTATGATATTGCTAAATTAGCAAAAAAAGAAGGGATAAAAACCTGTGTGGTTACTGGTGGTTATATTAATCCGGCACCTTTGGAATCCCTTTGTAAAGTGGTTGATGCGATAAAGGTTGATTTGAAAGGTTTTAATGAAGATTTTTACCAAAAGGTTTGTGGCTCCTCTTTAGAACCAGTATTAAATGCCTTAAAGATTATTAAAAAGAATGGTGTCTGGTTAGAGATTGTGAATTTGGTTGTGCCGACATTAAATGATAAGGAAGAAGAGATAAGAAAAATGTGTCAATGGATTAAAGAAAATCTTGGTGACGAAGTACCTTTACATTTTACCCGCTTTTTCCCTAATTACCAATTGACTTCTTTACCACCAACACCAATCTCTACTTTGGAGAAGGCCTATAAGATTGCTAAAGAGGTGGGTTTAAAATATGTTTATATTGGTAATGTTCCTGGCCATCCTTATGAAAATACCTATTGTCCTTATTGTGAAAAATTATTAATAAAAAGGATGGGCTTTTCGGTTTTAGAAAATAATATTGTTAATGGTAAGTGTAAATTTTGTAAAAGAACGATTCCCGGTGTTTTTAAATGAGTAAAAGTATTGTCTATTTTATTCCTTATAAAGAGAAAGAAGGAAATTTAGAAGATTTGAAAAAGAAGATTGAAAAGGTCTTTTCTTTAACTAAGTATTTAGACAATTTAAATTATGGAAGGAGATTGGCGATTAAAATCCATTTTGGGGAAGAGGGTAATAATAATTATTTAAAACCAATTTATCCCAAGATTGTGGCTTCTTTTATTGCCCAAAGGAGTGTCCAACCTTACTTGGTAGAAACCGCTACTTTGTATCGGAGCAAAAGAAATAATAAGAAAAGTCACATTGAATTGGCAAAAGAACACGGTTTTACCCTTTTTAACACCCTTTGCCCAATAGAAATTCTTGACGGTAATGCGGGAGAAGCCTATTTTGAAGTTCCCTTAAATTCCTTTCATACCAAGAAAGCAAAATTGGGTAAAAAATTACGTCCTTATCTCTATTTAATAAATCTTGCCCATTTTAAAGGACATTTGGCAACCGGTTTTGGTGGTGTTTTGAAAAATTTGGGAATGGGTTTAGCTTCTAAGGGAGGCAAATTGGATATGCATTCGGCTTCTCATCCTTATGTGAATGAAAATAAATGTATCGGTTGTGGTCTCTGTGTTGATTATTGCCCCGAAGGAGCAATTAAGATTCATCATTTACAAGCAAAAATCGGTCCCCTCTGTATTGGTTGTGGCGGTTGTTTAGCAATCTGTCCTAATCAGGCAATAGAATTTCGTTGGGACCAAAGTCCAGAAATTCTTGCCAAAAAAGTCTTTGAATATGCCAAAGCTACCCTCATTGGTCGTTATGCCCTCCATTTTAATTTTTTAATAAATATCACTCCTAATTGTGACTGCTATCCCAAAACCGAACAACCAATAAGAGAAGATATCGGTATTCTTATCTCTTTTGACCCTTTAGCGTGTGACCAAGCCGGCTTTGATTTTTTAAAAAAGGAGATAACCAAACTTTATTCCCATTTAAACTACGATGAACTTTTTGATTTTGGAGAAAAGATTGGTTTAGGGAAAAGAGATTATGAGTTGTGTGAGATTTGAGGTTGATTTAGATTTTTTTAGCGGTCCTTTAGACCTTTTACTTTATCTTATCCAAAGGGAAGAAATTCCTTTAGAAAAAATTCCCATTGCTTATATTACTGAAAAATATTTAGCCTTTCTTACCCCTTATTTACAAAAGCCCGATTTGAAAAGTGAAGAGATAAACCGCCTTTCTGATTATCTCCTTTTAGCAGTTATTTTAATCCGTTATAAAATAAGAGCCCTTTTGAGATTAAAAACCCAAGAAGAAGTTAATATAAATTTAGAAGCGGAAGAAGTAAGTTATTATAAAATTAAAGAAGAATTTAACTATTATAAAAAAATTGCTGGTCTTTTAAGGGTACTGGAAGAAGAAAAATTTAAATTTTTCCCTCGGGAAGGAAATGGGATAAAAGAAACCAGCGAAGAACCGCCAACTCTTTTGGAACTATTAAAAAGTTACCAGAAACTTTGGACATCCCTTAACCATCTTCCGGGGGAAATAACTTGGGTAGAAAAACCAAAAATTAATATTGATGAAAAATTGGCGGAAATCAAAAAGAAGATAAAGGAATTTCGTTTTTTAGATTTCTACCAATTGCTAAATGATTTTAATGATCGGGAAGAGATTGTGGTAACTTTTCTTTTATTATTGGAATTAGCCCGTTTGGGCGAAATTAGGCTTATTCAGGAAGAGGTTTTTGGTAGTTTAATTATTATTGCTTTAAAATGAAGATTGAAAAGACCGGCTTTGGTTGGATAGTTATTGATGGTAAAAGATACGAAACTGATGTTTTAATATTGGCTGATAATACAATTTTAAATCGTTACGAAAATTTTACCGGTAATAATCACGAATTTAGTATTGAAGAAGCTAAAAAATTATTAAACCCGAAACCCGAAGTAATTGTTGTCGGTACTGGTCAAGGAGGAATCTTAAAGGTGAAAGAAGAGACTATTGATTTTTTAAAAAAAGAAAAAGTGAAATTGATTGCTTTGCCAACTCCCAAAGCAATTGAGATTTTTAATAAATTAAAAGAAAAGAAAGCTGCCCTTTTCCATTTAACCTGCTGATGAGAATTTATACCCTTGGTACCGCTAACCGAACAAAGGAGGAGTTTCTTAAAATTTTGGATAAATACCGAATAAAAATCATTTTTGATGTCCGCCGCTTCCCTACTTCTCATTTTGAACATTTTAAAAGAGAGAATTTAATAAAAATATGTGAGGAAAATAAAATTACTTATGCTTATTTAGGAAACGAACTTGGAGGTTTTCGCAAAGGGGGTTATTTAAAATGGACGGAAACCCAAACTTTTAAAAAGGGGATTGAAATTATTTATAAGCAGGCTTCTTATTTACCCGCAGTGATTCTCTGCCGAGAAAAATATCCCCTTTACTGCCACCGTCGCTATATTGCTGATAATTTAAGTAAAATGTCGGTAGAAGTAATTCACATTATTTCGGAAGAAAAAACCATTAATCATAAGGAGTTAAATTATGAAAGACCTCATAAAAGAAATAAATGAGTTAAAGAAGAAAAAAGAAGCAGTTATTTTAGTTCATAACTATCAAAGACCAGAGATTTATGAAGTTGCTGATTTCATTGGTGATTCCTTAGATTTGTCATTAAAAGCAAAGGAGACCAAGGCAAAATTGATTGTTTTTTGTGGTGTCCATTTTATGGCGGAAACTGCCAAGATTTTAAATCCCCAAGCCAAAGTAATTATTCCCGATATCAATGCCCGTTGTCCAATGGCGGATATGGTTGATAAAGAAAAATTGACAATTAAATTAGCAAGTTTACCACCGGTTTATGTGGTTAGTTATGTGAATACTACTGCGGAAGTGAAAGCCCTTTCTTATATCTGTTGCACTTCGGCAAATGTGGTGAAAATTATCAGCCAAATTCCCGAAGATAAACCAATTCTCTTTGTTCCTGATAAAAACCTGGCCGATTATGCTAAAAAAAAGACTGGTAGAAAAGATATTATTCCTTGGGATGGTTTTTGTTATGTCCATTACTTATATTTTAAGCCTGAAGATATTATCCAAAAGAGAAAGGAAGCGCCTAATGCGAAAATCATTGCCCATCCCGAATGTTTACCCGAAGTTTGTGAAATGGCTGATTTTGTTGCTTCTACTTCCGGAATGGTAAAATTATCAAGTCTTTTTGAAGAGGTAATTTTAGCAACGGAAGTTGGCTTGTGTGAAAGGATAAGAAGGGAATATAAAAATAAAAAATGTTTGCCTTTGAAAGAGAGTGCCATTTGTAGTAATATGAAAAAAATTACTTTGGAAAAGGTTTTAAAAGCCTTAGAGGAAGAAGTTTACGAAATTGTTATTGAGCAAGAGATAAGAGAAAAGGCTCACTTAGCTTTAAATAGAATGCTTACTTTATAAGCAAAAATAAAAAAATTTTTTTAAAATTTTTTATCAGTCAATAAGAAAGTTATTATTCCAAAGATAAGAAAAATTATATTAGGTAGCCAGTTTGCCCAAAAAGGAGATAAAAGATTTACTTCACCCATTGCGTAAGTAATTTGCAAAAAACCCCAATATAAAAAAGAGATTAATAGCCCAATACCTAAACCAAGCATTACTGTCCCTTTCTTTAAATGAAGCACGATACCAAAAGATAAAATAGTAACAATAATAATAATAACGGGATAAGCAAAACGACGGTGAAAATTTACCATTTCTTTATCCATTTTAAAACCGGCTTTCCTAAATTTTTTTATTTGGGAATACAATTCTAAAAAATTCATCATCTCCGCTTCTTTCATTTCCGCAAAAAGGTCTTCCGGTTTTTCTTTTAAAAAATCAAAAATAAGAGAATCATAATAAGCAAAATTATGTTCTCCTTCTAAAAAATCATAAAAATAGACTTTATAACCAATCCATTTATTATTTTTATAATAAGCAATTTTGCCATCATAACGGTATTTTAAGCCCTTTTTTAAATCTAAAAGGGCAAGGGAAAAGTCTTTCATTATGTTGGGTAAAATTAATTCTTTAATATAATAAACTACATTATTTTCACCAAGATAATAAATATTGCTTTTACTTTTTTCGTCGGCGCCTCTCTTTTGTTTTTCAATCCTTTCTTTTTTCAATTTTTCTAAACTTATTTTGCCTTTTATCTCAATAACCTCCTGATTAAAAAAGAGAAAAAGAAAGAAGAGAAGAGAAAGGAAAAAGGGAATTTTAAAAAGGGATTGCGAAGCTATTCCCATAGTTTTTAATATTCTTAACTCGTTAAACCGAATCGCCTGCCCAAAAACAAAGAATATTGCCAAAATCAGTGCCGGGCTTAAAAGCAGACTAATAACACTGGGAAAGGTATAAAGATAATAGAATAGGATATCTAAATAACTTGCCTGGTATTGAACAAAATAAGAAAGGGACTCAAAAAAATCAATTAGGAGATAAATTACTGCTAAGGAAAAAAAAGCCAAAAGGGTGTACTTCAGAATTTCTTTTAAATAAAAACGATAGATAATTTTCATTCCCTTATTTTCTTTAAAAGAAAATATAAGGAAAAAGGAAGATTAATTATCGTTGGCAACCACATGCCTAAAAAAGCCAAAACTTTTCCCCGCAATACCAGTTCTTCAAAAAGTAAAAGGAGAATATAATAAAAAGCAAAATAAACCAAACCCAAAATAAAACTAATACCGATACTTCCTCTTTTTATGACTAACCCAACAGCAATACCAAAAAGTAAAAAAGAGATATTAGCTAAAGCCAAAGCAGTCTTTTTGTGAAATTCCAAATTAAACCTTTCTCTTTCTTTAATCTTGTACCTTAACTTTGTCTCTTCTTCTTTAATTCGGGCTAACTTAATCTCTTTAGCCATATCCTTATTTTTTAATTCTTTTATCCTTTTTTTAAAATCCTTTATCTCTTTCTCAATTTCTCTTATGTTTTTAAATAATTGTAATAAATTCATCTCGCGGATTGAGCGATAACTCCTTTCTCGTCTTACCAATTCATCTTCATAGGGAATATTAATGGTATCTTCTTCAAATTTTAGCTGTCGGTACCTTCCTTCTTTTTCCAATTGATGGGCTTCGCCATTTTTTAAAACAAAGGTAAAATAATTTTCTCTTTCCCGTTCTTTTAAAATTCCTTCTTTGGCAAAAATAAATAGCGGTGTAATTTCGCTTTCTTTTTTAAAAATTAAGATATCTTTCATTTTACCGGTCTTTTCGTTTAAAGAACCGATATAAATCACATAGGGTGAGAAATCTTCAAAAAAAATTCCTTCCCGAATTTTTAGCTGGGGTTTTTTCCGAGCCAAATCTAAAAGAAGGTTTCTGATTCGGAACTCCGATTCCGGCCAGAGGAAGTTATTGAAGCAAAACATAAAAAATGTCAAAAATAAAGTTAAAAAAATCGGTGGTATAATAATTTTATTAATATTTATTCCTAAAACTTTGAGAGCAATTATTTCGTTATCATGGGAAAGGCGACCAAAGGTGGTTATCCCCGCAATCAAAGTGGCAACCGGTAAAATGTAGGCTAAGACATAAGGCAAAGAATAAAAGGCAATTTCGGAAACGATTGTTAACTTCACACCCTTTTTAATCAAAAGGTCAGCCAAAATAAACATTCTATCCATCAACATAATGAAAGTAAGGACGACGACCGAAAAAATTAATGGGAAAAGAAATTCTTTAATAACGGCTTTTTTAATTTTCATCACTATCCAATACTTCCCAGATGGTTCCGCCGCCAAAAACAATTTCATTATTCAAATCGTAAAAGACCGCCTTTTGTCCCGGAGTGATTGCCCATTGCGGAGAAGTAAATTCGCAAAGTAAAAGGTCATCTTTAAAAGAACTTATCTTTATTTCGCTCGGTGTATGGACATTTCTTATTTGACATAAAAATTTTTTACCTTCAAAATCTTTTATCTTTAAAACCTCTTTTTTGACTAAAAATTTTTTCTTATAAACTAATGCTTCTTTCCCAACATAAATGGCATTCTTTTCTTTATCAATCTTTACCACATAAAGTCTTTCTTGGTAAGGAATTTTCAAACCCCGCCGCTGACCAATTGTGTAATAAAAAAGACCTTTATGAGTTCCTAAGAGGGTTATTTTGCCATCTTCTATTAAATAGATAGGACCTTCTTTCTTTAAATCGGGTTTATCCAAAATCTTTAAAATAAAATCGCCATATTTCTTTTCGGGAATAAAACAGATTTCTTGACTCTTTTTCTTTTCGGCAACGGGCAAAGAAATCTTTTTAGCAATTTCTCTCACTTCCCTTTTACTTTTTTCTCCCAAAGGAAATATCGTCTTTTCTAAAATTTCGTTAGTCAAAGAATAAAGAAAATAGGTTTGGTCATCTTCTTTACTTTTTGCTCTTTTTAAAAAATAGTCTTCACCAATTTTTACAATTTGGGCATAATGACCGGTAGCAATAAATTGGGCGGAAACTTTTTTAGCGAAATCTAAAAGAAAAGGAAATTTAAAATACCGATTACATTCACAGCAAGGGTTAGGAGTAAAACCGGAAAGATAATTTTTAATAAAATCTTGGATAATTAGTTCGTAAAATTTTTCTCGGAGGTCTAAGAGATAATGGGGAATCTTTAATTTTTCCGCGGAAATTTGGGCATCCCTAATGGCGTAATAGCCACAACAGATTTTTTCATTTTTGATTAAAGAATACTTATCCCAAATTTGAAAGGTGACACCAATTACGGAATAGCCCGCCTCTTTTAAAAGATAAGCAGCGGTTGTTGAGTCGACACCGCCGCTCATCGCCACCACTACCTTCTTTTCCATTTTTTAATGCGCAGGGATGCGTGAACCTTACTAACCACATCTTCCGGCAATTCATAGTGGGCTAAACTTCTTAACTCATAAATTATTCGCCTTATGGTTCTGATTAACCTTGTGCATTCGCGACAAACGAGACGGTGTTTTTCCAATTCAATTAAAATTTCGGAAGGCAAATCTTCATCTAAATATTCAACTAAATATTTTTTAAAAACCTCACAATTATATTCTATTTTTTTTCTCATGTTTTTATTAAATGTTTAAGTTTTTCTCGCAAAAATAGTCTTCCCCGATGGAGTCGTGATTTAACCGCCGAAACGGAAATCTTCAAAATATCGGCCACTTCCTTATTGGAAAGTCCTTCAACATCTCTTAAAAAAACCACCGAACGGTAAGCTTCCGGAAGTTCGGCCAAAGCCTTTTGGACAGTTTCTTGTATCTGTTTTCGCTCGTAAATAACTTCTGGGTTTTGAGTCTCATCAGGAATTTCTTGGGGAATCTCTTCGTGTTGGGGAATTCCTTCATCTAAAGAAACAACTTTATTTTCTTTTGCCCGTTTTTTTAACTTTCTTAAAGCAACATTGACGGCAATCCGATAAAGCCAAGTATAAAAACTTGACCTTTCTTCAAACTTCTTTAAAAACCGATAGGCCCGAATTAAGGTCTCTTGTAAAACTTCTGCGGCATCTTCTTCATTATTTAAAAACCGATAAGCTAAATTATAAATCTTTTTTTCATAGCGACTGATTAACATCTCAAAGGCTTCATCATTCCCTTCCTTTGCCCGTTTTATCAGTTCGCTTTCGGTTAACGGTAAGGATTTAAGTTCTTCTTTGGGTTTAATTAAACTCTTCATCTACTTTATTTTTTTGCCTTTACCTTTCCCGGGAGTATTGTCAAAGATTTCAATAACATAATAAATAACGGCTATTGATTTCCTTGGCGACTCGCCGTGAAAATAATCGTGAATAAGATTGGCATACTCCCAGACATCTTTTTCATACTCAGTAAGATAAGGATTATTGGGATGTAAAAGGTGGGCTAAACATTTTATCTTATAAGAAGGAATATCTAAAAAGACAATCGCACAAGCGGGGTTAACCATTTGGTTAAGAAAGGTTTGGGTATAAAAATTTTTATCGGTATAAAGTTCTAAAGAAATCTGTCTTGTTAAATCAAAAACTTCTTTACCATTTTTGTATAAACTCTCCAAAATGCTTACTTTTTTTTCAAAAGAATCGTTAAAAGTTGTTTTTAAAAGATTAATAACTTCTTTTATCTTCTCTTTTTTGGGCAAAAACCCCATCCCTTTTACCGCCACATTTATTTTAAATCGGGAATCTTCCCTTTGGGCACCATAAGTAGCTACCATTCCGTTATGAGGTCCAGCCCAATCAGGTGCCTCTTTTTTCTTTATCTTCTCAATCATCAATAATCTTCTTTGAAAGTTCCATTCCAAAAACTCTTCGGGTAATTCTATTAATTTAAAATCTTGCCAGCGACCATCAACTTTCGCCCGAATAACTCCTTTTTCAATGTCTTTAGTATCGATCGTATTTTGAATAAAATAATCCTTATTTTGGTAAAAATCGTATTTTTTATAAGCTTTTAAAATTAAAGGAGTAAAAAGAAGTATGAATAAAAAAAGCTCTTTCATTTTTCCTCCTTAATTATCTCTTTTATTTTTGGCAAATACTCTTCTTTTTTTAATAAAGACTTTTGGAAAAGTTTTAAACTTAATAGGGTTAAAATAAGAAAGGAAAAAGTTAATAAAAGGGCATAGGCTTCTTTTTTAAAAAAGAAAAAGCCAAAAAGCAGCCCCAAAAATATTCCTAAAATTGGTAGCCCAAAAAGAAAAAGAAAGATAACACTTCTTTTTTGGGGAAAGTCAATCGCCACCAAATCACCAATCTGGGCGTTTACCGAATTTACAACCTCCAATTCCCTTTCTTCATTTTTGGCAAAGAGACCACAACCGCCCTTTTGACCGCAGCCGCTGCATTGGGGATTAATTTTAATCTTCACAATCGCCCTTTTATCTTTTAATTCCTTTACATAGCCATAAAAACATTCCATCAAATAATTTTAATAATTGGCAATATTTAAATCAAGAATTATCAACCAATTACTTGATTTTTTTAATTTTCTTTATAGCATAAAAGTATGGCTTTACTTTTATTCAAAGCCCTTTTATTGGGATTGGCTACTGGCTATTTCTGTCTTGGCTATTGTCTACCAACAATTTTGCCTTATTTTTTATCAACCGACAACTTTAAAAAAAACTTAAAAAATCTTTTGTTTTTTCTTTTCGGTAGGCTTTTTGGTTATCTCTCTTTTGGTTTCTTCTTTGCCCTTTTGGGAAAATCTTTGGTAAAATTATCAACTTTTCATAATCTGATTTTGCCTCTTCTTTATATCTGTTTATCAATTTTACTTTTTTTATATGGCTTTTTCCTCTCTTTTCCCCATTTTTCCCTTTGCCAAATTTTTAAAAATAAATTAACCCTAAACCTTTCACTTTTTTTCATTGGTTTAATTATGGGAATAAATATCTGCCCACCTTTCTTAATTTCTATTCTCAATGTGATCGAAACGGCTGACATCTTAAAAGGTCTTCTATATTTCTTTTTCTTTTTCTTAGCAACTACCATTTATTTCTTTCCTTTTGCTTTTCTTTCTTTTTTAACGCAATACAAAATAACCAAAATTATTGGCAAAATAAGTGCCTTTCTTGCCGGGGGTTATTTTCTCTATCAAGGAATATTGACATTTATTTATCGTTAAGATATAATTTGGGTTATGAATAAAGAAATAAGAAATCTGTTAGACACTATCCTTTGTCCGGGTTGAGCTTCAAAATTTAATCAGACGCAGTTAGCGTCGGTTTTGAGCAAATTGCCCCGGATAAAGGATAAAAGAATACTTGTTGGTTTTAATACCGCCGACGATGCCGGTGTTTTTCAAATTAGTAAAAATAAGGCAATTGTTCAAACGGTGGATGTCTTTGCTCCGACTATTGATGACCCCTATCTTTTTGGCGAGATTGCGGCTTGTAATTCTTTAAGTGACATTTATGCTATGGGTGGTAAACCTTTATTAGCAATGAATGTTGTTGGTTTTCACCCGAAATATCCCTTAGATTGGTTTAGTAAAATGCTTTTGGGCGCTTTTAAAAAGACAAAAGAAGCAAAGACCTTTATTGTCGGCGGTCATACTTTTGTTTCCGAACAGGTAATGTTCGGTTTAGCGGTAACTGGTTTTATCAATCCTAAAAAGATTATCACTAATGCTAAAGCGCGTCCAAATGATTATTTGGTTTTAACTAAACCATTAGGGGTAGAAATCTTTTCTTATGCCCTATTAAAAAAGCTTGATATTCCTAATAAATTATATAAAGAAGCAGTGAAGTCAATGACCACCCTCAATGATAAGGCATCAGCAATAATGGTAAAGATTGGCGTTAATGCTGCTACCGATATTACCGGTTTTGGTTTGATTGGTCATTTAGCAGAAATGATCAGTGCCAGTAAAGTGGGAGCAGAAATTTACGCTTCTTCTTTACCAGTTTTACCAGAAGTTCTTTCTTTGATTAAAAATGGGGTGATTGGTGCCGGTTACGGAATGAATTACGCATCTTTTGCTAATCAGGTAATTTTTGAAAAAGATGTTAGTGAAGAATATCAGATATTAGTATTTAGTTCGGAAACTTCTGGTGGGCTTTTAATCTCTGTACCCGAAAAAAAATTGGCAAAATTACAAAAAGAATTAAAAAGGAATAGAATTATTAGTAAAGTAATCGGTAGAATTGTTAAAGACCATCCTGCTACTATTATTGTTAGAAAGTAGTTTAAAAGAGGCTTTATTTTATAAAAAATTAGAAAATAACCAGGTTCAGTGTCAATTATGTTTTCGGCAATGTGTTATTTTAGAAAATAAAAGGGGATTTTGCCGGGTAAGGGAAAATAGAAAAGGAAAACTTTATAGTTTAGTTTATAACCATCCGCAAGCAATCCAAATCGACCCCATTGAAAAAGAACCGTTGTACCATTTTCTTCCCGGGACCGAAATCTTGGGCATCGGTACTGTTGGTTGTAATTTTGTTTGCCACCATTGCCATAATTGGCATCTTTCCCAAGCAACTTTTAAAAAAGAAGAGAGCTATTTCATCACGCCCAAAGAGATTATTGAAATGGCAAAAAGAAAAAATATAAAAACTATCTCTTTTACTTATAACGAACCAACAGTTTTTTATGAATATATTTTAGCTATTGCCCAAGAGGCCAAAAAGAATAATATCAATATTATCTGGCATTCTAACGGTGCTATCAATCAAGAACCCCTTTTAGCCCTTTTAGAATATACCGATGGCGTAACAATTGATTTCAAAGGTATTACTAACGAAATCTTAGCCAAAATGTCGCAGGCGAAAGTTGATAATACTTTAAAAACTTTAAAAACCATTAAGGAAAAGGGAAAATGGTTAGAAATTGTTAATCTTATTATTCCGACAATAAATGATAGTGAAGAAGATATAAGAAAATTATGTTTATGGATAAAAGAAAATTTAGGAACTGACATCCCTCTCCACTTTACCCGCTATTTTCCTAATTATAAATTAACCATACCTCCAACCCCCATTTCCACTTTAGAAAAAGCCTATAAGATTGCTAAGGAGGTGGGCTTGAAATATGTTTATCTTGGTAATGTTCCTGGTCATAAATATAATTCCACTTATTGCCCCAAATGTAACAAAAGATTAATCCAGAGATTCCATTTTACTATTTTAGAAAACAAGATTAAAAATGGTAAATGTCCTTTCTGCCAAGAAAAAATTCCTGGTAGATGGCAATAACTAAAAAATTATTTCTCTTTATCTTTATTACCGGCTTTTCCGGTATTGTCGCCCAATTACTTTTCCTTAGAGAAATGCTCGTTATCTATTACGGCAACGAATTTACTTTGGGAATAATCTTGGCAAACTGGCTAATTAGTGAAGCCCTTGGTAGTTTTTATTTGGGAAGAAGGATAAAAAGTTATAATCTTTTAATAATTATCTTTATCTTCTCCCTTTTTTTCTCCTTTATTATTTTGAGGAATATCAAAAATATTTTAAACTTACCCTTTGGTCAGGTTATTCCCCTCCACCTTATTTTTTTATCATCTTTTTTTATTCTCCTGCCGATAAGTATTTCCCATGGTGCCTTATTTACCAATTTTGCTTCCCATCTAAGTTCCTTTTTAAAAAAAGGTATTTCTTTAACCTATTTTTACGAAACTCTTGGTACCCTTTTTGGGGGTCTTTTTTTCACCATTTTTTTGATAAAATATCTTACTCCCTTAAAAATAATCGCCTTAATTATCTTTTTAAATCTTCTTATCCTTTTTCTCTCTTTTAAAAAATACTGGCAATTATTTCCCTTTCTTTTTTTCTATTTTTTCTTTCTTTTTAACTTAAAAAAAGCTGAAGTGAATACTATTAAAGCTCTTTGGCAAAACCGCAATGTGATTTATTATCACAATTCAATTTATGGTAATATTACCGTTTTAAAAGATGAAGAACAGTATACCCTTTTTCACAATGGCGTACCAATTATTGTCTCACCCCTTCCCTTTATCCAATCTTTGCAAGATTTTATCCATCTTCCTTTACTTTTATATCAAAAGATAAATAACAAAAACCTCAAAATCCTTTTTATCAGCGGTGGGATTGGTGGCAATCTTAATGAGTTAAAAAGATATGAAGATTTGGAGATTGACTATTTGGAAATTGACCCGGAGATTTTTAAAGTCTTAAAAAAGTTAAAAAGTCCCTTAATTGAAAAGGAGCTTAATATTAAAAAACTAAAGATTTATCATTTAGATGCCCGTTATTTCTTAAGAAAGTTTAACAAAGAATACGATTTGATTTATCTTGGCTTAAAAGAGATTTCCGATTTAACCCTTGCCCGTTTATTTACCAAGGAATTTTTCTTACTTTTAAAAAGGCGATTAAAAAAAGATGGCTTCTTTATCTTCTCTTTGCCTGGTTCTTTAACCTATTTGCCCCAAGAATTAAAATTAATAAATAAAACCCTTTTAAACACCTTAAAAAAAGTTTTTAACTATGTTTTAATCATTCCTGGTGATGAATATAACATCTTTATCAGTAGTGATAATGAAATTTTAAATAATGAAAATCTTTTAGCAACTATTGCTGATGGCTTAAAATATCTAAAAGATAAAAACGATTTGATTATCAATGAAAACTATTTACGATTAAGACTAAAAGAAAATTATTTTCTTTTTCTTTCTCAATCCTTAGCTAATATTAAAGGAAAAATAAATACCGATTTCTCTCCCATAGCCCTTTATTATTTTCTTTCTTATTTTAATTCCCATTTTTCCCTTTTCCTTTCCCAATTTTTTCTTTCCTTAGAAAAAATCCGCTTTTCCTATCTTCTTTTCTTTTTAATAGTCCCTTTTGTTTTTCTCCTTTTAAAAAGAGATAAGAAAAAAGGTCTCGCCTTTCTTATTTTTACTACCGGCTTCTATTCCCTACTCACTTCTTTAATTATCTCTTTTGCTTTCCAGATTGCTTATGGCTATCTTTATTACCAGATTGGTTTTTTAACAACTGCTTTAATGGCTGGTTTTGCCTTGGGAAGTTATTTCGGGAAAGAAAGGAAAAATAACTATTTATGGCTAATTATTTTTGAGTTGCTTTTAATTCTCTTCTCTTTATTTTTACTTTTCCAAATGAAAATCGTCTATCATCTTTCTCCCTTTTATTTTATCTTCTTTTCTTTTCTGGCTGGTTTCCTTGGCGGTGCGGAATTTCCCCTGGCAAGTGAATTATATGAAGAAGAAGATAAAAGTAAGGTTGCCGGCACTTTATATACTGGTGATTTATTAGGTGGTTTTCTTTCGGGAATATTAGGTAGCAGTTTTTTAATCCCCCTTTTAGGAATTCAGCAAAGTTTAATATTCCTTATTTTTTTAAAGATAACAAGTGGGCTTATTCTTCTCTTCAGTCAAAGAGCCTAAATTATTTATCTTTTCTACTAATTCTTCCAAAGCAAAGGGTTTTTCTAAATAATCTTCTATCCCCAAATTTTTAAGTTCCGCTTTCTTTTCTTGGGGGATATAGGCAGAAATAAAGATAATTTTTATTTCTTTTTTATTTTCCTTAAGTCTTTTATAAACCTCTATGCCATCAATACCGGGCATAAGGATATCCATAATTACCAATTGAAAATTCCCGTTTTCCAATTTTTCTAACGCCAAAAAGCCATTTTCCGCATATTCAACCGAAAAACCGTTTATTTCTAAGAAACTTTTTAAAGTAAAACCTAATTGGTAATCGTCATCAACCAAAAGGATTTTTATCTTATTCATATTTTTCAAAAGTTATTACTGCTTTCGTTCCTTTTCCTTCTTCCGAAAAGATTTCAATCTTACTATCGTTTAATTCCAAAAGATATTTTGCTAAAAAAAGACCCAAACCTATTCCCTTCTCTTTAGTCGTGTAAAAGGGCTCAAAAATCTTTTTTAAATCCCTCTTCTTAATTCCGCCACCATTATCAGTAATAATCAATCTCAGCTTACCATTATTAACTTCATAATTAACTGTTATCTCACCTTTCGCTTTTATACTCTCAACACTATTTTTAATAATATTATTTAAGGCATGCTTCAACTGTCTTCTATTCCCATAAATCTTTATTTGCTCATCCAAAAGATTATTAAACTTAATATTATTATTCACCATAACTTCTCTTTTTATTTCTTCTATTAAATCTTTCAATAAAATAACATCTTTCTCAGCTTTCTCACCCTTAGAAATCTTCAAAAAGGTATCAATAGTTGCTCTCATACTATCAACCGCCTTACCCATTATCTCCAAATAAACATTTCTTTTATCTTCTTCTTTTATCGCCTTCAAAAGATAAAGACAATTGCTTATAGTTGCCAAAGGGTTTTTCAGTTCGTGGATAATAAATCCCATCAGCTTACCAAAAAAGAGAAATTGCCTATTCTTTTCTTCTGCTATTTTTCTTTTAACTTCTTTAAAGAATAAGAAAATTAAAAGAAAGTTAATAAAGATTATCAAAAACCAAAGTGGTTTAAGATATCTTCCCGTTCGTTGGTAAATATTATTTTTGGCTTTTTTCAATTCTAAATAAAAAATCGGGTTATTATTATAATCTTTTAAGGAGATAAAATTTTCTTTTGGCAATTCCTTACTTAAAATAAAATCAGTCTTGGTGGCTTCTTTTATCAAAGGAAAACTTTTTTCTAATATTCTCCCCACCAAAATAAAACCAGCATATTCTCCTTCTTGATTAAAATCCTCACTCCGATTGATCAAAGAGCCGGCAACATTTAAAATCTTATTATCACTACTTCTTACAAAAAAGCAAAGATTTTTCTTATTTTTCAGTTTATCTAATATTGGCTGAAAATCAAAAGTTAAAGGTTGGGTTTGGTGATACAATTGACCATCTTTATCAAAGATATAGGCAAAATCTAATTTTACTACTTTTATCCAATTATCAATATTATCCCTAAACCATTCTTCATCTTTTTTATCTCTTTTGACTTGCTCAAACAATTCACTCCAAACACCCAATTCCAACACCTGATTTAACAAATTCTCCTTCTTACTTTCTAAAAAATATTCCAATCTCTCCAGTGAATACTTCTCTTCCATTTTTTCTGTATCTCTTATTGCCTTTTTTAAAATTAAAAAATTATAATGGCTAAAAAAGATAAATAAGAAAATCAAACCGAAGATACAAATTTTAATTTTATCAAAAAATAAAAAGATTTTTAGCCTTTTCATACCTCCTTCCCTCTTTAATAATTATAATAAAAATTTTTCAATTTGTCAACATAATTTTTCCTATTTAATTAAGAGATTTTTCGCCGTGAGCCCAGATTGCCAATGTTAATAATAAGCGAGAAGATAATGGTTTCCATCTAAGCCTTGGAAGTGGTAATAAAAAATTGCGGGAGAATAAATTTATAAATAATGTCAATGGTGC
>Ga0185307_1000663_pt1 | contig 21138 bp, 20 predicted proteins | sample LHCtaG_FD_128010 | JGI IMG/M metagenome (GOLD analysis project Ga0185307, IMG submission 128010) | Hot spring microbial communities from Little Hot Creek, USA to study Microbial Dark Matter (Phase II) - LHC4sed_matched (SPADES... | ecosystem: Environmental > Aquatic > Thermal springs > Hot... | reverse complement strand
TTTAGGACTTCACGTATTAGTTCTCTGAATTCCTCATCTGTTAGAGCTCTCTTTAACTCTATAGCTTTCTCCTTAAGCTTTATTAGTAGTTGCATTACCTCATCATCACTTGCAGATATTCCTAACTCTCTCAACTTCTCAACTATATTCCTCTTACCTGACTTCTTACCGAGTAATATAGTTAGTTCTGCTTTCCTACCTACTAATGTAGGTATGTATGGGAGTATCTCAGTAGGTTTTACATCCTTAACGTTAAACCACCAATCAGTTAGTATTCCTGACTCAACTCTAGTTATGTTATCACCTACGACAGCTTTCTGAGGCTGTAGTTTAACACCTGATAACTTCTCAATAAGTTTTGATAATTCGTAGAGTTTCTCTTTCTTAATATTAGTTTTAACACCTAGTAAGAGTTCTAACGCAAGTACTACCTCTTCAAGAGCTGCGTTTCCAGACCTCTCACCAAGTCCGTTAACAGTTACATGTACTGTTGATGCACCACTAACTACAGCTGCTAATGAGTTAGCAACAGCTAATCCGAAGTCGTTATGTGCATGTACTTCTAAAGGCTTATCAACAAATCCCTTAACCACTCCTATGAAGTACTCCATAGCGTAGGGACTCATAACACCGAATGTATCTGCTAGTACTAAAGCATCCATAAGGTCTTTAACATTATCAATAACCTTCTTAAGGAATAGAATTTCAGAACGTGTAGCATCTATAGTGAAGAACTTAACGTAGAGACCGTGTTGTTTAGCATATTCTAAAGCCTCCCTAGACCTCTCTAAAGCCTTCCCAACATCCCACTTATAAGCATACTTAATTATGTGTTCACTAGATGGTAACTCCATAACTAACCCTGAAACATCAGCTTTTAAAGCTAAGTCTACATCCTCTCTCAAACACCTACTAAATGATAATACCTTAGCCTTAAGCCCTTGCTTAACTATAGCTTTAATAGCTTCGAAATCCTCCCTAGATACTGCAGGTAGACCAGCTTCTATGAAGTCAACACCTACTTCATCTAACGCTATAGCGATTTCAACCTTCTCATCCTTCCTAAAGACAACATTAGGTTGTTGCTCACCATCTCTTAATGTAGTATCGTGGATATATACCCTCTCAGGTAGTGAAAGTTTCTTACGGACTTCATCGACGTAGTTATAAGGGCTTACAAACCATGAGGAAGTCTCAAACATCTAATCACCGAGTATATCCTACCATTAGTAATTTAAGTTTAAGCTCTAGCCCTACCACCAGCTATTATATGTACGTAACCAGTTATGAAGTCTGCAGCATCTGAAGCTAAGAACTTAATTAAGTCTACTACCTCATGAAGTCTACATAACCTACCTAAAGGTATTTTCTTAGCTAGGAATTCCCTCTGCTCCTTAGGTAATCTATCAGTTAGTGCTGTACCCTCAATTAATGCTGGAGCAACTACATTAACTCTTATACCGTAAGGTGCTAACTCCTCAGCAAGTGCTTTAGTAAGTCCTATCATACCTGCCTTAGCAGCACAGTAGGGTGACATCTTAGCATTACCTTCAACACCAGCTACTGAAGCTACGTTAACTATCCTACCGTAGCCCTGCTTCTTCATGTACGGAACTACAGCTTTAATACATAGGAACGCACCTTTAAGATTAACGTCAATTACTGCATCCCAATCCTCCTCACCTATATTCTCTACGAAGTCGAAAGGTCCTTCAATACCTGCATTATTAACTAATATATCTATATGTCCGAAAGTCTTTATAGCCTCCTCAACAACTCTATACACCTCACCCCACTTACTAACATCAGCTTTAAGAGCTAATACCTTCCTACCTAAGCTCCTAACCTCCTCAGCAACCTTCTCCAAAGGCTCTAAATCCTTATCAATTAAGACTAAATCAGCACCATCTAAAGCCATTGAAAGAGCTAAATACCTACCAACACCTCTAGCAGCACCAGTTATAAGGGCTACCTTACCCTTTAAATCAACCTTAATGTTGCTCACTACTTTAGTCTCGAACATATAAATCCTTAATATAGATAGAAAAATCAAACTAATAAATTTATGATGAGATATATAGTATTGATGGTCTATGCTCTTAACTAAAGATGAGATATCTAAGATAGCTGATATGTTATATGAGGCAGAGGTTAATAGGATACCTATAGACCCTATAACGGATACTTACCCATCAATAACTATAGATGATGCCTACAAGATCCAGTTAGTAAATATCGAGAAGAGGATTAGGAAGGGTGAGAGAGTCGTCGGTAAGAAGATAGGGTTAACAAGTAAGGCTATGCAGAAGTTATTTAATGTTTATGAACCAGATTATGGACACTTAACTAATACTATGTATGTAAGTGATGGTAGTAGTATATCCTTAAGTTCCTTAATACAGCCTAAGGTAGAAGCTGAAATAGCGTTTATATTGAAGGAGGACCTTAAAGGTCCTGGACTTACAGTAATTGATGTTTTGAGAGCTACTGAAGGTGTAGTACCTGCTCTAGAAATCATAGATAGTCGTATTAAGAATTGGAGGATTAAGATTCAGGACACTATAGCTGATAACGCAAGTGCTGCTAGGTTTGTGTTAGGTAATAAGATGACTAAGCTAGAGGACTTAGACTTAAGGTTAGTTGGGATGGTCTTCGAAGTAAATAATGAGGTAGTAGCTACAGCTGCTGGAGCTTCAGTTATGGGTAATCCAGTACTTGCTGTGTTATGGTTAGCTAATAAGTTAGCTGAGTATGGAACTTACCTAAGAGCTGGTGAGGTAATATTAAGTGGTTCTCTAGTAAGTGCAGTTGATGTAAGACCTGGGGATTTCGTGAGAGCTACATTTGATAGGTTAGGTAGTGTATCAGTGAAGTTCGTGCAATAACTAAGTACTACTTAATCAAGCCTTAAAATTTATTTTATTTTCAAATAAAAATTTTTTAGGTGTTGATATGGTTAAAAAGGTTATCATAGCTGGTGCTGGTGGTAGGGATTTCCATAACTTCCTAACATACTTCAGAGATAATCCTGAGTATTTAGTCGTAGCCTTCACAGCAACTCAGATACCAGGTATTGAGAGGAGGAGGTTCCCCGCAAGTCTAGCAGGACCTAAATACCCTCTAGGAATCCCGATATACCCTGAGGATGAATTACCGAGACTTATTAAGGAGTTAGGTGTTGATGAGGTTGTCTTATCATATAGTGATTTAACTTATGAGGAGTTAGGTAGGTTTACTTCTAAAGTCTTAGCTGCTGGTGCATCATTAAGACTCCTACCACCTTCAGAAACTTACTTAATGACCTATAAACCAGTAATAGCTGTCACAGCTGTTAAGACAGGTGCTGGTAAGTCAACAATTTCTAGAGCTATTACTAAGGAATTACTGAGTAAGGGTTTGAAGGTAGTCCCGATAAGACATCCTATGGCCTACGGAGACTTAGAAGTAGTTGTTCAGGTATTTAAGTCTGAGGAAGACCTTAATAAGTATGGAGTAAGTATTGAGGAGTGGGAAGAGTACATACACTATATTCGATTAGGTGTACCTGTACTTGCTGGTGTAGATTATGGTAAGGTATTAATTGAGGCTGAGAGATTAGGTGATGTGATATTATGGGATGGTGGAAATAACGATACTCCATTCATAAGATTCAACTATATGGTAACTGTTGCAGATGCTATGAGACCAGGTTATGAGGTATCTACATACCCTGGTGAGGTAAATGTTAGATTAGCTAATGCTGTGGTAGTTAATAAGGTTTCTAGAGCTCGTAAGGAGGATGTGGAGAGGGTTGTGAGGAATGTTAAGAACGTTAATCCAGGAGCTAAGGTCGTATTAGCTGATATGGAGGTATTTGTAGATAGGCCAGAACTTGTGAAGGGTAGGAGAGTAGCTGTTATTGAGGACTCACCATCAGTTACACATGGCGGTTTACCATACGGTGCTGGTTATGTAGCTGCTGAGAAGTATAATGCATCTGAAGTAATCGACCCTAAACCCTATGCTGTAGGGATTGTTAAGGAATTACTTCAGACCTACCCTCACGTAGGTCCTGTAATACCTTCAGTAGGTTATAACATAAAACATATTAGAGATTTAGAGATGACCATCAATAACATGGATGTTGATACTGTAATCCTCGGTACACCAGTAGACCTAACAAAGATTATCAACATACGTAAACCAGTAGTTAGAGTTTACTGGGAGTTAAAGGTTTTAGAAGGCCCTACGATAAGTGAGTTAGTTGATGAGTTCTTAAATTCATCAGTTAGGAGGTAATCCTAGTTCTGAAGCTTTAAGTTTTAGGATAAGTAATGATATTAATGTCTTCGCATCAACTACCTCATCACTTAATATGACCTCTAAAGCTCTATCTAATTCAACCTTAACAACCTCTATAAGCTCACCTACTTCAGGTCTACTACCAACGTATGTTAAGTCTTTAGCTAAGAATATATGGAGTACCTCATCACTATAACCAGGTGCTGGATATATAGATATCAACTTAATCAGTGTTTTAGCATCGTAACCAACTTCCTCTATAAGTTCCCTCCTAGCAGTATCTTCTAACACCTCACTAACTTCTACCCTACCAGCAGGTACTTCTAAAATCCACTTATTCAGCGACGGTCTGAACTGCTTGATCAGGATAACCTCACTACCTACTATAGGAACTATAGCTACTGCCTGACCGAACCTCACTACATCCTTAGTAAACACAGTACCTTTAAATACATACTCCCTCTGAGTTAATGTTATTCTCTTACCTCTACATAAGACTTCCTCTTTAAGTATTTGAATCATTACTAACACCTAAAACGTTCTACAGTTTTAATTTAATATTCTGAATTTTAAAGTAGGTGATTCAATTATGCTTAAACTTGTTTACGATGAAAGACATAGACTTCATAGCGACCCATTAGGTATTCACCCAGAAGGTGTTTGGAGGGTTGAGAGATCTTTAGAGGAGTTAAGGAATTCACCTGCTTGGTCATACATAGAGTTAGTTAAAGCTGTGGAACCCGACTATAACGCTGTATTATTAGTACATGATAGAGATTATGTTGAGTGGTTAGTTAGTGAGTGTGCTAAAGGTTTCCACTACATAGACTCTGATACATACGTAACTCAATACACATGTGATGTTGCTGCATCATTCGCAGCTACAGCTAAAGTAGCAGCTCTAGATACTATCTACTCTAGGAGTCCGTGGTTTATAATGGCTAGGCCTGGAGGACATCATGCTGGTAGGAGAGGTCCTGCTATGGGTGCACCTACATTAGGTTTCTGTATATTTGATTATGCTGCAATAGCTGCTAAGACTTTAGTAGATTTAGGTTATAAAGTAATGATATTAGATTTCGATGCACACCACGGTAATGGTACTCAAGAGATTTTCTGGGATGAACCTAGAGTTCTCCATATAGATATACATCAGAGGTATATCTACCCAGGTACTGGGTGGTTAAGTGATATGGGAGGGCCTGGAGCTGAGGGTAGTAAGGTAAACATACCGTTATATCCTGGAAGCGACGATAGTCATTACTCATGGGTGTTAGAGAATGTAGTAGAACGTGTTAGGGAGATATACAAACCTGATGTAGTTGTAGTATTTGCTGGTTTTGACGCACATAAAGATGATAGACTAACTAATTTACAGGTTAGTGAATTAACCTACGCATTATATGGTTACTACTTAAGGAAGTTACTTAGTAATAACATGATTGTAGGGTTAGTCTCTATATTGGGTGGGGGTTATGGTCGAGGAATGATTAAGAGTTTTAGAACTTTCATAGAGGGATTAGTAGGTGTTATTGAGGAACCGATAATAAAGCCTCAATCACCTGGTAGAGACATAGAGGAGGGGTTAGAGTTAGTCATTGGTAGGCTTAAGGAGTTAGTTCTTCATCAACTTCATAAGAATACCTAATCCTATACTTCATAAACATATGTACTGGGATCTTAAGGTCTTTACAGAATTCCTCAGTATGTGCAATCCTCCTCAACTCCTCAGGACTTACATCTAGAGTATTTGGTGGGGTTATAACCTCCCTCTCAACCTCGAAATACTTATCAAGTCCTTCCTTAAGACCTATAAGTACTATAGGTTTTCCTAAAACCCAAGCGAAAACTCTTGCTTGAACCCTAGCATAATCATTTATAGGGTATAACTTAAACTCGTAGTACGTATCCGTGAACATATCATAGAGGTCTGGCTGTGCAGCTATGAATATGAAGTCTTTAAATTCTTTGAAATGTGTAGATGGTTTCTCACCTACTACTCCAGCTTTAAGTAATGCTGAGTATGCTCTATAAGCTTTAAGGACGAGTTCTCGACTGTAGATACCTTCAGATCTAAGTCTAGCAGCTACCTTCCTAATAAACAATCTTGGTATTTTCCCTACATTCCATGCTAATGAGTATATATGGTTAGCTAGAGCGTATTCCTCCTCGAAAATCTTACCGAACTTTAGTGAGACTTCATCACCTTCAGGAGGTTTACTCAATAACTTAGCTATATCTGAGGCCTTAACCACTAATACCTCTATAACCTCATCACATCTACCTTCACTCAAGCTACGACCCCTAATCTTAAGTAAGTATCTCTCAATATAAACATATTAACTTATCTAGTAAGTTGATATTGATACGGTGTTTAGATGTCTGATGATGTAGAGGTTAGGTATACTTCCCAAGTATTCTATATAAAATTAAGTGATGGTTCTAAAGCATTCCTAAGATATGAAGTTAACGGTAATTACATGAAGTTAATAGCTACTTACACCCCAGAACAGCATAGGGGTAAGGGATATGCTAAGTTATTAGTTGATAAAGCTGTAGAAGTAGCTAGGGAGAGGGGTTTAAAGATAGTACCTATATGTTCCTATGCTGTATACTACTTCATAAAGAACCCTGAGTTAAGGTCATTACTAGCAGAACCCTACAATACTATGAGTAGTGAGGAACTGAAGAGACTTTATGAGGAGAGACTTAAAGAAGAGAAGGGTAAGAGTTCAGCAAGTAGTTAGTGATAAAGTACTACGGGATTTAAATGCTCATAACTTCTATAGATTTAGGAACTACTAATGTTAAGGTAGCTTTAATAAAGTTCTACGAAGATAATAGAGTTGAAGTTATTAGAAGTTTGAGTCAGCGGGTAAATACTGTACAACCTGAAGTTAATTCTTACGAGCATGACCCTAGAGATATTGAGAAACAGATTAAGACATTAGTTAAGGGGTGTGTTAGTGGGGTTCACCCAGATGCTATAGTACTTACTTCCTACCTCTTCGGCTTACTACTCAGTGATGAGAGGATGAACTACTTAACTAACATTATTACGTGGATGGATGAAAGACCTTACGAAGTACTTAATGAAGTACTACCCTACTCTAAAGAACTATACTTTAGGACTGGATGCCCACCACTCCATATATACGGGTTACCTAAGATAATCTGGTTTAAGAGACGTTTAGGTAGTGAGTTTAGGAGGGTTAAGTACTTAATGGATTCTAAGGCATTCTTAATGAACTTCCTCACAGGTGAGTACGTTACAGACCTCTCAACAGCTTCAGGAACGTATCAACTACTTAACTTAAGAACTCTTAAATGGGATGATTTAGGACTCACTATAGCAGGTGTTGATGAAGATTCACTACCGAGGCTTCGTGAGGGTTACTATGTTGGGGTGTTAAGGAGGGGACTTAAGGAGGAGTTAGGATTTAATGATGATATACCAGTAGTTCTAGGGTTATTTGACGGTGCTTCAATGATTTACGGAGCAACTGGTGGGTTAAGCGGTTTAGGTGTTGTGAACTTAGGTAGTAGTGCTATGATTAGAGCTGTAACTTCAGAAGCTATTGTAGACCCATCACCACTAATGATGTTCCAAACATACTACTTCATCGATAGGACCTGGTTAGGTGGTGGAGCTATAAATAACGCTGGTGTTGTAGTCGAGTACATCATAAAGTTACTCTACGATATAGACCCTCAAGACCCTATAAAATACTCTAAAGTACTTGAGTCCCTAAATAATACTGTTAAGAGGAGTAAGACTCTAATCTCAATACCTCTTCTATACCCTGAAAGACTACCCTTCATAAAACCTACTAGGAGGTTAAGTATCTTAGGACTCGACAGTAGTAGTAGGAGGGAGGATGTAGCTATCTCAGTTATTGAGGGTGTGTTAATGCTCTTAGCCCTAATATACTCTAGTATGGAGGATGTTGGAGTTAGTGTTGATGAGGTCAGAGTAGGTGGTAAACTATCTGAGTATTACTTCATTAGGAAGTTACTTGCTAATATCCTAGGTAGGAAGGTCATGTATACTACAGTAGGTGACCTCTCACACATAGGTAATATCTTCTTAGCCTTAAGGGCTTTAAAACATGTTAATCAGAAAGGTATTTACGAATTATGTGAGTCCATCACATCAAATGCTGAGAGGGTATACCCTATAGAGAGTGAAGTAACGTATTATAGAAGTCTTTTAAATGAGTTTAAAGATTTAATTAATAGGCTCTATACGTAGGTAATACATTAACTATTTATTCCTTAACCCTCAACACCCTCCTCACTACTTAAACCATCTCTATCAACTATCCTTATAATCCCCCTCCTCACCAACTCATCAGCTACTTTCCTAACAACTCTTCTAATCCTCCACCTCCTCTCTATAGATCCGTATAGTTCTTTAGCAGCCTCTCTAATCGATAAACCACTACTGAGGACTTTCAAAATCTTAATCTCATCATCGTTAAGGGTATTCCTTAAATACCTTAAACCTATCCTAGCAATATCACTTGGGTTAAGCCCGTGATACCTATCATAAGTCTTAATCTCATCTAACCTCTGAATCACTTCAAACTTTATTATCGTTACAGTATCGTTAGGTGAGAAATCACCGTAAACTTCCTTAAGCGTCTTAACCAACTCACTAACATTATTAAAACCATCTAATTTAGCATCTTCATCAGTAAGTTGTGATATCTTCTTATATATTACATCAACAATCCTAACCTTAGCTATAGGTCTACCACCACTATGTACTATGACCTCATCATAATACTTAGGTATGACTACACCTAACCTTATAGTAGCTTTCTTAACACCCTCTAATATCAACCTACCGTACTCGCTACGTACCATTAAATGCCTCCTCAAATACACTTTAGACCTCCTCAAAATATCACCACCACTACATGAGTGTACTACTCAGTAAGAGATTATGGAGGACTAACTCATAAGTACTTCTTAGACCTCACATCAAGTACTAAGACCTCCTTAAACCCAACCTTACTAAGCTCCTCCTTAATCTTACTAATTATTGAATTCCATAAAGTATGATTAATGAATTTACAGAAAGGACAGGCAGGATCTGAGCTTAGGAAATCTACGAAGATAGCTACCCTACCACCATCACTTGAAATTCTAAAACCTCTAACAACACCACTACTTATGAGGTCTACATCAAATCCTGGAACATCAATACTTACGAGGACTTCCTCAACTAACTTAGCTTTATCTTCATACAATCTGATTACCTATAGTATAAGTAGGTATTAAATCTTAAAAACATTATATTATCTATCCATTAATTCTCTAAGTATGAATTCATGGAGTTTAACGATATTAGAATCTAATACATATCTAATCTCTATTTGAAGAGCTTGCTGACGAGAATTTAATTAGTGTTAGAGCTATGTGCCTCATACCGTTTAAGAAGTCCTTCCTCCTTATATTTTCATTAGGTGAGTGTACTCTAGAGTTGTAGTACCCTACACCTGCTCCAGTCATAGGGATTTTAGCTATGTTTGTGAATAGGTATATAGGTCCTGAACCACTTGATATAGGTAGTACTTTAGGGTATTTACCGTAGACTTCATTAGCCGCCTCTACAGAACTCTTAACAATAGCTTCATTAGGTTTTGTATAACCTGCTGGGTACATACTATGGATTACTACCTCAGCATCTGAAAATCCTAACATGCTTAAGTATTCCTTAAATTTCTTAAGGATATCCTCAGGATTCTGACCTGGAACTAACCTTATGTCTATCTTAACACCAGCTACTGAAGGAACTATAGTCTTAACACCCTTACCTACATGACCTGAGTAGAGACCTGAGATATTAAGTGATGACTTCATATACAGTTCCTTAAACGCTTCTAAACAATCTAAACCTCCTACAAATTCTTTAATACCTAATTCCCTCCTTAGAGTTACTAATTCACTACAGTCTAAATCCCTTAATAATTCTTCAGAATAACGTATGAATTCAGGGTCAACACCTTCATACACTCCAGGAACTAATATGATACCATCCTCACTCTTTAGATATGTAAGTAATTTAGCTAGTCTCCAAGTAGGGTTAGGTATTAAAGGTGCTAGTCCGCTATGGACATCCCTATCAGCTCCTCTTAACACTACCTCAACATATAACATACCCTTAAATCCTAAAGGTATCTCTAACCTACCATCACTACCTACGTAAGCTGTCTCCCACACACCACCATCAGCTCTCACCCAATCCAGACTATCTCTAACAACTCTATCAAGTGTTGGAGACCCTACCTCCTCCTCACCCTCAATCAAGAACTTAACTCTCAAGTTAAGATCATCTAAATAATTTATTATTGAGTCTATAGCTGCTATCCTAGCAACTATATTACCTTTATTATCAGCTACACCTCTACCGAGTAAGTAATCATCCTTAACAACTAATTCAAACGGGTTTGAACTCCACAGGTCTAGAGGGTCTGGTGGTTGGACATCATAGTGATTATACATTAGAACTGTCCTACCCCCAGAACCTACCTCAGCAAAAATTACTGGAGCACCACCACCGCTCTTAAGAGTCACTTTAAACCCCCTCAACTTAAGTATATCACTTATGTAATTAGCACAATCACTTAACTCGTTATTACTCCAGGAAGCTACTGACTTATACGTTACTAACTCCCTCAATATCTTCACGTAAATATCGAGGTTATCTACTAAGAATTTAGATAACTTGTCTTTAATCCTTCCTACATCTTCTACAACCATAACTTAACACCCTTACTTAATTAGTGGTGAGATTTAAAGTCTAACCTTACTCACTTAATGGAGTTTCATTTAATACTTTCCTAGGAGTTAATGGTAAGGCCTCCATAACTCTAGCTTTACTGAACCTCCTACCTAACTTAACATGTGTTAAGTACTTATCCTCTAATTTAATAGCTAGGTCTTGAAGATATAAGTTAGTTACCTCATCATCTAATACCTCTAACCACTTAACAACACTATTGTTAATAACCTCAAAAACCCTCTTAGTAGTTATAGCCCTCTTAGACAACCTCATAGGGTATTGATACATATCCTTATATACAGCAGGGCAGAAATGTACTGAAATCCCAATACCTGAATCCGTAACCCACCTCAAGACCTCTAAAGCTGTTTCTTTAGAACCTACTACTGACCTACCATCCTCAGATATCTTAAAACCCCTAAGGACTAACTCATCAAAATTTAACTCACTTACTTCTAACTCATTAAGATTCACATACTTAACACCTACACCGTACGCATACTTAATTATCTTCTTAAGACCTTCAACATCGTTAGGTATGACCGGGTTCTCAACAACTACATCAACTGAGTAATCCAGACATTTCTTTAAAGCATTAAAAGACTTATCAGATATTACATGAATTCTAATCTCATCTAATCCAGCATTAACTAAACGTTCCATAACAACCTCATCAAGTTTAACACCGTTGGTGTATAAGTGTATATGGAATTCATCCCCGAAAACATCCTTTAAAACCTTAACCAACTCTACAACCCTATCAACAACTTCTAGAGGTTCACCACCGGTAATTCCAACACCCTTAGATAGAGATACTGTAACCTCAGTTAGGATGTCCTTAACACCCCCGACCTCAACATCGTTAATGAATATCAAGTCTTTAAACTTCCTAGTAGGTGATATAGGACAGTAAAAACACTTAACACTACATAAGCCAGTTACGAATAACACTGATTTAAGACCTGAGAAGCATAGTTTACAGCCTTGAGGTAAGTCCCCTAACCAATAACCTAAAACATCATTACCTCTTAACCTCATTAACTCATCAACCCTAATAACTTAATGAGTACATCTTAATTTATTACTTAATTAAGTTAATTAACTATTGACTGTATTAGTGATGATGCGTGGAAGGTCTGAGTAGTGATGTTGTTAGGTCTTACTACCTCTAACACCTAATAACATTATTAACATACCTGTAAATCCTAACGTTGCTGTAGCTATACACGCCATTACTAAACCGTACGTGTCGTAGATATAACCTGCTAGTAGTGAGAGTATATATGATGAGTAGATGAAGACACCTGTAAAACCCATAGCCAGACCCCTCTGCTCAGGCTTAGCCATACTTATCGGTATTACGAACATAGCTACAGTTATCGGGGCTACACCAACACCTATAAGTAACACCATTAATGTAGTCATAATATCTTGTGATGTATATGCAAACACTACTGTAAGTACTGATGCTAAAGTAGTTCCGAAGATGAAGGTAGGTTTTTGACTCCCACTGAAGAACTTATCTGAAACATAACCAGAAGTTAATTGAGAAGCTACACAACCAATATTAAGTAACGTACCTAACATTGATGCTGTTATGTAGTCGTAACCTTTAACCATACACCACTTAACTATATATGTCGAGTAAATACCCCACATACCTAAGCTGAAGAATATAGAGAGTGATGCAAGTACATATGCTTTATTACTGAGTAACTCCGTAAACTTTAAACTCTTTAAAGTTGATGGAGGTTTTAACGGGTTTGGAGGCTCCCTCCTTAAAGTAATAACTAACGGTATTATCATCATTGAGGATATAATCGCGAATGATGTGAAGGCCTGCCTCCAACCCCATAAACTAATCATTAACGCTATTAGGGGTAACTCCCATAAAATCCCTAAAGGCATAGCTACAGTCCAGAAACTCATAGCAGTACTTAACCGGTTCTTAGGGAACCATTCAGAGATTATTACTGGACCTGCTACACTCATAGTCCCAGCACCGAGACCCATTAAGAACCTACCGATAAGTACTACTGAGTAGTTAGGTGCTAAGGATATTGCAACCCAACCTATAGCTGATAAAGCAACACCGAGTATGAATGTATACCTACCGCCGAATCTAGTAGTTATACCACCAGCAGGTAATGCCATCACAACCCTCGCTAACGCCCACATAGACGTGAGTAAACCAGCTACTGTAGCACTGATGTTGAATACCTCCATAAACACAGGTATTGATGGTGAGACTGAAGCTAATTGGGATGCAGCTACTAACATGAAAGTAATAACACATACTGCTAATACTACCCACTTATACAGTGTATTACCGGTCATTACCAAACCTTAAACGTGGTTACGTTAGGAAATTTAAATTTTGGGTTATTCAGTGTTCGAGTCCTCTATCACTTATCAACTTAATTTTAAAACTCATCACCTACTACTTCTTAACTTAAACACCCTTAAATCCTTACAATTCCTTACAATACTGCAGAACCCTCTTAAAGGACATGTACTACATTGATGAGTTATTCTAACCTCATCAATAATTCCTTCAGCAAGTAGTACCCCTAATAACATACTAACTTCCTCATTACTTAGACCTAACTCCCTAGCTAACTCCTCACTACTTAAGTACTTCCTACTCCTCAATAAATTAACAGCTCTAGTAATGATACTCTCGTTAAATTTAACCACCCACAACATATAGGTTAGATAAGTTTAAGTATGTAGTAAGTCGTTAATGCTGTAAGATATGCTAGGCCTACCATGTAAATTACTTGTAGTACCGTCATCTTTAAACTCCTACTTTCTTGATAGATAACAGCTACTGTAGCTAGACATGGTACGTAGAGGGTTATGAATAGTATTAATGCGTATGCTTGAGGTATTGTTAAGCCTAAAGAGTTAACAACTTTACTAATATCAGCTGTACCGTAAACTATAGCTAAGGTATTCAATATCGACTCCTTAGCTGCAAATCCCTGAAGTAATGCTAGAGCTAATATCCAATCTACATTACTCGGTATATCGAATGGTGTTAGTGCAGGAGATAAAAACCTACCGATAATAGCTCCGTAACTTTCGCTAATGTCCTCCACATATCCATTAGGTCCTAAGTTAGTGATAAACCAGATAACTATGCTTAAGGTAAGTATTATTAGACCAGCCTTCCTTAGGAAATGTTTAGTGTAATCCCATGCAATCCACCATACAATCTTAAGCTTAGGTATGTGGATAAGTGGTAATTCTAGTATTAGCTCAGGACCCTCCCTAACCTTATAAACTACCCTCCTAATGAGTAAGCCACTTAATAAGAATACCAGCACTCCGATCACGTATATAGAGATTAGTGCTATTGTCTGATTTATTGGGGTTTTAAAATAACTTACTATTAAAGCTGAAGCAACTATAAGTCTAGCTTGACATGGTATGAAAGGTACTGAGAAGATTACTTGACGTCTTTCTACATCATCGAGAAGTATCCTACTACCCATTACTCCAGGTACGTTACAACCTACACTTATTAATACAGGGTATATAGAACTACCACTAAAACCAAACTTACTTAAGAGGTTATGGAAACTAACAGCTATTCTAGGTGCTAAACCACTATCCTCTAATAGAGCTAGTAAGAAGAAGACCATAAGGATTAATGGTAGGAATGAGAGTACTGCACCAACACCTACTAACACACCATCACTTACCAGAGATGCTAATATTGGGTTATGATGTAGTAAGCACCTCATATAATCTGAAACTATGTTAAAAACATATCCTAGAATCTCACTTAAGCTGTAAGTCTCTAGAAACTCAGCTAATACTTCAAGACCTAAAAACTTAAAAATAATATTTAGTGGGAAGCCTGTATTTACTGTGAAGATGAGTATAAATGAAGTTAGTAGTAGGAGTGAACTCATTAAAACACCTAATACTGGTTCCTGGAATACCTTAGCTATAAACTCCTCAGAACTCCCTTTCTTCTCAACCCTAACTACTACCTCCTTAGCAATACTACTTACAAATCCGTACCTAACACCTATAGTTAACTCTGAAGGATCTCTACCAATACTACGTTTAACACTCTCCCTAACCTCTAACACAGCATTAAGTACGTCTAACTCATTACCACTCATAAGTAGTTCCTCAAGCCTCCTATCACCTTCAAGTAATCTAATAGCTGCCCAACGGGTTGGATAAGGCTTAAGTACCTTAGAATTAACTATAATTTTAGAAATTTCATTTATAAACGGTTCTAAACCTCCGTAATTAATTAATAACTCCTTAAACTTCTTCTTACTACGAGTTAATTCTACGATAGTGTTGAGCAGCTCTCTAATACCTACTCCTTTAATAGCTGATGTAGGGATTACAGGAACACCTAACATAGCTTCTAACTTATCGAAGTGTATATGAATTCCTAACCTACTCATCTCATCAACTTTAGTAAATGTTACTACTACATTAGGAGTTAACTCAAGTAGTTGTATTGGTAGGTATAACGACCTCTCAGGTATTGTAGCATCAACTAAAACAACTACTAAGTCTGGTTTCTCATTAACTACATACTCTCTAGTGATAACTTCCTCTAAAGTCAAAGCACTTAATCCGTAAATACCTGGTAAGTCAACAAATCTAATCTTAACACCCATCCACTCCCTAATCCCCTCCTTCCTAGCTACAGTAGTTCCAGGCCAGTTAGATACGTGAGCTAACTCACCAGTAAGTACGTTAAATAATGTTGATTTACCGACGTTTGGATTTCCCACGATAGCTACTGTTACATCGTATTCCTCAGTAGTTTTCTGCTCGTTAAACATCATTACCTCCTTAAAATTTAGATAAGTCTAAATTTAAAACTTTATGAATACTTCTCATAAATAATTCCTGAGCTAGAGATTACCTATGAGTCTGAAGTTCTTCAACTAAGACCTTACTAGCCATACCCCTACCTAAGGCTATAGTAACACCTCTAACTGATAATATTATAGGACCTGAGGAATTCTCAACTACCTCAACTACAGTACCTGGTGTTAAACCCATCTGAAGTAATCTATCCCTTAACCCCTTACCCGCAACTATATCTACAACTTTAACCTTAGAACCTTTAGGGAATTCTGTTAATGATTTAGACATTAAATCACCCTACATATAATTGCTTCAGCAAACTCCTTAGGGAGTTCGTAAACACCTCCATCAATTACCTCAATAACTGTATATAGTGGTTTCTGCTTAACTACACTTATTACAGTCCCTAACTTAATACCTAATCGTTGTAGTTCCTTAAGTACGTAGGTGAGTTCACCAGCTACTCTAATAACTTCTACCTTACTCCCCTCACTAACATTACTTAACTTAACCCCAGTTAATGAAGTACTATCAATACTTATTAAGTTCCCGTGAGGACATGTAGTAGGCCTCCCAAGTTTTAAGTAAATCTTCTCTAATATATCGTCTGGTAAGTGTTCAAACTCATGTGCGTAGATGTGTGTGTAGTAGATGTCGAAATCTAAGAATTCACTTAAGAAAAACTCAGCAATTCTATGCTTCCTAATTACAGGTTTTACTAGTTCTAATCCCTTATTAGTTAATGTAACACCTCTATACTTAACTCTCTTGACAAACCCCTTTACCTCTAAATCCTTAAGAACTTTCGATACAGTTGCTGGCTTAACACCTAACTCCCTAGATATTAAGGTGGTCTTAGCATATCCGTAAACCTCTAATAACCTAAAAATAGTTGTTAAGTAATCCTCCAAACCTACAGCACTAACTCTTAAACTCACTTCTTAACACCATAAAATTTAGATTAATCTAAGCTTAAAATATTAAATTATTAAGAAGATTATAGATATACCTACGAATATTAAGGAAATTATAGGTATAGCTATAGGGATAAACGTAAATATAAAACCACTAATTAAAGACCCGACTATAGAACCTAATTCCCTCACTATAAAGTACTTAGAAGTACTATAACCAGCACTAACCTCAACGAACTTATTATATATTAATGAGTCAGCTAGAGTACTTATGAATACTACTGTTAATAAGTATAGAGTAAGGGTTAATACATCCGATACTAACGGTAGTAGTAGTATTAGGGCTAACCCTCTTAACAATATCGATAAGACCATCAGCTTCATAGTAGTACTACCCTCTAATGAACTCGTAATAGATATTACTGGTATTGAGATAAGACCAGTAACTAATAATGCTATACCCCATGAAAACATCAGCATATCAAAACTTAAGAAGTTTTTAAGTATTAGCGGGAGGATGACGAATATAATATCACTAAATACTACATATGAGAACACTGATATAAGTATCTTCCAAGGTTTTAACCTATCACTACTACTCCAAACAACCTCAAAAACTTCTAAAGCTCCCTTAGGTCTATGTATGTATAGTAGAGCTGTAGATGCCTTCATATATCTACTAACTAAGCTTAAATCCCTACACATCTTATATAACTTACGTTCTATATTTAAACCTATTGACGGTATTAATAAGATAGAAGTTACTGAGATTATTATGAGGGATATTATAATGACATTTAAATTTATAGTAGTTAGAACTACTAGTAAGAACGTAATACCTCTAAATACATTAGAGAGAACCCTACTCAACATATTAACCCTACTCCAGCTAAAATAATCATAAACTTCTAGTATAGTAACAGATAATGCTATATTCATAGAAGCTACAGCTAATGCATGTAATGAATATATCAGTAAACTATTAAGATCATTAATATTCATGAAGAGTACGTATATAGTTAATAGAGATGCTGTAGATATCGTGATGAGGAGTTTATTACGTCCGAGGTCTGCTAATTCACTAAGTAAATGATTAGCTAGTATATATGTAAAACTCCATAAGGCATTCATTACGCCTAAGTATATACCTCCAACATCTAAGTTGTATACTACGTATGAATACAACCCAGTATCTAGGAATTGTAGGAGTCCTAAAGCAAGTACTGTGATGAGTAGCCACACTTTAGACACAAATCATTTCTAGGGAAGACTTAAGTTTTAAAGAGTTTAGTACCTAATGTTTAAGACTTAAATAACTTTATGATGTAGTCCCTATCGATAATTCTCGATAATTCTATCATATCATCAAGAGTTGATGGTGGTTTCTCAACCTTAGGTATTAGTAATTTATCGTAGGGTAATGAGTTGAATTCTCTTAAAATCTCAGATGTTTCTAAAGTATCTACAAACCTGTTCATAACTAATAACTTAGGCTTAATATTTAACTCCTTCTCAAGGAATTTAATTATGTCTACAACTTCAAGTAACGGCATTACCTCAGGATTAGATACTAACACATATGATGTCTTCTTACCCCTCAACCCATCCCATAAAGAACTATACTCTACTCTTAACTCATATAACTTCTCTAATACTGGATCCTTAACCTTGAATTCCCTCCCTAAAGTCCTAGCTATTGTATACCTAAGTGATAATATCCTCTCCCTAACCTCTATCAACTTATCAAGCCATACCTTATACATTTTAGGCATTATCAAAGTCCTTAAAGTTATACCGGTAGGTGGGGTATCAATAACTATGTAACGGTATTCCTTCAAATTATAAAGTTTCTTAAGCTCCTCCATGAAGACCTCCTCCTCAACTCCTGGAGAGTATTTAATAACATTAAGTACATCCTCAAGATTTAATACGGAAAGTGATGGTATTAAGTCCCTTATTAATGATGTATAATGATCTACGACGGTACTTATAGCTTTACTAATATCTAATTGATAAACTGTTAACGTCTTAGATATCTTACAATACTCCATAGCATTATAGATACCTAAATATTTAATTAAGTGTTTAGCTGGGTCGAGACTGTAGATTAGGGTATTATCTAAGGAGCTAAGTATTAATGAAAGCACTATAGATACTGTAGTCTTACCCACACCCCCTTTACCCATAACTAAGATCACGTAATCTGAGATCACCACTCACCTCCTAACGATGACATAAGATCACTTAATACATCACTACTACCTCTAATACTCCTTAACTCAAGCAACCTAAGCTCATCTTTAAAATACGGTAGTAATTTAATGGTTAATATAGTAGGCATAGGCACTATACCTACTAGTGAACCTAAGAGCATAGTCAGTAATGCAAACTCTAACTCAGTACATTCTAGTTCTAGTGATGAGACACTACTCTCAATAGTAGCTCTATGAATACCTCGGAGAAAACCTACGAACTCCTTAACTATTGATGAAATCCGCTTCACGCTTCCTACCACTAACTAAGTATTACTAGTTTATATAAGGAAATAAACTTAAAAAGATGTTATTTTAGAATATTATTTAGCTCTCCTAATACCCTGTATGAAGAATATGAGTAATAGGATGTTTAGTGCTTGAGCTATTATTATGAACGAACCTGCTATAGCTATGTAGAGTACTGGTAATGAAGGCATTACATAGAATATCCATATGAATAGAGCTGTAGTTACAGTAACCCATAAGAATAGGGCTGGTACCATAGTTAATAAGCTAACACCACCTCTAACCTTAAGTACTGCATACACCCATAAAGATGCTGTCATTAACATTAAAGCAGCTAGTAACTGGTTAGTACCTGAAAATGCTGGCCATATTATATTATATGCTGGTAATGCTCTACCTAACTCAGGTATGTATATCTGTGGATATGCTAATGCAACACCTATGATTACACCTACTAATGATGCTACCCATCTATTAGTAAGTACTTTCTTAACTTCTGGAGATACCTTAATCCACTGGAATAGTTCTTGCCAAGCAAACCTAGCTAATCTATTAGTAGTATCTAAGGTTGTTACTATAAATGCTGTTAAAGCTGTAGCAGCAAATACTCTAAAGCCTATGAAGGCAGATTCGAATACTCCTATACCGAAGATCCTTGACCAAGCAGCTGCCTGGAGTAGTCCATAACCAACAGTAAATCTATCAGCAGCTGCTAAACCAACTATAGTAGGTACTTTAATACCTACTTTAGCTAACATATCAACTACCGGGTAGTTAAGCATAGCACCTAACTGTGTGAAGTCCCACGCAAATGCTATAGGTGTTATAACTGCTAGGGATGATACAGCACCCTCGGTTAACATACCTCCATAACCTACTAACGTAGCATCTAACTCATTAGCTAATTGCTTAGATGTTGTTCCAGAACCTACTAATGAGTGAAATCCTGAGAGAGCACCGCAAGCTATTATTAGTGGTACTATAGGCCAGAAGTAAGCAATTCTAAGCTTACCTAAGTCACCCATAGCCCCTATAATACTGAGAGGTTGGGCGAAGTCAGTGTATGAAGGCCCTGTAAATGGTAAACCAATAACTAGTAATGCTCCTATAAACGCTAATGCTACGAAAGCCCATAGTAAGTATGCGTTTAAGTAATCCCTTGGCTGTAGTAAGTACCATACAGGTAGTGCTGCAGCTATGAATGAGTAAATAGCGAGTACTATAACCCAAGCCTCGTAAGTTAAGTAACACGGTATATAGAATGATGCTGTAAAAGCTATAACTACGAATATTAGTGAGAGTAATGTAGCTAGTTTAAGGTTCATACCTGCTCTATAGGCTAACATACCGAATAGTAATGCTATAGGCATGTAGAGTAAGGTTATAAATGCTGCTTGAGGTGTTCCTACAAACACGCTTGCTGCTACACTAAAGAATGCTGCTAGTACTAGGACTAAAGCCATCCACACATAGATAATTGCTATATACCTTGCCTTCTTACCCATGATGTTCTCAGATATTGTCATAAGTGATAATCCTCCATGTCTAACACTAGCCATTATTGAGAGGTAATCATGTACAGCTCCTATGAATATATTACCGAAGAGTACCCAAACTAAAGGCATGAACCAACCATAAGCCATAGCAATTGCAGGACCTACAATAGGTCCTGAACCAGCTATAGATGCGAAATGATGTCCGTAGAGTACGTACTTATTAGCTGGTACGTAGTCAACACCGTCGAATTTCTCAATAGCTGGTGTTAACTTCTTAGGATCTGCCTTAACTACTTTCTGCTCAAGTA
>Ga0185307_1000659_pt1 | contig 21227 bp, 18 predicted proteins | sample LHCtaG_FD_128010 | JGI IMG/M metagenome (GOLD analysis project Ga0185307, IMG submission 128010) | Hot spring microbial communities from Little Hot Creek, USA to study Microbial Dark Matter (Phase II) - LHC4sed_matched (SPADES... | ecosystem: Environmental > Aquatic > Thermal springs > Hot... | reverse complement strand
CGAATCTCAAATAAAGAGAATTGAAAGGGTGAAGTGCTTGAAAGCATGGTTGAGGAAAGTTATAGTACGAATCTCAAATAAAGAGAATTGAAAGGTTTCAGTAATACTCGGCTTGACGTATAGTATTTTTTACGAATCTCAAATAAAGAGAATTGAAAGGACAACAATAGCATTATTTCTTTTGCTGGTAGATGACATAAGAATCTCAAATAAAGAGAATTGAAAGTATTGGCGTGACAAACTCATACAGCTAAGCTATAATTTGCCGAATCTCAAATAAAGAGAATTGAAAGGGCAAGAGAGTAATTTGTTAAATCCTGTGTTATTGCTGGAATCTCAAATAAAGAGAATTGAAAGACAGTTTTTCCAATATCTTTCAAGCTATACTTAGTGTAAGAATCTCAAATAAAGAGAATTGAAAGACATCCAACTCCACATGTTAACAGTATGTGTATATGTGAATCTCAAATAAAGAGAATTGAAAGGAGGCTTTATGACGGGTTTAGCTGTTGTCTCTCCATTGCAAGAATCTCAAATAAAGAGAATTGAAAGGACGTTTCGCTTGAAGCAGGGGAATATGCACTTGTAAGAATCTCAAATAAAGAGAATTGAAAGTGAAGAGATAGTATATTATGTTCATTAGACTTTCAAGAATCTCAAATAAAGAGAATTGAAAGAGACAGGCGATGAGGCTACAGGCGTCATGTACAAGTGTTCGAATCTCAAATAAAGAGAATTGAAAGCTTTCTTTTACTTTCATATTCGAGTATGAATTCTCTTAGAATCTCAAATAAAGAGAATTGAAAGTGAAGTTCTCCGGACATATTCTTAAACCAAACCTGCGAAGAATCTCAAATAAAGAGAATTGAAAGCATTGCTCATACAGGCTGAGGTTGTATGAGCTTGGACAGAATCTCAAATAAAGAGAATTGAAAGGTATTGCTTAGCAAAGTCTTCACTTAAGCCAACTTTCTTAGAGAATCTCAAATAAAGAGAATTGAAAGTGGGATTGCTTTTGCCGCCATGTCTCTTTTCCAATCTTCAAGAATCTCAAATAAAGAGAATTGAAAGGTTTCCATTTCTTTAGGCTTTCCTCTAAGCTTTTCACAACTGAATCTCAAATAAAGAGAATTGAAAGAAATGTGGGAAAAAGATAGTTAGCATGTATCCACGACAATGAATCTCAAATAAAGAGAATTGAAAGTGTTCACCTACCACCTACATATTTTTGCAAAAGTAGTCTTTGAATCTCAAATAAAGAGAATTGAAAGAGGATAAGCGCAGGGGTTGACGCTGAAGTTAGTGACTACGAATCTCAAATAAAGAGAATTGAAAGTCTCAGGAATATATAACAATACAGCGGGCAATACTTGCTTCAGAATCTCAAATAAAGAGAATTGAAAGTCTTGATACTGCAAAATTTACAATTGCACAGAATGTAGATGAATCTCAAATAAAGAGAATTGAAAGATTAGCTTAAACTTTTTAAGTCTTTGGCCGAACTTGCCGAATCTCAAATAAAGAGAATTGAAAGTTTTCTTTGGTATTATCTTTATCTTATGGCTTAGTTTATGAATCTCAAATAAAGAGAATTGAAAGGCAGGTGGAGCGGGTAGAGTAGCTACTTGGAATGAAGCTAGAATCTCAAATAAAGAGAATTGAAAGATGTAAAAGCATTCGTTTCTTCCCCCTCGATATGATTCGATTTCGAATCTCAAATAAAGAGAATTGAAAGATTGGGGGGTTGAAAAGGTTGATTCCATGAAGTTTCAGAATCTCAAATAAAGAGAATTGAAAGGTCAGTACCCAACCATACCCTACCTGAACACTTGTACATAAGAATCTCAAATAAAGAGAATTGAAAGGAGAAGGCTGTTACGGCAAGTATGTTTGCAGGCGAAGTTAAGAATCTCAAATAAAGAGAATTGAAAGCTCAGGAATTATTCAAAGCGTAATGCCACATGTTGAAGAATCTCAAATAAAGAGAATTGAAAGATAGGCTGAGGTTATGGGGCTTTGGACATCAAGATTTTTATGAATCTCAAATAAAGAGAATTGAAAGGAATTTAACCTAATTATGAGGTATGGTGAGATTAAACGGAATCTCAAATAAAGAGAATTGAAAGGTACTTGTTACCTGAGCGAACTTTTCTTGGTTAACCCATGAATCTCAAATAAAGAGAATTGAAAGAACTCCTCAGCGCCTGGCCATCCCTCATCAACCCCATGAATCTCAAATAAAGAGAATTGAAAGGCTGAGGAGGTAGTTCAGTATGTTGAAAAGCTTGAGTGAGGAATCTCAAATAAAGAGAATTGAAAGTTATGGTACGGTAGCTAATGGTACTACGGAATCCACCAGAATCTCAAATAAAGAGAATTGAAAGGCTCTATTCCTTTAGTTATTCTTGCCATCAAGTCCATGGCGAATCTCAAATAAAGAGAATTGAAAGAAACTTTGCAAAAGACGCTGGGTCTCAAGGTGTAGCCGAGAATCTCAAATAAAGAGAATTGAAAGGTTTTAGCAGCACTCGACTTGATGTATAGTATTTTTTACCGAATCTCAAATAAAGAGAATTGAAAGGTTGTATAAGCTGCTTCAAGTACTTGCTTGATATTTTCTTGAATCTCAAATAAAGAGAATTGAAAGTCACAGCCTACAGGCATAGATTCATGCCTACAAAGAATCTCAAATAAAGAGAATTGAAAGTCATTTTTTCGTAACAGTAAAAAAGTAACTTTTTACTCTCGAATCTCAAATAAAGAGAATTGAAAGTTAATCTTCACTTTTCCCGCAAAGATGTAATGTTTAGGTGCGAATCTCAAATAAAGAGAATTGAAAGGTTCTTATTGGGTGGATTAAGGCATAGAACCTTCTAGTTTGAATCTCAAATAAAGAGAATTGAAAGTGAGTTTCTCAAGCCCAATAGCTTCACCAATTTCCTTAATGAATCTCAAATAAAGAGAATTGAAAGCTGCAAACTGATGAATACATACTTAAACATTAAGCTTGAACGAATCTCAAATAAAGAGAATTGAAAGGGTACAAGCGGTATACCTTCTTCGCTCACTTTAACTGGATTGAATCTCAAATAAAGAGAATTGAAAGTAATGTCCAAGCTGCTGCAACCCCAGCCTGCAGCAGCAATGGAATCTCAAATAAAGAGAATTGAAAGACTCGGAATGTATGTTCTTGACTTTTACCTATTTTAGAATCTCAAATAAAGAGAATTGAAAGACATTTTGAAGAGCTTGAGGAACAATGCTTCGAAGATTTTGAATCTCAAATAAAGAGAATTGAAAGAGAAAAACTGATGGAAAATTACCTTGTGATTGCTAAAGGAATCTCAAATAAAGAGAATTGAAAGTTCGGCTTTTGTAAGTGTTGTTGACCCAGTACATCTCACGAATCTCAAATAAAGAGAATTGAAAGTCTCGGCAAGATAGTTTTAAAGCCGGGCACATACACTTTCACGAATCTCAAATAAAGAGAATTGAAAGCTTGGAATTCTTGGAATGGCTTTTGAAGTCATGTCTCTTTGAATCTCAAATAAAGAGAATTGAAAGTTCTCATCTTCTGCTGCTGCAGTCATAAGCTCAACAGTATGAATCTCAAATAAAGAGAATTGAAAGTCTGTTAGACTATAAAAATCCATTGGAAACCTTTTCCTTGAATCTCAAATAAAGAGAATTGAAAGTGACGTCTAAGCATATCTAAAATTTGACGGCCGGATAAGAATCTCAAATAAAGAGAATTGAAAGATCATTTCAGTAATGCCACCAGTAAGGTCACTAGTATTAGAATCTCAAATAAAGAGAATTGAAAGGGCCTTGATGTGGCTTCAAAACTGTAATTATATTCCTGAAGAATCTCAAATAAAGAGAATTGAAAGTTTGGCTAACCTTTACTTTCCCCCAATACTTTCCAAATCCTCCTACATCCAGTACATTCAAAACAGCTTTTCTAAGCCTGGTTAAAGCTTTAAGATTTATACCTGAGGCTTTACATGGCGCTAGTTTACCTGGTGACGTGAAGTATTTTAGCTTCCATTTCTAGATTAGTTCCTGTTCTCCCTCATGCAGGTAAACCTAGGTTTGGGGTTAAGTCATCTATTTATACCATAGTGTTTTTACACCTAGCATGGTGAAATGTAGGTCATCTGTAACTATTTCTGCATTAAGCTGTATTGCTACAGCTCCTATTATTACATCTGCTATCGGTATATTTCTATGTTGAAGCGCTATTTCCCCAGCTAAGAAAGCAGTTTCCCCATCTATTGGGAAAATTTTTACTCCGCCTTTAATCCATAGCTTCAACCTTACCTTTGCATTATCCTTCCCAATTACTGAACCTGCAATCTTTATGAATTCTATAGGAACTATTGATGGAATAATTAATTCCTCTCCAGCTAGTTTTGATGTAAACTCCTTCAGAATCCTCCTATCATCTTCTGAAGGGGGGAGGGTGTGAGCTAGTAGGAATCTAGTATCAATTACTAGAGCCATAACCTTCTTTCATTCTCTAACTGTTTAATAATCTCCCTATACTTCTCCTCCCCTACAGGTTGTCCAGGCTCCGGAATTCCAGGTTTCGATATTACAATTACATCCTCCCTAAGCTGCATACAAACAAAATCCCCCTCCCTTATTCCGAGAAGATCTCTATACTCCTTAGGGATTGTTACCTGACCCTTACGAGTTACCTTCAGAACCAGCTCCTTAACCATAAGTAGTACTTAGAAGTACTACTATTTAAATATTTCTAATAATCTAATGGCTCTGTAAACTTAAGCATTTTTCATCACCTCTATTATTTGTAGTTTTATTTATGAATTCTTCTGCTTAGCTTTTTCATTTATCCATGTTTCGTTTAGCATTATCATTATTGATTTTAGGAGGTTTTCTTCATGCTCCTCATTACATCCATCCTTAATGCATGGTATGTAGTTATCGAATAGCTTATCTATCCTTAACATACTGAACTATTCTTTCCATCAGGTTCCTAATTTCAGAACTGTATAGTCCATGCTTTAGATTAAGAATTCTGCATGAAGCTTTATAGTAGGGGGCACCATCAGTCAATATAATTATGTTGAACCACAAATAGCCCTAACCCTCTTAATGAATATCAGCGATGTTAATATGTTAGCAATATCGAAAGTCATCATGTATACAATCCTCCTCAAATATGGCTCGAAGGCAACATACAATACCCTCTCCCCAGAACCTATCTTAATCCTAGAATCATCAACTAGTAAAACCCTAACATCTTTACAAGTATTCCTATCAGGAAATAGGATGCTTAAAGATCTAAACCACAATAAAATAGATGTATGACTCCTACATATTATAAGCTTAGAATATCTAAAGAAGCTCTCAAAGAAAATGAACGAAAATATATATAAGCACCATAGATAATTAAGATAAATAGGTTTCTCTCCCTAACAAACTAACAACCTTAGGCATAGAACCACATAGATAAGGAGAAACATCAGATAAAGCTTAAGTTTACAAGGCGAATCTAATGGGTGCAGTAACTTAGCATATTATGTCTGATTTCCTAAGTTGCCACATCCAATAATTTAGATGTGGTAACTTAATTAACATACTAAGACTTAGCCTCCAGCTAGTAGAGTTATAGACTATTTTAATGATATTAAGCTTTAGTTGAAGTAGCTGTTGGGAAATGTAAAGCAGTAGTGGTAAGGGTGAATACATATAAAGCAGTGTGGAATTAGTTTAGGTATACGTGGGGATTAATGTTGGATAGGGAGGTTGAAAAGTTAATATTGGATGCTGGGAGAAGTGAAATTACTGAGCATTTTATCTATGAGAAGCTGGTGGAGTCGATGAAGGATACACGTAACCGGGAGGTTTTAAAACGTATTTCAAGTGATGAACTTAAACACTACGAGTTTTGGAGGAAATATACTCGGAAAGAATTAAAGCCAAGTAAATTTACGATTTGGAAATATTTCCTAATCTCGAAGATTTTCGGAGTAACTTTTGGAGTAAAGCTTATGGAGAGAGGGGAGGGGAAAGCTCAATTAAATTATGAGAGAATATCCGAGTTTGTGCCTGATGCTAAAGAAATTGTGGAGGATGAGGAGGAGCATGAAAGACAGCTTACAAGCTTAATTGATGAGGAAAGGCTGAGATACGTTAGCTCTATGGTTTTAGGCTTAAACGATGCACTTGTAGAGTTTACTGGTGCTCTTGCAGGCTACACATTTGCTCTTCAAAACACCCGTTTAGTAGCAATGACTGGGCTGATTACTGGTGCTGCAGCATCACTATCAATGGCTACATCAGAATACCTATCAACCAAATCAGAGGGAAATACTAAAAACCCTATTAGAGCCGCTGCATATTGTGGAATTGCTTATGTCCTTACTGTTCTATTTCTAGTATCTCCATATCTGCTTCTAACAAACGTATATGCTTGCCTAAGCCTAACAATAGTAGCTGCAGTTATCGTTATTTTCCTATTTACCTTCTATATCTCGGTTGCAAAGGAAATACCCTTTAAGAAAAGGTTTCTGGAAATGACGGCGATCAGCCTAGGAATAGCAGGCCTAACATTCATCATAGGGTTTTTCATAAGAATATTCCTAAACGTAGAGGTAGATTAGCAGGTTGAGGTTTTTAATAGTTGAAAGGCTGAAGGCAGAGATGTTTAATATAGAGGCTTCTAATCATAGGAGTAAGCCGGATGAAGTGTTGAATGCTTTAAGGCTGAGGCAGGGGCAGGCTGTTGCTGATATTGGGGCTGGTGGTGGCTACTTTTCTCTACGGTTTGCAGAGATCCTGGGAAGAAATGGACGAGTATTTGCAGTTGATACAAACCAGAAATTTAGAATATATTAGGAACGAGGCAAGGATTGGAAAATGTTGGAACAGTTCTAGTAGATGGGGGGAAATTGGATTTACCGGGGAAAAGCTTAGATTTAGTTTTTATGCGGAATGTATGCCACCATTTGGATAGAGTGGATTATTTCAGAAGATTAAGGTGTTTCTTGAAGCCTGATGGAAGAGTTGCTATTATAGACGGGGTAAGCCATCAACTCTACACGGCATTTTTGGACATTATGTTCCTAGGAAAACTATTATGGGAGGATGGAGGAAGCGGGGTTTATGGTAAAGCAAGAGCTTAATTTCCTACCTAACCAATTCTTCACCATTTTCACTCAACAAGTTTATTCCTAAACCCTCCTCCAAGCGCCTAGAGGAGGTTTAAAGACCATTGCTTCATATTCTTAAGCAAGACTTTATATTTCTTTATCTTCCCGCCACAAATCCCAACAATTGAATTCAATTCCTTCTCAAGGTTTCAATGTTGTTTTTCATGTTTAGATTACGTTGCCTCCAAATTTTAGGGGAAAAGTTAATATTTGACATAGATCTAAAAGAGATTAGGATTTAAAATTGGATAGAGTTGGAGGGGGAGGATGTGAGAACCGAACAGGCTGTTGCTGAAGTTGAGCTCAGATATGGGGGAAAGACTGTTAGGCTTAAGTGTCTTGTGGATACAGGCGCTAGTAGGAGTATAATTTCAAAGAGGGTCTCAGAGGATCTTGGAGCCTTCACCCCTTTAAAGAAACCCTATGAACTAAAAACTGCTGATAAGGAGGGGAAGCTGAGGATTAAGGGATTCTGCAATCTCGATGTAGTATTTCAAGGTGTTGAGGTGCCTGGTGGATCTAGGTTTGAGGTAGCGGAGAACTTAAGGGAAGACTTAGACTTGATCATAGGAAGACCAGAAATAGATGCTTGGGACATCATCTTTACCCCAGAAGGCCCAAGACCAAGGAGGATTCCAATAGAGTTCGAGATAATCTGAAGTGAGGCTAAGTTTGAAAGAGGATTCAAACGCATAAAGATGTAAGCATATGCCGCATGGGAAGCCATAGGGTAGGTACCGCGATTTTGTAGTTGCCATATTTTCTTGGAAAAGCATGAGAATAACTGTCCGGAAGTATAAATGTGCAACTTAAATTCTTAGATATCCACTAGGAGCTAGACTTGTTGCTAGCATGACCATGTTAATATCCTCATGCTCCTTCCAACTAGCAGTTTCCCTATTTCTAAGCCAGAAATCCTCGATTTTTTCGCTTAGCGGAGTATAGTCTAAAATACTCTCCACTTCCTGCCTGATCCTATCATCAAATAGATCCTGCGCTTCACAAGCTAATTTCCCCATTTCTTTAACGGCTTTCAATCCTATTGATAGCCCAAGCTCTCTGAAGGCAAGCCTACTACTAGCAGGAAGTCTAAATTGATCTATTCTTAATGCTTTAAGACTTTCTTTAGAGGATTCAAGCAGGTTTGCTAGGGAAGCCTTAAGCTCTAGGTGGCCCATGCTTACTAGCTGCATTGCCTTATAGGTATTGGAGAGAAGCTCTCCAACTCCAAGCGGGTCTTCAGTTACCCAATCCATTCCCTCACATATTTTCTCAATATCGGCTATCTCCCCCTCAAGGCTTGGCCATTTAGGATCTTTGGGTGAGGTTGCTTGAAGCTCTTTATAGGTGAGGAGGCCGTCGAGAGGGTCGTGTTGACCCATGGATGTAATGAGGGGTCTAGATAGGTCTATGCTCATCTTCCAATATATTCGCTTTGGAGCGTTTGGAAACGGCTCATAAACAAATGCTTCATGCGCTTTCTTCGCAAGCTCAATCGCCCAAAGATTATATGTTAGATCCCCGGTTTCCCGGCTTGCCTTATTTAGGGCATGCATCCATTTTGTAAGATAGTGGTAGTATTGTCCATCTCTATACCACTCTAAAAATTCATCATACGGCTCTCCAGGCTTTCTCTCCGGAAGCTCCTTACCTATCCTTAAACCACCTATGGTAGGATGCTTCTCCCCCTCATCCTCATCTAAGCCACTTATCCATCCCTTTCTCAAATCATCCTTCCTATGCTTTCCAAGCACATGGTGAACCTTATAAATAAGGTTGAGGGCAAGCCTCCTATACTCCTCATCCCCGGTTAAGCGGTAAATACCTAAAAAGTTGCAGACCGCGAATGCATCAGTCCATAAATATCTCCTCTGCTCCCTATCGGAGGATATTCCAGTCTGGTAGGCGAAGTCGTTCATGATCTCCTTGGCTAAGAGCAATTTCTCACTTTCCCGCATTTCCCTCTACTAATCTATTTTGCTGGAGGATTCTATTAAATTTTCTTTAATGGAGGATTAAGGTTGAAGACTACTCTATTTAAAGAGTGGAGAAGTAAAGCTTCCCTTTAACGGTAGAAGCTGTGAATTATGCAGTCCTCTACTAATTGTTGGGGGATCCCTAATAACAAAGGAGGGGTTGATGTAGTATTGGATATATGCTTCTAGGAAGCCATTATGGGGATTTATGATAAGCAGGAGTTTGATTTATGCTGGTTAACACTTCCACAGCTGAGATCGGAGGATTTCCCGCTGAATCTATGTAGTCTTTATCTAGTTGATGGATGTTGGAGGCTTGTGTTTTTAGTTAATTTCCTCATGTAGTATATTTTCCCCTCATACTCCAGCTTTACGATTTCCCCGCTACGTAGGAGTTCATTAATAATTTGCTGGCTTGCATTTGCCCTCCTTAAAAGCTCTATAACAGCTTCCTCCCGCATTGGATGTACAGCAGTTATAGCTAGTAAGTCCTCCTTAACGTTCCCCGTGGAGGAGAAGGCGTTTCCCTCATATCCTACTAAATACTCTACCTTACTGCTTCCAAGCTTTTTAGAGAATATTTGAAAGGCTTTGTTTAAAACCTCCTCTTTAGCTGGTTTTACCCATCTTTCCGCTGGAGGTCTTGTCGGCACGGCGATGTAGGCCTTATCCAGCCTAGCTAGACCCCCTAGAAACTCAGCTATCTCCACGAGTTCACCATTATATTTTACGCCATCAATAAGCATTGTCTCACTTACAATTACCCCTTTAAAAGACTTTGCAAACAGCTCTATGCCATCCAGAACTCTACTTAACTCTAAACCTCTACATGGCCTATTTATGCTTCTCCACAGGTTTTGGCTTACAGCATCAACCTTTAATGAAACAAGATCAGCCTTAAGCAAATCCTCCCTTACCCCGTCAAGCCAGAGTAGGGAGGCATTAGTTATAACAGCTACTGGAATACCTATCTGCTTTAAAAGCATTATTTCCCTGCCTATGTTTATGTCTAATGTTGGCTCTCCATCCGGAACAAAGGTAAGATAATTAATTCCTTCATTCCTCGAAGCAGCTTCATGAACCTTCACTTCAACACTTCTTAAAACATCCTCAGGCTTATAGAAGCAGCATCTCTTAACAGTCATGTTGCTGGTTTCTCCAAGCTGGCAGTAAACACATGAGTAGGTACATGTTTTCGGCGGGATATTGTTTATTCCTAAACTCCTCCCTAAACGTCTAGATGGAATAGGTCCGAAAGCTATTGCCGCCATCCCCTCTAACCACCCCAATCTTTAATAGTATTAAGACCATATATTGGCTCCGCTTAACACCGTATTACTCCAGCTTTAAAACGTGGAAGGTTAGGGAATGCTGCTTACAGCTTTCAGAGCTGAATATCCAGAGTAGATAACTCATCAGGTGCAGGCTTATCTACAGCATCACTATAGCAATGCTTACATTTAAGATTACATTTCCTCGTAGTAGAGTATAAAGCAAGATAGGGGAGCCGCAATTAAACCACCCATATACTTAACGTTTAATCTATTTGAAGGTTTCAGCATATACTTAGCTTGGCAATTAGCATGTTATATCTGATTTCTAGGCTGCTGTATTTGTTTACCTGGGTTATATATGCAGGCAGGGTCTTCATCTAGTACATCTCCCCTGATTGTGAATGCTCTTGCTCTGCTTCCACCACATATGTATCTATATTCACATACGCCACACCTACCCTTAAACATTGATAACCTAATCATCTGTAAGAGCTTATTATTTCTATACACGTCTACAATACTTTCATTTTTCACATTACCTAGTTTAAAGGGTGTAAACCCGCTTGGGTAGATATCTCCATTGTATGCAATAAATATGACTCCGTAGCCATCTCTAGTGTTTGGCTTCCTGATACCTAAATTGATGTTTTGAGTTTTTGGATATCCTACTAATTCATTTAGCTTTGTGGCTAGTATTCTGTATAGGTTGCTGAGACCATACTTCTGGATAATATCGTCTTCGCTAAGGTTTTCTGAATCATTCTCCAATCTGGTAAGTATTATCCTTCTAAAGAATGGGGCCTCCACAGTTCTAACGTTAACTCCATAGCTTAATACATCATATAGGAAGTGGAGAACATCCTCATATTCATAAGGGTTTAGGTCTTCAACCTCAACACCTCTACCAACTCTTATAAGGAAGAATAGTTCCCATACCTTAACATTCATTCTCAGCAGTAAACTGACGATTTCGGGAAGTTCAAGAACATTAATTCTGCATACTAGAGTGTTTACTTGAACGTTGAAGCCGAGCTTCACCAGCTTCCTTAGTGTTTCCATTGTAGCTTCAAAATGACCGTTTAAACCACGTATGTAGTCATGGGTGGATGGGTAACCCCCATCTAGGCTTATAGATACGTGTTTTACATCGTATTTCAATAGGGTTTTCAAGATACTTTCAGTTAACAGTTCTGAAACTGTAGGAGCAATACCTAATGTAATGTCTTTTTCATAAGCATATCTTAAAATATCTTCAAACCCCCTCTTCATGATCGGGTCTCCTCCAGTTAATATTAGGGTTGGGTATGGTTTTGTAAAGCCTCTAATATCATCAACTACCTTAAATCCTTCATCTAGACTTAGCTCATCAGGTAACGGGTTAAGTATCGCATCAGCCCTACAGTGCTTACATCTAAGCTTACAGGCTCTAGTTAACTCCCAGAAGATTAGTAGAGGTTTATTGTTAAGATCGTAGTTTAATCCATTAAGCAAGTCGGATCCCCTGCTAGCAGGTTGCCTTCGTAAACGTATGCTTTAACTCTTGACCCTCCACAGACATATTTGAACTTGCATTTTCCACATTTCCCCTTTAGATTACCTGAATCCCCAACAGCTTTGTAGATAGGATGATTAACCAGCTGCTCTAAATCATTCTCTAAAACGTTACCTATTTTTATGTGGGGGAGGAAATGAGATATTAGAACATCGCCGTTGGAGGCTATAGATATGAACCCCCTACCCTCAGGAGCTAGCCTTGACGGTGCTTTGCTTAATGCATCTAATACGTTAACACCTAGCTTCCCCAGGACATAGATTGCTGTGGAGGGATGTAACCCAATATCTATATCAATCTCATAGCCGTAGTCGAGAACTTCCCCAACTAATTCATCGAGAAGACGTCTCCACTCTAATACGTCCAATACATCCCCTGATAGGGATGCTCCTCTACCCAGTGGAAGTAGGTCGCATAGATACAGCATATCCACATCATGGTTCAACGCCTCATTTAGAATATAGTTGATGTTTGGAGCAGTACTCCTCGATATAACCGTCTTTAAAGCTAGCTTTGTATCTGAATCTTTAAATAGCCTTAAAGCATCCATAACCCTACTATACGACCCCTTAACACCAGTAAAGTAGTCGTGGAACAGCTCCCTACCATATAGTGGAAGCGCAACATAATCAATACCTATATCTATCAGATGCTTAGCTGTATCCCCACCTATTAGGGTTCCGTTAGATGATACAACTACTCTGAACCCTCTATTTTTCAACTCCCTTAAAACATCAATTAGGTGGGGGTTAGTAAACGGCTCCCCACCGGATACAAATATTAGAGGCCTACCTAGCCTACTAATCTTATCAATTATGTGGAAAGAATCCTTCACAGATACCTCATATCGGCTTCCTGAAGCTTTATAGCAATGTATGCAGCTCAGATTACATCTATCTGTGACAATCCAGAAAACTTCACCCACCCCACTCCTGGAGTATGCCTCTAAGAAAACTTTATCCCCCATCAACTGACGCCTCTTAAGTAGCGATATTATATGAACCATCTAGATAACCCTCCTAACTCTAGGCATAATGTATTTAGGCACAATATATCCAGCAGCAGCATTCGATATTAATGAGGACACGAATATTGTTGAAACTATGAATGCTCCGAAATCTACTAGTTTGCGCATAAAGAGCACTAAGAAGAAGTATTGGTAGAGACCTGCAGCAAACCCTGAAGCCACCATAGCTGGAATAATTACGTATAGCCTATATTTATGGTTGGATGCATCCCGGTAAACCTTAAAGATGTTGAATAAGGCATCAATTGTAACCCCTCTAGCCAGGAATGTTCCCAGCATTAGAAGGCTTAGTGGGGATATGAAGCTATACAGTAAAGCCGCAATTAAACATGTAAGTGTAGCTGCGTAGGGTATACGGATAATTAATACACCTACTAGTAGAACTACTGCATACACAATAGCTCCATAACCTACCGTAATCTTAACGATGATTGATGCTAGAAACTGTAGTGCTGAGAATATGGCTATTAAGCTAAGCTTAACAGACCTATTCATAGCTGAAAACATATGGAAGATTTAAAAATCTAATGTTACTCTAAGTAGTAACAAGCAGTAATAACTAGTATTGCATAATCAGCCTCCTACCCCATAATAGTTCAAACATTGTCTTCATCTGCTTAGCGAAAACCCTATCCTCAACCCTAATTGCAAATAGAAACTCTCTTCTAGCTATATCTGTGAAGAAGATATACGTTATCTCCTCATCTATGATGGAGAATGGCTGCTGCACCAAATCAGTACTTCCTATTTGAAGCTGGTTATTTAAATACTTCTTTAAATCCTCCATCTCCAAAACCCTATCCATAAACAGCTGGATGGAGTGAACTAGAAGCTTAATCTTAACCCCACGCTTTAAAACATCAATTACCCTACGGCAATGATCCTCCAATATAACAGGCGACTTAGACTTAGCAATTAAAACCTCATCTTTAGCGTTTAGAATATCCAACATTAAGGATTGAAATATAACTCTTGAATCCTTTAGGAGCTGAGCCTCAACCCTCCTACTATCCATATTCCTCAACATCATCTCCAACTCCCTCCCAACATCCTCAATCATCATCCTCCTATCATTAAACTCCTTAACCAACTGGTTAACTCTATTCTCAACAGCTACCCTAACCGGTAATGCCTGATACCTTAACGGTTTTAACGAAGTATGAGAAACCAGCCCCTTAGCCTCTAAGCTTCTCAACACATCGTAACATTTAGACCGGGGAACCATACTTAACCTACTAATCTCAGCAACGGTTAATGGCTCACACCCAACCAGGGATAAATACACCTTCGCCTCATATTCAGATAGCATAAAGCCATTCATAAGCTTCCTTAAGCTTTTCTCGCTGTATGAGAACATCACTCTCCAAGTAGGAGACACATATATAAAGTTTTCAACACAAGAGAAGTGTTTAACCACTATTCAGCCATCATCAACTTCAAATCATGCTTAAATACCAATCTAAGACAATTATGAATTGCTAAACATGCCTCTGTAAACTTAACGAATGTAGCAGCATTAATTAACGGAAAATGATTAAAGGAGCTTCACTACATTCATAGAGTCATGAGGCTAGCGTTAAAGAATATAGAAGCTCCCAAAGCTTAAGCCTGAAGCTTCTAAGAGGTATGTGAAAGTATTCTAGACAGAAAGAAATAGGCTGGAGACTTCATGCATAAGTTAACAAGTAAGATAACGGGAGAGTTTAAAGAATACATTCTGGAGCAGTAATGAAGAGGCTTAAAGGGATAAAGCAAGTTCCAAACAGCTCTAAAAGGGAATAGGAAGCTCTCAAGTAGAATACAGGCTGAAATGACTTAAACCACCAGTAAAATACGTGAATACTAAGAATACTTCTAGAACCGCTCAGGCTACCTGTAGCCTAAGGGTAGACTAATGAAGTGCTACAGTCTAGTAATGAGTAGAGATATTGTATCGGTTTTAAACCTTCAGATGCGGGGGAAGGCCCTAAGTGGCAACTTAGAAGCTAAATACAATATGTTAAGTTGCCAGCCCTAAAGGAGCCCTCAACGAATTAATTAAGAGAGAGGAGTTAAGTGGAGGTAATGAGCCACTACTTATCCCCACTTAACTCAGAGCCCTCTATACCTTAACATTGCTGAAGGGTTTAAAGCAGCTCCGTTAGTGCTTTTTGAAGTTCTGTGCTTGTTAGGGTTTCTATCCTTATATGTTTAGCGTTTGCGGTTTCAACTATGTCGCTTATATAGTTTGGAGTAAAGGGGTCGGAGACATCTATTACAGCTAATGGAATATTGCCTTCTCTTATCTTCCTACTTATATCCACTATTTCCCCCCGAATATCTCCTCCTAGGGAAACATTTGCTTTACCATCTGTAATTAGAGCAATAACAGGTTTAATAGTGTTTAAGGTTTTCCTCTCTGATTTAGCTAGGTTTAAAGCTGTAAGTAGAGCATGGGGTAGAGGAGTTTTACCTCCTGTTGGAAGCTTTGCTAGAGCTTTTTCTGCAAGATCTACGTTGCTTGTTGGTGGTAGAAGTATTTCAGAGGATTCTCCCCGGAATGCTATGAATGCAACTTTATCTCTACGCTTGTAGGCATCGGAAAGTAGTCCAAGTACAGCTCCCTTTGCAGCCTCCATCCTTTTTCGAGCAGCCATCGATCCGCTTGCATCAACAACCAGAATTATGAGTGATGAGGTTTTAGCCCTCCTAACTTTTTCCCGAATATCTTCATCAATAATTTTCAAAGGTATCTTACATGTACCTACTAGACGTGAAGCTGCAGCTCTTATTGTTGCGTCAAGAGCTATATCGTTCGGCCTACCCTTCGGCACTATACTGTAAACGTAGGTTCCCCTACCAGCCCCAACTGATTTAGCTGTTCTCCCACTCCTCCCACTATGGGTTTTCCCCCTATTTACTTCCAGATCTACTGGGAATGGAGGGCCGATACTAAATACTTTTTCTTTAGACTGTAGGCTTCCACCCTCATTTTGATGCTTATTTTCCAGACTGCTATTTTCAGAAATTATTTCCTCAAGTTTTTCACGTGGAATATACGGCTGCTCAAAAGGCTTTCTCCTCATTCTGTGAGGTAATGCCAGCTCCACCGCCTCCAAAACATCATCTCTGCTTACATCAACCCGTCCGGAAAGTGCAGCGATGGTTTTAGCTGTTCTTACTATTACTATTGGAGCTCTATTGCTTACTGAGAGTTTTGAGCATATATTAGCGATCTGGTTTAGTAGCTCGTTAGATATTTTGGTTTTAGGAAGAAGCCTACATGCATTCTCAATCCTAAACTTCAACTCCCTCTGCTTCTCCTCATATTTCGCCATAAAACCCATAGGATCCACTTCAAACTCCTCAACTCTCCTTACAATTTCAACTTGTAATGCTGGATCTGTTATAGGCTCAACATCTACTTGAAGCCCAAACCTATCTAGTAGCTGTGGTCTAAGCTCACCCTCCTCAGGGTTCATGGTGCCTATAAGGATGAAGCGGCTTGGATGCATAACTGAGACATTCTCCCTTTCAACAATGTTTACACCACTTGCAGCTACATCAAGCAATACGTCTGCAACGTAGTCGTCAAGCAGGTTAACCTCATCTATGTAGAGTATACCACGGTTTGCCTCTGCAAGTAGTCCCGGATCAAGAGCCTTCAAACCCTCCCTTAAAGCCTTCTCAATGTTAAGTGTTCCAACAACCCTATCTACTGTTGCATTTAGTGGAAGATTTACTATTCTAACTTTACGCTTAATCCATGGAAGATTCTCCCCTCTAGCATACCTGTCATAGCATGAATCACACATTTCCCTCGGATCATCAGGATTACAGTTAAATGGACAGTTCTCCACAACCTTTATTTCAGGGAGAAGCTCTGCTAATGCTCTAACAGCTGTTGATTTTCCCGTACCCTTCTGCCCCCTTATCAAAACCCCACCTATCCGTGGATTTACAGCGTTTAGGAGAAGAGCTTTCACCATTTTCTCCTGGCCAACAATTGCTGTAAATGGAAACACAAACCTTACGTGGTGAGGCATAGTACTACCCAACTGTTTCCTCCTCTAATATTTCCTCGGTTTTTAAGTATTCCTCTTCAAGCCTTTCAATAGTTTTCCCATCAGCCTTCCAGTATCCACGTTTTGAAGCTTCAAGAAGCCTACTGATTATTTTACGGAAAGCCCAAACATTGATGTTCCTCATTCTCTCTGCCCTCTCAACGTTAAACACAGTGTTTTCAGCAATGCTTCTCCACATCCAGTCCTCAACCCCTCCAAGAGTAGCCGCTAACCCAACCATATACTCCACCCTATCAGCAATTTTCGCTACGCCGTTATAGCCGTGCTCGATCATTGAGTCTAGCCACTTCGGATTAGTAGTTCTAGTTACAACACCTCTCTTAACGTATTCTCTAGCATCTTCAACCTTAACGATTTCTCTTGCTGTATCAGCTACTAAAACCATTGGGCGACCTCCACCTTCACTCTCAACAGCCTTCGTAAGACCTCCTAGAAACTCGTAGTAGTGGTCTAAATCCGTAATTTCATAGTCTACAGTATCCCTTATCTGAGTAACCAGCTCAACATTTGATATTAGGGATTTCATAAGCTCCTTAGACTCTACACATCGCATCTTCTCCCCATATGCAAACTTCATGCTTTCCAAGTATGCATTTACAAGCTCCACTTCACTTCTCCACTGTGAGGATTCTATAAGTGATGTTAGGCTTGTAGCGTATTGGCCTTCAGGAGGTCCAAAAATCCTGAGCTTTGCATTCTCCCCGTACTCGCCATATATCTTCTTGATGTTTGCCTTAACGAAGTTCATATCCTCAGGCTCGTTAAGCTCAGCTACTTTCCTGAAGGCTTTGTCTAGGAGCTCAACGATATTGTAGAAGGTATCGCGGAAGATACCGCAAATCGTAACAACTACATCTATCCTCGGCCTTTTCAGCTCTGAAAGCGGAATAACTTCAAGCTCCCTTACATAAATACTTTTCCAAACAGGCTTTACACCTAGGAGGTGGAGGATTACAGCTAGAGTTTCACCCCCAGTCTTCATCGTTTCAAACGCCCATAAAACTACGCTGACTGTTTTAGGGTATCTCCCATACTTTTCGTAGAAGCTTGCTAGATACTCATCAGCTATTCTTCTACCCCGCTCCATCGCTGCTTCAGTCGGTAGGTTTGTAGGGTCAAGCTGGTATGTATTCCTCCCAGTTGGATAAACTTCAGGCGTCCTTACAAAATCTCCGCCAGGACCAGGCTCAACGAATTCTCCGTTAAGCGCTTTAAGAACTGCGCCGACCTCATCGGACAACTCAATTTTTTCATAAATCTTTTTTAGAAAACTCAGAGACTTTAAAACTTCGCTTTCCGAAGCCTTAAGCTTCGGTGTTAAGCCTTTAACAATATAGTCCTTTAAGATGTTTTTCACCATCTCCTCAGTTTTGCTTAGTATTTCAGCATATGTTCTCCCGCTGGAATCCATCATGTGGGGTTTTTCCAGAACCTCGTCATAGTTTAAGCCCTCGGATTCTATAATGAGGCGGTGGAGGCTTTGCGCTTCACCCCTATCGTAGCGGGTTAAAAAAGTTAAGTATTGAACGGAATCCTCCAGCGGTAATTTATCCCCAAGCACATGTAGCCCTCTAGGTATTATTGAACGTTTATATTCCTGTATTCTATCGTAGACTTCCTCCACGCTTGATCCTAATCCATACTTACTAGCTTTATCAAGTATTTTCTCAGCGATCCTACTGACCTCTTCCCGACCATACTGCTGCGCTTCAAAGTATTCAGCAGCTAATCTTTCAATTTCTTGAAAGTCGCCGTATAAACCGCTAACCATTACTGGTGGACTTGCATGATTTACTATAACCGCATAGCTCCTCCTCTTCGCTATTGAGGACTCTGAAGAGTTAACTGCATGGTATACGTATATGTTCGGGATATCCGCTATCAGCATATCTGGGAAACATTCAGATGATAGGCCAGCCTCTTTCCCAGGTAGGAACTCTAAGGTTCCATGAGTTCCAAGATGTATAACGGCGTCTGCGTTAAACTCTTTCAAGATCCACTTGTAGAAGGCTACGTATTGGTGGTGGGGTGGCAAATCCTTATCATGGTAGATTTTTGATGGATCCTCATGTATGCCGCGGGGCGGCTGAAGCCCGATAAAAACGTTTCCGAAAATTAAGCCTGGAATTAATATTGAATCACCGTAAACATTTACTTTGCCTGGTGGAGGCCCCCACTCCTCAAGAATTCTCCTTAGGGGTTTCTCCGGTATTTCTCTAAGCCATTCAGCATATCTTTCAACAGGAACCTTAATCATCCCCTCCAAATTTGAATGTGTTTGAATCCATTCTCCAGAGTTTACAATACCTTTAGAAATGAAGAGGTCTCTCAGCTCCTTGCCTGATGGGGTGTCTGTAACGGTGTATCCCTCATCCCTTAAGGCTTTAAGCAGCCTTGAAAGACTTTCGAAAACGTTTAGGTAGGCAGCTTTCCCAATATTTTCCTCCCCAGGCGGATAATTGTAAAGAACTATTGCAACCCTCCTTAACCCCCTACTTTTCCCTCTTAAGTTAACCCATCTAGCAGCTCTCTGAGCTAACCGCTCTACACGATCCTCTATGGCGACATATTCTTCAAGCCTAACTCCATTAATAGTTCTCTTCTTAACTGCATGGGTAACTATCGGCTCATTCCTCCCATCAAGCTCAGGCAGTATAACTGTTGTAACCATCTCAACGGGTGGTATGCCATGCCTTGAGCTAAGCCATTCCTCAACGGTTTTAGATGATAGATGAATCCCATGTAGAATTGGAACGTTAAGCTTTAAGAGAATATTCTTCGTAATGCTATGATCTCCGCCGATAGGTCCACCCGCCAGCCTGAACCAGAGAAGATCGATTAATGCTTCAATAATGGGTTCTCCATCGAGAAAGAAGCATTTCTCAATTGCTAGATAGTATCTTAAGTCGGAGCAGAAAACAGGTACTACCCCAAACCCGTAGCTTTCAATCTTCTCTGCTAGAAGCTTAGCTGCAGGGAGGGATTGATCGTAGTGGTAGCCTCCATAGAATAATATACCTATCTTCGGGCATTCTTTAAAACTGTAGTTTTGAATATATTGTCCAACATCTGCGAAGTTTTCGCCAGTTTTAAAGTTTTTAACTCCGATACTGGGTAGAACAGTAGGCTCCGGTATATTAATGCCTACCTTAACTTTGCAGTATTCCCTCAGCAAGAGGAGGAACATAGCATAATAGTTCTCTAAGCTCGGTGTATCGTAGTATTTCAGCAGTAAGGAATAATTTCTAGCATGCTTAAGCAGTCCAATAGGTATTTTACCACCGAGCTTTTCAAATCTTTCACGCATCCTCAAAACGGCTCCGTAATCCATCCTTCCCTTCCTAAAGAGCTTCCCAAGTAGTGGCTTTTCCCTTAAGCTTGTGAAGCTCTTAAAGGAGAAGCTTCCAAGCCTTGTAAGATTAATTATCTCAGGAGAGCCCCCGACAAAAACGATAACAGTATTTTTTAAAGTATTAAGCTCCTCGCAAATTATCTTGCTTACATAATCGCCTCCCCTAACATCAAGCAAAACCACTTTGGAGCTTCTTAAATCCTCCACGAATTTTCGGGTATCAATAAGCCCACTATCAACATCATATGTATTGTAAAATTTAAAGTTAAGAACATCTCCTAGAGCCTCATTAACCTTCCTAACAGCATCTAGAAGACATGGCCTAAACTGATAGCCAACCATAACGATTTTATGCATACGCTTACCTGAAGAGGATGGAAATATATAAGTGTTACTGGTGGATTAGAGAAGTATTACTGAAGCACGGTGGCTTAAGTATTTTGAAGCCCGTAAACTTCCAGCTTTGTAATATAGAGGTTAAGGGTTCTTAATGGCTGGTTTACTAAGCCTAGAAATATACATATATTTAACAGTTAGTGTAGGATTCTGGTTAAAGCATTATCTAAATATTTCTGGATGCTTCTTTAAGTATTGGGTCTGTGAATTTATTTTCATCGTTGATTATTGAGTGTTTTCTTAGTTGTTGGAGGATTTCGTGGAGTACTCTATCACTCAGCTCTTTCCCCTCATATTTTTCAATGTTTCTCTTAAGCATACTCCACTCATCTATATCTTCTGCTAGTAGTTTTAATACTAGCCTATATCTTTGACTTACTCTTTGCTTTAGGAAGTTTTCTAATTCTG
>Ga0185307_1000657_pt1 | contig 21289 bp, 25 predicted proteins | sample LHCtaG_FD_128010 | JGI IMG/M metagenome (GOLD analysis project Ga0185307, IMG submission 128010) | Hot spring microbial communities from Little Hot Creek, USA to study Microbial Dark Matter (Phase II) - LHC4sed_matched (SPADES... | ecosystem: Environmental > Aquatic > Thermal springs > Hot... | reverse complement strand
GGAAGGGTTACCGTGAAGGTTGTTCCCTTTCCAAGGGTGCTTTCAACGGTTATGGTTCCCCCGTGGGCTTCAACAAAGCGTTTGCATATGGCTAGGCCAAAGCCCATTCCTTTCGCTTTTGTTGTGAAAAGCGGTGTCCAAAGTTTTTTCATAACCTCTTCTGACATGCCCATTCCGGTGTCTGAAACCGTGAAAATGATGTTGCGGCCCTTCTTAGCGCTTTTAACTGTTAGGGTTCCACCCTTTGGCATGGCTTCAACAGCGTTTTTTATGAGGTTCACAAAAACCCTTTTCACCTTTTCAAAATCAGCTTTCATTTTAGGCTTCTTGCCCACTAGGTTTACAACGCTGATGTTTCTTGGAATTTCCACGGCTGCCAGTGCTTCTTTCACGATGTCTTCCGGGCTGGTTTCAGTTATGTCAAGTTTAACCTCCCTTGAATAGTCGAGGAGGTCGTTTATTATCTTGTTTGAATAGGCTATGTTCTTCTCAATTAGCTCTAACATCTCCCTAATCTTTTCGTCCATGACGTCGCCCAGTCGTCTTTTAATGTAGTAGGTGGCGCCAGCTATGCTTGTAAGCGGGTTGCGGAGGTCGTGGCCCACCATGCCCGCCAACTCGCCTATGACAGCCATCCTCTGAGCCCTGAGGAGTCTTTCTTGGATTTCCCTTAACTCTCGGGTTCGCTCCTCCACTTTCTGTTCAAGCTGGTCCGCGTATAGCTCAAGCTCTTTTCTGGCTTTTTCAAGGCTTTCCATAAGCTCCGCATTTTCGATGGTTATCGCTGCTTGATGGAGGAAAAGCTCTAACGGCATAAGCGTCTCTCTCGTGGGTTTTCTTCCATCCACTGGGTCATCCATGCTGAGTAAGCCGACAATTCTGCCTTCATGAGTGCGTAGCGGAGCATAGAGCATGTCTTGCGGGTGCCAGTCCACCATGTTCTCCTCGGAAAGACGGCTTGGGACGGCTTGTATGTGTTTTATGGCCTCCTCCGTCGGCATATCTAGCGGAACGTGGAAGACGTTTTCCCTAGCCCACGGGTCCGTCCATGGAATGTAATAGAATTCGCCAATCTTGTACTTTTCAAATTTCGGGCCTAGGCGTTCCCTCCAAACGTGTCCGGGAGCTTTCCTTTCTTTTAGAAGTTTAATTTCCTCTTTTGTTAGGCCTACGGTGATGAGTTCTTTTCTTTCAAGATTCTCGTCTACTCGGCCTATTACCACTCTTCTCCAGCCGAATTTTTGAATGGTTTTGGCTATTTCCCTAAGCCTCTTACGGGCGTCCTTAATTGCCATTATTTTTGCTGAGCCTCTCAAAAGGTTTTCAAGCTTCTTCGACATTGCTGCAAGGTTTTCTGTTCGCTCTATGTTGCTTAGGGCTATAGCCACGTGGGAAGCAAGTATTTCCAGAAGCCGCCAGTCATCCTCGTCGAAAGCGTTTAGTTTTCGGCTTTCAACGTTTAACACGCCTAAAACTCTATCTCCCAGTTTAATCGGTACTGCCAGTTCGGATAGTAAACCCCTAACTCCCGCTTCAACATAGGCTTCTTCTTTCCTAACATCGGGGACGTATACGGTTTTGCGAGTTTTGGCGGCTTTCACCGTAACGCCTTTCTCTCCGCTTAATGGAAGTATCACTTTTGGCGTGTGTTTTAATCCAAGCGACGCTACCAGCCGCAGTTTTTTGCCTTCCACTAGGAACATGTCAACGTATTTGAAGCCTAAAATTTTCTGCATTGCGTTCAATGTCTGTTTGCAGACTTCCTCTACGCTTTTCGCCCTGCTTAAGTTTCTTCCGTAGGCATTTAACGCAGCTAACTTTTCCTGTCTTTTAAGGTTGTTTATGGCTATGGCAGCGTGGGAAGCAAGTATTTCAAGAAGCTTTCTGTCTTGTTCGCTGAAGGCATTTAGCCTTCGGCTTTCAACGTTTAACACTCCTAAAATTTTTCCGCCGATTTTCATTGGCACTGCAAGTTCGGATAGTATGTCTTCTCCACCTTTAACGTAGGCTTTCTCTTTTCTAACGTCTGGAACGATTACCGCCTTTCCAATTCTAGCCGCTCTAACAGTTATGCCCCTATCTTTGTCTAGGGGAAGTTTCAGCGAGAAAACTTTCGAATATCCACGGTGCGCCACTAAATGGAGAATTTGCTCTTCCACCATCAAAATTGAGGCATATTCAAAACCCAAAGTTTTCTCCATAGCATCTAAAGTAAGCCTATAAATCTCCTTTAGGCTTCGGGCCTTGTTCAGCCTTTGCGCATAGTTATTCAGCTCTGAGAGCCTTTCCTCGAAAAGTCTTCTCTCATCCTCAAGTTTTTTGCGTTGAGTTATATCTAGCACTTGGGCTATTGTCCGCACTCTGCCTTGGGCATCCCAAATTGATGTGGCTTTAACCTCAACAATTCTCTCTTCGCCGTCTTTCCTAGCGATTTTCAGTTCATACTCTGAGGAAAACTGTTTCCCCTTGTATTGTTCCGCTTGTTCGCGCAGTTTCCTATCCGTAAAAAGGGCTTTTTCCTTTTCTGCTAGGAATTTTCTGAAATCCTGTCCAACCACTTCGTCTCTTGAGTATCCTAAAATTTCGGCTAGCACTTCATTTGCATAGGTAACCCTACAGTTTTCATCTATTATTGCTATACCATCGTGGGAGTTGTCCACAACGGAGCGGAATAACTCTTCTCTTTCCCTAAGTTTTTCCTCTATAAGCTTCCGTTCCGTGATGTCACGGCTGACACCGATTAGACCAGCAATTTTTCCCTTCCCATCAAAAACAGGAACTTTTATTGTGTCAAAAAATCTTTTAGCGCCCTTCCCGTCCACCGTGTATTCTTCCACCCGTACAGCCACGCCGTTCCGCAGCACAATTTCATCGCTTTTCCTACATTGAGCAGCCAAATCCGGCGGGAAAATCTCCTCATCTTTTTTACCGATGATTTCTTCCTTTTTTAAACCCACAAGCCTTTCAAAGGCATTGTTGACTATGAGGTTTCGCCCTTCCACATCCTTAAAATACACGATGTCTGGAATTGCTTGAACTAACGCGTGAAGCGTTTTTGTAATCCTTTGAAGGTTTTCCTCGTATTTTTTGCGGGTTGTCACGTCGCGGGCTATTCCAAGCTCTCCGACAATCTTCCCATCCTCAACCAGCGGCACACTAATGAACTCGCCAATTAGATAATCGCCAGACTTGGCACGCACCCGAAGCTCAACAAGCTCTGGAGTGCCAGCCAACGTTTTCTGGAAGGATTCAACAGCTTTCGCAACATCATCAGGATGGATAAGCCCCGTGAAAGGTTTGCCAATCCATTCATCACATTTCCAGCCGGTGATTTTCTCGAAGGCCGGGTTAAGCGAAATGAGCTTTCCGTCGGATGAAATGCTGTAAATGACGTCTGGAGCTGCCTCCACGAGAATGCGGTGTTGCCTTTCGCTTTCCGCCAAAGCCTTCTCAAGTTTCTTATGTTCGGTTACATCAAAAGCCAATTGGAATTTCACGTATTTGTTTCCAGGCCAGCTGATGGCCTTGTCTATGCACTTGTACCATCTTCCCCTTTTCTCGCAGTGGTACTCCCAGACGTGAATTTTTCCAATGTTTTCCCCGAAAATGTATTTGTTGGTGCAGAAGGAGCATGGGCTTTTCTCGCCGTGGATAACTTCGTAACATTTCTTGCCTAAAACTTCCCCGCCGAAGATTTCTCTAAACTTGTCGTTTGCAAAAAGTATTTCATAAGTTTCCGGGTCTGCCACATAAACAAGGTCTTCTAAACCGTCGAATAACGCGTGGAATCTTTCTAAAACATGGACTATTTCTTTATTTTCCTCCATTTGTTAGGCATCACCCGAAGAAAAGAGAAGCTTCTTCAAATTCTCCACACTGTTCAAGAAGTCTAGGTTTTCTGTTTCAAGGTTTCCCCACTCAAGGTTCAACTTGTCGTAAAGCTTTTTCAGTATAAGCTTTTCAAGATATGGAGTGCCGGGGCCGAAGATTTTTTCCAAAGCTTTTTTAAACTCCGTTAGGTTTCGGGGGATTTCCTCCCTTTTTATTTTGAAGGAGTTTTCTAGGTGGAATAGGATGGCTTGTTTTGGTGATTCGCCGAGGGATGATAGTCCTTCTTCAAGGGCTTCTAGGAAGGTTTTTTGGAAGTCTTTTGAGGTCAATGGTGTTCGCCTTAACAAGTGTATTAAATATTACGATATTATACGTAAAAACCTTTTCGGAAAACACCAATTAAATCCTTATGAATCCAAAATCCATACTACCGCAAAAACATTAACGCTTAACTCTTTTCCTCTGGAAGCACTGCCTTGCAACCTCAACATAATTCACAAAAATAAACTCCTTACTCTCATCCCATTCAAGCGGTCTACCTATACGTTCATACAACTTCTTCATTATCAAAATTTCCAAAAATTGAGCTCCAACCCCAAAGATTTTCTCAAGACCGTCTGCAAAATCTTTTATGCGTTTTGGAATCTGACTCTTTGAAACTTTGAACTTTTCTTGAAGGTGAAAGTAGATGGACTGTTTTGCCGATTCGCCTAAGGAAGCCAAAGCTTCGTCGATGGCTTCGAGCAGAAGCTCGTCGAAGGTTTTCTTTGTCATCGCGTGCCCCTTGCCACGTAGGATAACAGTCTATAGTTTTTATGTTATAAAAGTTGCTGAAGTTTTAATTTTAAGTTGTTGATTTAGCTGATTTTGAATCGAAATTTGAAGCAAATAGGGCTCGTCTGCGCACGCGTTCCTCCAGCAGGCTTAGTGCTTTTGCATAATCCATTAGCGCCATCCTCATGGTTTCGCTTTCGCTTGTTCCCAGCCTTTTTGCCAGTTCCTCCAGCATTTCCTTTTGCTCTTTGCTTAGAACCACTTTGACTATGCGCTTTTTGGGCAAATTTTAAGCCTCGCGTGGTCTCTGTACTTTCTGTATATTTAGTATATCAGAAACATTTAAAAGACTTACGCCACAAACAATACAACGGTGAAACAAATGAAAACTTTAAGAATTTCAGACGACGTCCACCAAAAACTCACGGCGTTGCTGGGCGAGCTCATGGCTCAAACAAGCAAAATGCAAACCTACCAAGACGCCATCGAAGCCATGCTCTACCAGTCAGTCATCCTTCCACCCGAACTCCTAACCGAAGTAGAACGCTTCATCCAAACCCACAAGGGGAGAGGCTACACAACAAAAGAGGAGTTCATACGCCAAGCGGTGCGCTTCATGCTCAAATGGGAATCCGCAGACTACGAGTACATAGAAGTCCCAAGAGAACAATATGAAAGGCTAAACAAAGCCGTACGAGAAATGAACACACCCTACGCTAATGCCGAAGACTTCATCCATAGGCAAATACAAAACGTCCTAGAACAATACGAAGAATGGCTTAAGGAGAAAGAAACCCCGAGGCGGAAAACTTGAGCCGCACGGTTTTATCTGCCATCCTAGCAGAAATGGGCCTCTGGCTAAACGCCGCCGAATCAGAACAGCTTTACAACGAACTGCTCGCCTACTTTGGACTTGTAGGCGCATTAAACGAGTGTCAAGCCCTAGAAAATGCTTGGCAAGACCCCTACAACAAACACGAAATAGAAGAATTCATAAAAGCCTGGCTAAGACGGAGACGGTGGAGAAAAGAAGAAATCACTACAGGCGTGGTTTAAAAGCATGCCTTCTCAAATATTCCCCAGTTATCGGAATTTCCGTCCCACATTTTGGGCACCTTTTATCGTCGGTGACAGCATATCCCACCACATAACACCCATACCTTTTTATAAGCGTCATCCCGCACTTTGGACAGTAAGTGTTCTCATATTGGTGTCCAGCCACATTCCCAATGTAGGGATATAACACTCCAGCCTTCCTGGCCATTTCGTAGGCTTTCTCCAAAGTTTCTATCTTTGTTGGCGGGTTGTGGAACTTGTAGGCTGGATAATACCGCGTAAAATGAAGCGGGGTTTCAGCTCCAACATTTTCCAGGTGCTTTTCAATAATCCACCTTAAAGCGTTTTCACTATCGTTAACACCGCTCACGACGAGATTAACTATTTCAACGTGAAGCCCCATTTGTTTTGCCTCTCTGGCGTTCCTCCAAACCTTTTCCACGTCAGCGCCGCCGCAATACCGCAGATAAACCTCTCGGTCACCTTTAACATCTATCTTAAGCCCATCCATCCCCGCCATGCGGAGGACTCTTAGGGCTTCCCACGTCATATAACCGTTAGAAACATAACAGCAATATTTTATTCCCATGCGCTTGCCAAGGCTAAAGGCTTCAACAGCCCAGTCGGTCAAAAGGGTGGGCTCTTGAAAACTTGCACACAGCCCAGCGTCTCCCCCATCAAGGGCTAACTTAACAATTTTTTCCGGTGAATAATAGACTGCGCTTTTTGGCTCTGGACTGGCCTTTGAGAGGTGGAAGTTCTGACACCAAACGCAGTTGAAATTGCATGACCATGTTGAAAAGGTTAGGGCTGTTGAGCCTGGCCAGTAATGGAAGAATGGCTTTATCTCTATTGGGCGGCTTTCGAGGGCGCTTATATCCCCATAAACAAGCGTGTAAAGTTTGCCATCCAAATTTCTTCTAGTCTTGCAGAATCCTAATTGTCCTTCTGAGATTTCGCATCTTCTTTCACAAAGGATGCACCTGACTTTGCCGCCTCCAAGTTTTTCGTAGAAAATGGATTCTCGAACAGTAGGATAATTAGACAAGTCGCCCATTTTATTGCCTTCGGAAATGCTCCCAGCCCTTAGGCTTTATAACCCGTTTTTCACTTTCCAAGTCTAAAAGGACTTGCCTTTCGGCCGTAACCCTTCCGATTTTTATTAAATTGCCGCCGACCTTTTCAACAGCTTTTTCCGCATTGCTCCAAAAGCTAGGCTTTATGGTTAAAACAAGCTCATACTCTTCGCCGCCGTAAAGGGCAAGCTCCAACGGGTCTAAACCGTTTAACTCCGCAAACTTCACAACCTCGCCGGCCACTGGAACCTTGTCAATAACAAAGCCTACACCGCTGGCTTTCGCAATTTCGTGAAGGCTCCATGCCAGCCCATCGCTTGAATCAATAGCCGACGTAACCGCCCCACTAGCGCCTAAGGCTAACCCCTCCTTTAAACGGGCTTTGGGCATCAAAACAGCCTCAACAAGCAGATCTCGAATAACCTTCGGTGCTTTAAGTCCTTCAAGAAGAATTTTCAATCCAGCCGAGGCTTTCCCAAAAAAGCCGGTAACAGCCACCAAGTCGCCCGGCTTTGCTCCGCTCCGCAGCATCAAACAGTCTTTTTCAGCCATGCCAAACATTGAAAGGCTAATAACCAAATCCGAAGCCTCATTAGTGTCCCCTCCAACAATGTAAACGCCCCACTCGCGGGCGCCCATGTTCAAGCCTTCAGCAATTTCCTCAAGCTCTTTCACAGTGGTTTTCTCTGGTAAACCCAGCGAAACCAACGCCACGAGAGGTTTGACGCCCTTCGCGGCGAAGTCGCTGACATTCATGACCACGGCTTTGCGGGCTGCCTGCCAAAGGCTCATGGCCTTTGGGACGTCGGTTTTGCCAACCAACATATCAGTCTTCAAAACAAAAAGCCTATCACCCGCAGCGTAGGCGGAAACATCATCACCGAAGGGAATGGGCATCCGGGTTTTATCGAGCTTCCCCCATATCAGCTCAATTGCTTTCCTCTCGCCAATATCTTTCAACGTTTGCAAAATCTAACACCTTTCTTTGAAATTGGAAGGCTTAAGGGATTCTTAAACATTCTGCGGGAAGATTATCAAGCCTAAAAACCGAACACTTGAGGGCAAAACAATTAGAAGCCTATTGAAAACCGCAAGCTTCGTAAAACGTTCCTCCGAACATTTTAAAAGCCGGCTTTCAAATTTTTAACAAAGATGCCCTTGCGCCTCGGTAGCTCAGCTTGGTAGAGCAGCGGCCTCGTAAGCCGCAGGTCCCGGGATCGAAGCCCGGCCGAGGCTTTACGAAACTGTTGCGAAAGACATTTATGATAAAGGGCAAGCTAGTTTTCCACATGTTAAGTCGAAATTTGCAAATAAAATTGGCTTGTCTTGTTCCAACGTACTCTATTGTTGCTTACGACTTCGAAACACGCGAGCTTGGAGTTGCTGTTCAGTCAAGATATTTTTCAGTAGGTTCAGTTGTTCCATGGGCTGAAGCTAATGTTGGGGCCGTAGCCACACAATCTTTTGTAAACGTGTCTTATGGTCCGAAGGGGCTTGAACTTTTAAAGAGGGGATTAACGGCAAAAGAAGTCGTTGAAAGATTAGTCAGCGATGACGAAGGAAGAGAATATAGGCAGTTAGGGATTGTGGATGCAAAAGGTAATGCAGCTTCGTACACAGGCTCAAAATGCCTCGAATGGGCTGGGAGCAAAACAGGGAGTGGATATACCGTGCAAGGAAACATACTTTCAGGAGAAAACGTTGTAAAAGCCATGGCTGAGACGTATGAGAATGCCAAGGGAAACTTGGCCGAAAGATTGGTGGCAGCCCTTGAAGCAGGCGAAAACGCTGGGGGAGACGCGAGAGGGAAACAGTCCGCCGCCATGTTGGTGGTCAAAGAGAACGCGGGAAGAGGCGGATACGGTGACAAGTTCATTGAGCTTAGGGTTGAAGACCATCCAGATCCCGTGGACGAGCTTAAAAGGTTGTTGAGGCTTCACCGCGTCTACTATCTCATAGACGAGGCTGAGCTAAAGTTTACCCAAGGCAGTTTAGAGGCAGCTGTTTCAAACATAGAGGAGGCGTTAAAGATTCATCCAAACTGTGACGACGCTTATTTAGATCTTGGACTGATATATCTGCGGGCTCAAAAGATAGAAGATGCTATCAAAGCTTTCAAACGGGCAGTTGAGATAAACCCGAAAATAATTGCTGTGATAAGACAAATTCCTAAGCTTGGCCTTGTGAGCGTTCGGGAAGATTTCGTAGATAGACTTTAGGTCTATGTTTTTGTATTTTTGTTGTACTTTTAGACAGAAATGTTTATTAAGTATTAAGATTAGAGATTCACATCGGAAATCACCGAAGGGAAAGATAATGCCCCCGTTGCCATTCCACCATCACCATGATGAAAAGCTTAAGTGCCCCTATAAGGGATGCGGCAAAACCTTCGAAAAACCAGCGGTTTTAACAGACAACTCCACAATACCGAGGCAAACGTATTATGCTTGTCCCCACTGCATGTCAAAAATAGACATAGTTGTAGAGAACATGAAAATTGTAGGCGTCAAATCAACAGACTACCCGAAGGTTTTTGATTCTCCAGCCAAATGCGCCTACTATTTCGGCTTCTTAAACTCCATCCCCAAAGACATGCCCATCCCAGACGAATGCCTAGTCTGCCCAAAAATTTTGCAGTGCTCGGTTAGGAAACGTTAGACTGCATACAGCCAACATGCTCTTTTAACACAGAAACGTTTTAAACCACCCTTTTCAAAATTTTACCAATAGAAAATATTTGGATGGGGCTGTCGGCTAGCTTGGTCTAGGCTTGGAGACTTGGGCTCTCTAGACCCCGGTTCAAATCCGGGCAGCCCCACCACTTTTGGAGCATGGCTTTAGCTTTGATGTATTAACAGAATTTATGAGAAGGCTTTGTCTGAGGTCGGCTCCACAAGAAGCAGAAGGCTGAAGCTTTTTGACATGCCAGAATGCAAAAACTGCGAGTACAAGAACGGCCAATACTGTTGGAACCAATGTCCCTACAACATCCGGCGAAAACGTTAATCCATAACGCCCAAAATAGTAATTTTGTGTTTGCCATGTCCACAGTTAGAGTTAGGCGCGCTGGTGAAGGCGATATTTCAATGTTGATGGCTTTCGCCGAAGAGTTTATGCATGGAGCTGCAACAAATGAGGAGCGTTTGGCTGTTTTGAAAGGCTCTCTTAAGGATCCGAATTACGAGTTGTGGGTTGCCGAAGTAAACGGTGAGATGGCTGGGTTCATAGACATGTGGATTATCCACGACTTTTGCCATGGGGGAAAATTAAGCTACATACAAAACCTATATGTTGCACAAAAATATAGGCGGATGGGTGTGGGAAGTAAACTTCTACAAAAAATCATGGGTTGACAAAAGAATCATTACAGCTTGAAAGGGAGTTTGGATAAGCCAAACTTAAAAACGCAAACTTGTTAAGCCTTTAATCGTATATGAAACTGTTTATTTAGGGGGAACACCATGGAATGGGAATACACTTTAACAATCGATAGGAAGTTTATCGTAGTCCTTTTTCTCGTCGCTTTAGCCTTGGGTGGAGGCTTCTCCCTAGCATACTGGGACTTAAAAACAAGTCTAGACGCTTTGAAAAGCGATTATGCAGATGTTTCTGCCCGGCTGATGGTTCTTCAAGACTTAGTGGAACAACTTCACTATGTTCAGAAACTCAACCTTACAGCAGTCCAAATATACAACAACAGTCGGAACTCTGTGGTTCTAGTGGTGGCGGGCACTAAATCCGGCTCGGGTTTCGTCTACAAGGTTGAAGCTGGCAAAGGATACATTGTCACAAACTACCACGTTGTGGAGGGCGCCGAAAACAATGTCCACGTAACATTCTTCATTGATGGCAAACCGGTTAAAGTTTCGGTAACCGTTAGGGGAAAAGACATATACAGTGACTTGGCAGTTCTGGAGGTTGACAACATTCCGAAAGAGGTAAAACCGCTTCTCATAGGCGATTCCACAAGGCTTCTAGTTGGCGAACCAGTCTACGCCATCGGAAACCCCTTCGGCCTAGAAGGTTCAATGACCGCTGGAATTGTAAGTCAAGTAGGTAGAGTTTTAAGGCTAAGTGAGCTTGGCGTGCCAGAGCCTTGGGGAAAATACTCCATAGTCGACATAATCCAGTTTGACGCCGCCGTCAACCCCGGAAACTCAGGTGGACCGCTGTTAAACAGCCTAGGTGAGGTTGTGGGCGTAACCTTCGCCATAGAAACAGCCGAAGGCGTTAGGGCGTTTATAGGCATTGGATACGCCATCCCCTCAATTATAATGAAGAGGGTTGCAAACGCCATAATTGAGAAGGGCAAGTATGAGCACCCGTGGATGGGCATAGTTTACGATTCCAGCTACATAGGCGGAGTATTAATCGTCGAAGTGAACGCCACAGGCCCCGCTTATGAAAAATTAGAGAACGGAGACGTAATCGTTGAAGTTGATAACCGCACTATTAACCGAGCTGAGGATTTGGTGATCTATCTGGAGAGGTATAAAAGCCCAGGGGAAACTATACGTTTAAAAATTGTGAGAGGCAACGAAACCCGTTATGTGAATTTAACCCTTGGAAAGAGACCAGAATAAACGCTTAAAACTTCTGGAAAAGGGCGATGAACGCTAAAGCCGCTGTTGCCAGAATTGCAATAGCAAATGGAAAGGACGGCGAAAAGCTGTATAGTAGGCCTCCCACATAAGGCGCCAATATGGAGGCGAACATGCTTACTGTTTGGGGTATAGAGGCCCATCTGGCTCTTATGGGTTCTGGAGCCATCGGCCCAATTATCGCACTCATCAGAGACCATGTTGTGTAGGATGCACCTGTTAGAAAAAAGGCTATTGTTAAGGGGTAAAGGTTGCCCGTTAAAAGCATAATAGTCAATGACACGCTGCATGAAGCCATTGAAACAGCAAATGCATAGCCTTTACCCCACTTGTCCCCAAGTCTGCCTAAAAGAATGCCTAAAACAGCCGAGCCAGCGAAAGCCACAGAGCCTAAAACGCCTATCTCAAAATCTCCATACCTATATGCGTCTGCCAGAAACTTGGGGATGAAAGGACGGAACATCATTAAAACAAACATTACAACTGCAAAGAAAACAGATATCACAAAAAGCTTTCTCGTTCTCAAAAGCTGCAAAGACGAGGGATGTTTTTCCAATGTTTTCTGCGGGGTGGTTTGCGCGTGTTGGCTGCTCATAAAAGCCAAAATGAGACCTGCCAAAGCGTATAAAACGAAGGCTAAGTGAAAGACTGTACGCATGCCCACTTTTCCAGCCATATATCCACCTAAGGCTGGGGAGAAAATGTATCCCAAAGACCACGAGGAGGATATGACCGTGAACGTTAAAGTAAGTCTGTTTCTATCCGCCGCCGATACAACGTAAGCGGTAGTTGTAGGCCCACCAAGCCAGAAGCCCCAAAGAACCATTCCCGGCAGCATTTGAACCCAGTTATTTGCAAGGGCGAAAATTAGGGGTGCAGGAACCCACGCAGCCCAGCCGGCTATCATGATTTTTTTCCTATCGTATTTGTCGGCGAGGACTCCGGCAACAAGCAGTGTTATGGTTGTTGCTAGGCTTGCTGCAGCATATAATATTCCAACCTCAACAGGGCTAGCCCTAAGGGTTTCCGCCATATAGTATGGCAGAATATAAGCGTAAAGGCCATCTCCGAAGGCGCCGACAAAGTTTGATGCAAAAATAAGCCTTAAGTCTCTATTTAAAACCCCGAAGGGAAAGCTGAACTTTACATTTTTCTTGTGAGTCGAAGTGGACAAACATTTTCCTCGCTTGCTCTATCAACTCAATACCTTTTCACGTTCCAAATATTATTCTTTAACATTTAAAACAGGAGTTTTGATGCGTTTAGATTCTTCTGTCCACTATGTCTAGGGCGTCTTGACCTGTACCTATCAAGACGACAGGTATGCCTACTTGCCGCTCAATTTCCTTTATAAATTCCTTGGCTTCTTGAGGCAAGTCTTCATATTTTCTTATGCCCTTACATTTTGGGTATACAACGTCCAACTTTGTTAACGCTGCCATCGTCGCACCATTTATCATAACGGCTCTTTTGGCGATTTCGAAGTTGAAGGGGGCTGAGCGTCTTTCCCGTCCGGTTCCAGCGGCAATTTCAAACCAACCGCGTTTAACAGCTTCTTCCTTTGGAAGTTCTCCGGGTAGGGGACCAGCGCCTACACGGGTCATGAAAGATTTGAAGACTATTAGGACGTTGTCAACCTTTGTGGGTCCAACACCTGCCTCGGAGCAGATGGCCGATGCGCTTGTGTCTCTCCCTGTCACATAGGGGTATGTTCCATAAAAAAGTGAAAGCATCAAACCTTGGGTTCCCTCCAGCAGTACTTTTTTGCCCTCGTCTATGGCGTTGTTTGCTTCAGCCGCTACGTCGGTTAAGTAGGGCTGCAGTTCCGCAACATCCTTGGCTAGTTTTGCTGTTCTGCGAACGCGTTCTTCTATGGCGGGGCCAACACCCCAGCCTGTTGTGCCTATGCCTTTCAGGTGGGCGCTTGTCTTATCCTGTTCAGAGTGCTTCTCCTCAATTATTGACGCATGGCGATCTACGCCTATGCGGTTTTTCACTTTTGTAAGCTCTACTTCTTCGAGGAATTTTGCCACGTGAATGTTTGCCCCAGCGCCAATTAGCAGTCGGCATTTCTCATAGAGGAAGGTTGATGGAACCATGTGGAGCGCGTAGCGTTTTCCTTCAAACCAAACAGTATGCGCCGCGTTAACCGAGCCTGTTCTCACGCATAAGTCTATTTTATCCTTTAAGGCCATGTAGGAGACTATCTTCCCCTTACCCTCGTCCCCCCAGAAACCGCCAACTATAACTGTGCATGGCATAGTATTCACAGTTCAGAAAATTTGCTGAAATCTATTTAAGGTTATTTTATGCGCTTATGTAAAAAAGTTATATTGGTTTAGCTGCTTTGCCTACCTCTAGCCTCGATTAAGTTGAGATCTAAAAGTTTCGCCCATGCGATGTTTCTTAAAGGAATTTTAATTGCGCTTCTGTTTCCATAGGGTATGCATTTCACAAGGACTTCGCCTTTCAACGGGTCTTTTTGAATTTCAGCCAGCTGCACATTAACTATCACAGAGCCGTCTTTAAGGTGGAGGTTTACATTTTTCCCTAGAAAAGACTTGGCAACGTTTAAGTTGAAGCCTTCCATAATTTCACCATTCCAGATCTTTTTCTGCTATCCTGCTCCAACAACGTCTACAGATTGGAAGCTTTTCGCCCTTGAAAACGATGTAAACTTCAATGTCATCGTTTCTGCATCCCTTATTCCATGGGTTTCTACAGCGTTCCATAGTCAAACATCCACAGTTGTACCGCAATCGAGTGGAAGGTTTCAGTAAACCGCTTTTAAACTATGCGGTGGAACGACATTTCCGCCAAGTGGAGAGAGATGAGTTAAAGTAAAAGCTAGGAGAGAACAACTATTTCTGGCGAAATTTTCTCCTTCGCCACTGTTAGCAATCCAACGGTTGGTTTTGCCACGAAGGGTGGGATGGGGTTGGTGGGGCTTCCAGGGTTTATGAAGAGAATTTCTCCCTCCCACTTTATGTTTGGGTGGTGAGTGTGTCCATAAACAAGCACATTAAAACCGTTCTGCTTGGCTATTTCCCGCATTTTCCCCATTCCAAAAAGGGTTCCAGGGTCATGCATAACCCCAATCTTCCAGTCGAAAACCCTAACAGAGTTCATTTTAGGCAGTTTACCGCGAATTTCCGGGCCATCCATGTTCCCATAAACGGCCAAAACAGGGGCGATCTGCTCCAGCTTATCTACTACCGCCAAGTCCACCAAGTCGCCGGCATGTATTATATAGTCAACCTTCTCGAAAATTGTAAAGACTTTTTGGGGAATTTCCCGTGCGCGAACAGGCACATGAGTGTCGGATATAAGTCCAATGATTTTTGCAAAGCCCTTTTCCTGCATCTGTTTTAGGGCAGTCTCTTGACTAAGCATTTGAAAGCCTCTTTCCATTTTAATTTGGGCATCCTTTGTAAATAAGTTTTAAAAGTTTCAAGGCTTAGAGACGAACAGGTTCCCCCTTATGTAAAACCTTAACATCTGCGGTAGATCCGCCCTCACTCCTATTCGGTGGGAAGCGCAAACATCAAAGCTTTCCTTTGCGCCTTCAGTAACGACTAGCTCGCTTCTGCTGTCTGTTACGTCCACGCCGTTTAGCTCCTTTGTTATGGCTAAAGCTCTGGTCAATTTTCCAGGCCCGCTGGTTAAGGCGTACAAGTCATTCACATTCCTATACGCTTTCATGGCTTCAACCCCTTCGATGGGTTCTAGAGCCCTTATCAGCACGGCGCCAACCTCGCCTTTGGGATGGGCCACTATGTTTAGAAGCCAGTTTCCATGAACCATGTAAATGAAAGCCTTACCCGCGTCCAAAAACATGAGTTCATTGAAGGTTTTCCTCCCCTTGTAGGCTTTAGAGGCTGGGTCGTTTTCTCCATAATAGGCTTCAGTTTCAACAATTTTGCCGCTTAAAACGTCTCGACCTACGCGTCTAACAAGTACTTTTCCAAGAAGCTCCCTTGCAACCGTTGCTGGGTCTCTTTCGTAAAAGCTTCTGGGAAGCACTTTCATAGCTGCTAAAACTTTCACCGTTAGGCTTTAAAATCTTTAATTTTAAAAGTAGTTTTGGTGGAAAGGTTTGATTGAGGCTTACGACTTCGGCGTGATGGTTGTCAACGGGAAACGTTACACAAGTGACCTAATTGTTTTTCCAGAAAAGGTTTTCAGTGGATGGTGGAGGAGGGAAGGCCACGAGCTTTGTGTTGAAGACTTAAAGGAGGTTTTCAGCCACTCTCCCCTTCCAGAGGTGCTTGTGGTTGGCACAGGCTATTCCGGGCTTGTTAAAGTTTTGCCAGAAGTCGAAGACGCCTTAAAAGAGAGAGGAATAAAGCTCATAGCCCAGTCAACAAGGGAAGCCTACAAAACTTTTAATGAGCTTTTGAAGGCAGGCAAGCGGGTTGTTGGCGCCTTTCACCTAACATGTTGACTAGCATTAAGCGTAAAGCAAAATCTTTGATGGTGGTCGTCAACGTCTGCAGATTACCATGTTCACACATTTTTATCCGGCGATGCCAAAGGCGAAATTCTAGAGTGTGTAAGAGTTGCTGCTAGTAAAAAATTTGAAGAGATAGGAATTTCTGATCACTTTGCTCCCCAAAAACTTAGAGATAAGCTGGATTTTCCATTAAACTATAGGGAATTGTCGGACTATGTGAAAAGAGTGGATGGTGTTAAAAGGAAGCTGAAGGAGCCAACAAAACTCAAAGTTGGCGTCGAAGTGGACTTTGTCCCAGATTTTGCAAATGAAATCAAGAAAATATTGAAAGCTCTCCCCTTCGACTATGTCATAGGATCGGTGCATTTTATAGGGGGTTGGGCGTTTGACAATCCTAAATACGTTCTGGAATATCAGAAATGGGATCCTTTAAAACTTTATGAGAAATATTTCATGGCTGTTCAAGCGTGCGCTGAATCCAAAATTTTTGACATCATAGGGCACCCGGATCTGATAAAGAAGTTTGGGTGTAAGCCTAAAACCGACATCACAGACCTTTACCTAACGACGGCGAAAGTCTTCAAAAAGAATAATGTATGCATTGAGGTGAACACAAGTGGTTTACGGCATCCTTGTAGGGAAATTTATCCAGCCAAACAATTTCTAAAAATATGTTATGATGAGGGTGTTCAAATAACCTTTGGCTCAGACGCCCACACACCAGAAGACATAGGGAAGGATTTCGATAAAGCCATAAGCCTGGCGAAGGAGGTGGGCTACGAGCATACCATAATATTCACCGAAAGAAAGAAACAATTAATAAAGATATGAAAATGCTGAAACCATATTTTGGAAACGCAAAATTAGTCGCCTTCTAACTTTAAATTGTGAAGTCTTAAATTGCTCTGCCTTTTATAGATTCAGCTGGTGAGATGCGTGAGTGCAAGATTCCTAAAAGAAATCGAAGAGGAAGTCACAGCCCTTTTGAGCGATTTGATAAAGATAAATACCACGAATCCTCCAGGAAACGAAACCCAAGCGGCTAAATATTTGGCTAAAACCTTGGAGAATGAAGGCTTCCAGTGTGAGGTTTTGGAATCCTCCCCTGGAAGGGGAAACATAATAACTCGTCTGAAAGGGACTGGGGAAAAGCCAAGTTTGCTTTTGCTTTCGCATTTGGACGTGGTGGCTGCTAATCCTAACGAGTGGAGTGTTGACCCCTTCTCTGGACTAGTTAAGGACGGGTTTGTCTGGGGGAGGGGTGCCATGGACATGAAATCCATGACAGCCATGGAAGTCATGGTTATGAAACTCTTAAAACGAAACAATGTTAAGCTTAAAGGCGACGTCATATTGGCGGCAACGGCCGACGAAGAAAGGGGCGGGGAGGCAGGTGCAGGCTGGCTTGTCCGCAACCATCCGGAAAAAGTTAGGGCGGAATATGTCATAAACGAGGGGGGTGGCCAAGCAGTTCCCGTAGACGGCAAAAACGTTTTCACAATTCAAACAGCTGAAAAGGGGATATTATGGTTTAAGGTTAAGGCCAAAGGGCGCCCTGGACACGGGTCGGTGCCGGGTGCTGCTGACAACGCTATACTGCGTATGAACAGGGTTGTGGAGAGACTGGGCAATTATCAGGCGGACATGATGCTTACACCCACCGTTAAGCGGTTCTTAACGGTTATGGCTGAAGAAAATAAAGAGGCAAAAGAGGCGCTTAGCCTTCTGCTTCAAAACCCCGCTAAGGGCGACGAAATTCTGGATAAACTAGCCCAGAGGGATAAGGCCATGGCTGAGGAGCTTCGGGCAATGTTGAGGATGACCATAGCGCCAACAATAATTCACGGCGGCGTTAAAGAAAACATAATTCCGTCAGAATGTGAAGCCGTTTTCGACTGCAGAATCCTGCCGGGACAAACTACCGCCGAAGCCTTAAACTGCGTGAAGGAGCTTCTGAAGGACATAGGCCTAGACAAGCTTGAGTTTGAGATAATTCAAGCCAACGAGCCTTCCGAATCGTCTATGGACACGCCTCTGTATAGGCTTATGGTGGAAACCATAAAGGAGTTTGAGCCAAACTGCGCAGTTGCTCCCATACTTTTAACGGGTGGAACAGATTCACGTTTCTTTAGGAGACTTGGCGCCGCATGTTATGGCTTTCAGCCAGTGCTTTCAGATTTGCCGTACGGCGAAATCCTAAGAATGGTGCACGGCATAGACGAGCGTATATCAATAAAAAATCTGGTGTTTGGAACAAGCGTGCTATACAACGTGGTAGAAAAATTCATGACGTAGAAAAGAGGTTAAGGGCCGACTAAACTTTTCAACATGCATCCAAGAAGCACTTGAGGCAACAGAACGGGCTTACGAGTTAGGCGTCTAAAGATTTCTCCAGCTTTAGGAGTAAAGCCTATACAGTCAAGAACCACTATGTCAACATTCTCCCCAGCAAGAAAAAGCGCAGCCTCCTCTAGGGCTTTGACATCGCCATAAGGATTCGCACAACCTATAACAGCAGAAACACCCTTTTTCCTCCATTTCCTTTTCACGCCGGGAATCTGCTCCTTTTCTGGAACAACCACGCCGATTTTCCCGCCTCTAATGCAAAGTAAAACGTTGGTGATTAGGGCTTCAGGCATTATCAAGGGTTTCTTAGCCTTCAAGCGGTGAAATTCTCCAGTGCAGAGGAGCACATTAAAGTCAACATTCATGCCTTCAAGTTCTTCTATGCATTTCTGAACCCTCGGCGTAACACGTTTTCTCGCCACCTTTACGGATGTTCCGTCCCTCAGCCTAGTAACCAACACATACTCTCCTGCCTTTGGGGCAAGTCTTTCAATTTCGTTTTTTGTCAAGTCATCCAAGGCTCCCTTCTCGACTATGTCTATTGACTGCCCAAGCATCGTTTTTATTGTGGGAGTTACGTCTGTTCTAGGCGATTGTCCAATGGTTATTAAGCCTATTTTCGCCATTTGCCAATACACCTAAACCATTAACCTTAAATTTGGCGGGAATTGCTTTAACAATTTCCGCCGCGCTTCAAACTGAAATTATAAATATGAGCGTAGATGTTTATGCCTAGAAGGGAGGGTTTGCCTTGCCGGCAATCGAGGTTGGCAGAATCTGCGTCAAAGTCTGCGGTAGGGAAGCTGGTAAAAAATGTGTGATAGTAGATGTAATAGACAAAAGTTTTGTGCTTGTCACAGGTCCTAAAAGTGTGACTGGTGTTAAGAGGAGGAGGGCGAACATAAACCACCTAGAACCCTTAGCCGAGAAAATCGACATAAAACGGGGGGCCTCCGACGAGGAAGTTGCAGAGGCTTTAAAGGCTAAAGGCTTGTTGGAGGCTATGGCTCAGCCGGTCAAACCAGCTTTGGCTTAAGCCTACAAATTGTTATTAGGCTCCCCCACTGCCTTTTAAACTGTAGAGGTGTATAGCTGAAATGCCCAGAAGTGTTGCTCCATGGGAAATTGAACGCAAACTGCTGGTGAAAGCCGAAGACGAAACAGACCCTAAGTATGGCTGCAAACCGGAAGAACGCCCAGCGAAGGACTACATAAGGTTCGGCGTCATAAACCTTGACAAGCCAGCCGGCCCCACAAGCCACGAAGTAGCCGCATGGGTGAAACGCATCATCGGCATAGAAAACGTCGGCCACGGAGGAACCCTAGAAGCCCTTTAAAGGGCTGGGGAAATCCCAACGTGACCGGCGTGCTTCCAGTAACACTGGAGGAGGCTAGAAAAATAGTTCAAGCGCTGCTCCTAAGTGGAAAAGAATATGTTTGCGTGATGAAACTTCACGGCGACGTTTCGGAAAACCGTGTTAAAACGGTCTTGAAAGAGTTTGAAGACGTCATTTATCAGCGGCCTCCTTTGAGAGCTTCTGTCAAAAGGCAGCTTCGCACGAGGAGAATTTACTACATAGACTTTCTCGAGATGGAGGGGCGCAACGTGCTTTTCAAGGTGGGCTGCGAAGGAGGCACATATATCCGCAAGCTGTGCTACGACATAGGCGAGATTTTGGGCTGCGGGGCTCACATGCAAGAGCTGCGCAGAACAAGGGCCGGTCCCTTTACAGAGGGAGAGGGCAATGTAACATTACATGATGTTGCTTACTGGTTTATGCAATGGCAAGAAAAGGGAGACGACGCTATTCTCAAGAAGTTTATTCAGCCCATGGAAAAAGCCTTGGCTTTGGTTCCAAAAATCTACATCAAAGACTCCGCAGTGGACGCCGTCTGTCATGGAGCCAACCTAACCGCTCCGGGTGTGCTATCCCTAGAAACTGGGATAGGCGCTGGAGCCACTGTGGCCATCTTCACTTTAAAGGGCGAGGCTGTGGCTTTAGCGGAAGCACAAGCCTCCACAGAGGAGATTCTCAGCATGGAGCACGGCGTTGTGGCAAAAGTTAAGCGGGTTTTAATGCCTAGAGGCACCTATCCAAAATGTTGGAAAAGCGGCGAAATATAATGGCAAACAAGACGGAAAAGACGGAACACTATTTCTCTGCAAGCCCGAAATCTAAACCGAAATTCGGGTTAATTCAAACCTATCTCCGTGGAAAACCCTTCAAGTTTCTAACAGCTTCCGGAGTTTTCTCCAAAAAACGGGTGGATTTGGGCACAAGCCTCCTAATAAAATCCATGATTCTCCCAGAAAGCGGCTATGTTTTAGACATCGGATGCGGCTACGGCGCCATAGGAATTGCGGCGGCCTCCCTAAACCCAAAAATCCACGTGGTTATGGTAGACGTAAACGAGCGCGCCGTTAGGCTTGCAAAAAGAAACATTAGACTTAACAATGTTAGCAACGCTGAGGTTAGACGCGGCCACCTATACAAACCGGTAGAAGGCATGCTTTTCAACTGCATCCTCGCAAACCCGCCTGTAAGCGCCGGAATGGTTATAGTCAAAAGCATAATAACAGAGGCCCCAAAACACATGGCGGAAAAAGCCACACTCCAGATGGTTGTAAAGTCAAAAGTTGGCGGAGGAAGGCTAATGCAAATCTTCCAAGAAACCTTCGGCAACGTCGCAGTTCTCGCAAGAGAGAGCGGCTACCGCGTGCTCATAGCAGAGAAAAATAGCTAGTTAACCAGCCAACTTATTTACAATTCTCCTCACAAGCGGAACCATAATCAAAGAAATTGGAAAGCTAACAGCAAACCCTATTGAAAATGCCCTAAGCCACCTCACAAGGAAATCCGGAACAAAACCCAAATTAATTATGGTGAGAACCAGAGACATGACAAAGGACATGCTCAAGGACAAAAAAACGCCAAACAAAACATCCTTCAAATATTTCCCACTAAACCTCAAACCAACCACAAAAGGAATAATTAAAAGCTAATAAATAAGCATTAAACGCTAATGCTAGGGCAATAGTGCCGGGGTCTCCTAGTCCGGTAGGGAGCAGGCCTGGAGACTTAAGCATAATCGCGCCTAAAAGCCTGTGGCCCTTTTGGGCCGCGTGGGTTCAAATCCCACCCCCGGCGCCT
>Ga0185307_1000655_pt1 | contig 21337 bp, 16 predicted proteins | sample LHCtaG_FD_128010 | JGI IMG/M metagenome (GOLD analysis project Ga0185307, IMG submission 128010) | Hot spring microbial communities from Little Hot Creek, USA to study Microbial Dark Matter (Phase II) - LHC4sed_matched (SPADES... | ecosystem: Environmental > Aquatic > Thermal springs > Hot... | reverse complement strand
TGCTGCTTGTTGGTGTGGGTTTTCGCCATAACGAAGGTCCAATCGCTTGACGAGCCCAAAAGCTAATTCGTCTGGAAATTGGATTCCCGTTTGCTGTCGGAAATAAGTGAGGATAGCAGCGTCGTATGCAGCCGTGTGGGCGAAGGCTTTTAGCGCCAACTCAGCCCTCACCCTCAAAGGGACTTCCCCATCCCTTAGCCATTTCAGAACTTGCGGATAATCGTTTGGGTCACAGATGACCAAGACATCCCTGTAATTTTTGGCAGCAGCCCTCAAAAGGGTCACACCACCAATGTCAATGTGCTCCAACGCCGTGAATTCGTCCACCCCTTGTCGGACAACTTCCCGAAAGGGATAAAGGTTAACAGCAACGAGGTCAATGGTCGCAATGCCCAACCGTTCAAGTTCATTCAAGTGCGCCGCTACATCTCTCCGCGCCAAAATCCCCGCCGCAATAAAGGGATGAATTGTTTTGACCCGCCCGTTTAGGATTTCGGGAAACTTGGTGACCTCACTGACCTTGGTGACCGGCAAGCCCGCTTCGCACAGGGTTCTCGCTGTTCCACCTGTTGACACTAACTCAAACCCTAAATCGCATAGGCCTTTTGCAAACTCAACAACCCCTCGCTTGTCCCAAACAGAAATCAACGCTCGCTTTGGCATCTCCGTTTCCCTCCTGTGAAGGACTTCTCGGACGATGTTCGGCTAAAATTTTGGCAACACGCGAGTGCAGGTGAAGGCTTGTCCTTAGTTCAAACTTGGGTGGCAACAAAAGCAACCCAGCCCGCAAGTTCCCGTTCTTCAACGAGCCGATAACCCAATTTGAGGAGTAAAGGCTTGACCTCTTTCCAACCTTCAACTGAAACCCCAGAACCAATCCACAAGCCTTCGGGTTTAAGGGTCTGGCGCGACTTTATCTGCCAAGCCAAGTCTTTGACGAGCGGCGTGAGGAGGTTTGAAAGCACGATGTCAAACTGACCTAGAACCTGACGCAAAAGGTCGCTTTTGACGAACTTAATGAAGTCAATGCAACCGTTCCGGGTAGCGTTTTCCTGAGCAGCCTCCAATGCAGCATCGTCAATATCGGTTGCCACAACTTCCCTCGCGCCCAATTTCGCGGAAGCGATGGCGAGAATTCCAGAACCCGTTCCAACATCCAGAACCCTCTTGCCATTGACTTGGCACTTTTCCAAAAACTCCAAACACATCCTTGTCGTTGGGTGGTGTCCAGTTCCAAAACCACCGAGGCTGCGCAACCGCAAGACTATTCTTCGTTCAGGGTTGTCAACGGGTTCATCGGTGAGAACGATGAGGAAGCGATTGCCGATGGGAAGAGGTGGCAAAACCTCACGCAACGGTGCTTCCCATTCCTCTGCATCCAAAGTGCGCGCCATCACTGAGGTGGATTTGGAGAGCCAATCATGAGCGATAGCGAAGTCAATTTGCTCTTGAAGCCAAACTAACTTCTCCGTCACATCTTCAGTGGCAGGCAAATAACCGACAACGCGAACCATCCCGTCTGGCTCAAATGTCTGAGCAGTCCCTGCACATCCCAAAGCATCCAACAAACCATGAACCTGTTCAGCACCTTGCAACGAAGTCATAACCTCAATCGCCAACCAAGAAACCATCATCCATCACGCTTAAGGCATTCGCTTTCGGTCCTCACTCAACCGTTACACTTTTCGCCAAGTTCCTTGGCTTGTCAACATCAAGACCTTTCATTGCTGCGACATGGTGGGCGAGGAGTTGGAGGGGCAGAACCGTCAAGAGCGGTGTTAAGTCCTCGTGGGTTGGCGGGATAGTGAAAACGAACTCAGCCATATCGTCAAAGTCACGATTGCCTTCCGTCGTCACAACGATAAGCCTCCCGCCTCTCGCTTTGACTTCTTCAATGTTTGCGAGCGTCTTCTCGTAGACGCTATCAACAGGAGCGATGCAAACGACAGGTGTGTCCTTGTCAACGAGAGCGATAGGTCCGTGTTTGAACTCGCCTGCAGGGTAACCTGAAGCGTGGATGTAACTGACTTCCTTGAGTTTCAACGCCCCTTCCAATGCTGTCGGGTAATTGATGCCCCTCGCCAGATAGAGGAAGTAGCGGGCGTCCAAGAAAGTGCGAGCGCATTCGCGAACCAACGGTTCTTGTTCGTCCAAAATGCGCTGCATCTTTTCGGGCAACTGTTTGAACTCATCCAGCAGGGAGTTTATGGTCTCTTGACTGAGAAGCCACTTCAAGCGACCGATGTAGAGGGTCAGAAGGAACAAGTGAGCGAGTTGGGCTGTGTAAGCCTTCGTTGAGGCAACGCCGATTTCTGGACCTGCGTGAAGGTAAATGACAGCATCGCTCTCGCGGGTCATGGTTGAACCAGGGACATTGCACAGGCTCAAAACTGGAACGAATCGGCTTCGGGCTTGGCGAATGCCAGCCAAGGTATCAGCAGTTTCTCCTGACTGGCTGATGGCAATGACGAGGGTGTCTTGCTCCAAAACAGGTTCTCGGTATCGGAACTCGGAAGCAATTTCGGCGTCCGTCGGTATGCGCAAATAGCGTTCAAACAGATACTTGCCGTAAAGACCAGCATGCCACGAAGTTCCAGCCGCTTGCACGACAATTCGCCTGAAGGAAATCAATTGAGATGGCTGCATTGTAAGTTCTTCAAACGAAGGCGGGTTTTCGCTTCCGCAGCGAAGGGCAATAATCTTCTTGAGCCGTTCTGGTTGCTCGTAAATTTCCTTGAGCATGAAGGTTGGGAAACCGCTTCTATCTTCTTCAGCAACTTCCCACTCAATTCGGTGAACGGTGACAGTTCGTTCCGCTCCTTCCAAGTCGAAAACCCTAACTTGGGTTTGAGTGACCAAAGCGATTTCGCCGTCGTTCAATAAGATGACCTGCTTCGTTATCGGCAATACCGCGTTCAGGTCAGAGCCGACACAGGCTTCGTTGTTTCCGACCCCTATCAACAGTGGTGAGCCTTGACGGGCAGCGACGATGACCCCCGGAGCACTCTCCCACAAGCAGGCAATCGCGTAACTGCCTTTTAACTGCCTGACCGCATTGCGGACGGCGTGAAGGAAAGCAAACGCTTTGTCGTTGAGGTCCTTGAGTTTTTCAAGTTCCTCCTCAATCAGGTGTGCTATGACCTCGGTGTCGGTCTCCGAACGAAGTATGTGACCCCGTTGGAGAAGGGACTCACGAAGTGGGAGGAAATTGTCAATGACGCCGTTGTGGACGACACTGACCGAACCTTGACAGTCAGTGTGTGGATGGGCGTTGGCTGGAGTAGGTGTCCCGTGAGTTGCCCAACGGGTGTGTGCTATCCCAACTTTCGCTTGGAAAGTGTATCTGGACAAAACTTGCTCAAGCCGCTCTATCCGCCCTGCCTCTTTAACGATGGCGAGTTCGTTTCCATCCAAAACAGCAATCCCACATGAGTCATAACCGCGATACTGAAGCCTCTTAAGCCCTGCGACGAGGACTTCCACGACATCTCGCTCACCGATGTATCCGAAGATACCACACACAGGTGCTCACCTCCGAACTGACGAAAAGGGGAGTGCTACCTCCTCAACAATTGGCAGAGACAGCCCCCAAATGGTTGCTTCAAAGTTTGAAACATCATGCCTTTGAAAGCAACCGAAGTTTGTGATAGCGGTCACAACAACAAGCGAAAGACCACAAATTCCACAAAACGAACAAAGTAAACCATCGCCACCACGGCTAAGATGACGGCAATGTATATTGCCATCGTTGTGTTATTCAGCCCCAAAGGGTCAAAAGATTTTGGAGGCGTAAAGGCAATTTGCATCCAAAGTTGATTGAGCCACTGGACGGCTTTGGCGTATAAGACTTGATAATGTTCCCATCCGACAACAAGCAAAACTGGTGGGGCAAAGAAAGCGATAGGTGCGAGCCAATCGTATTTGACTTGCTGGTGGTGCAGAAAAATGCTACATCGGTGACAAGGTGGTCGTTGCCCCTTTTGCCATTGAAGCAAAGTGCTTGACAAAAGCCACCCTGTTTCGCCCATCTTCTCAGCCATTCCTGTAAGCAGTGCGTCAACGATAGCAGGGCTGCATTGGCAACCCGCTTTCAATCTCCAACAGGGTTGCCTCTTTTTCATAACTGGACAGTGTTCACACATTAACCGATCAACGACAGGCAACTTCCAACATGGTGAAAGTGGAGTGATTAGGTAGCGCTTGGCAACTCGCTTTTCCTTTTCCCTCTGCAAGTTCACAACCAATTGCCCCGCTTTGCGCGCCCTTAGTCTCAAAGTAGGTCCATGCCGCCAATACTCAACGAAAGCCCAAACAGATTGGACGAAACTGACGACAAGCAAAGGGGTTAGGAAACTCCTTAACGCATCTACACCTCTCATTGTCAAATTTGTGTTTGCCCCAGCAACGGCAGCGAAAACGAAAGGCATGAGAACCCAAGCAAAAGCGCTTGACAGAAAGACTGTAATGCCGATGGGTTTCCATTCCCAAAAGAGCCCTACCAATCCAAGTCCGACCATCCAACCACAGCAGTAGAGAAAGTAAGCAAGGGTGTTAGCGACAGTTGCCACTCTTGTGGGATCAGTTGGATAAACGAAATATCCTTTCAACCCGCCCCAAACAAGGTAACCGATGCCTAAAACTGCCCCAACAGCACCGATTTGGAGAAGCCAACGACAAATATCGGTGCGCAAAATCGTCCAATCACGCCTCATGAGGCAGCCTCCCGTTGCCTGCCTTCACGCACTAACTCCTCCAAATATTCGGGTTGGTTCGCTTCAGTGAGGGCATCTTCTAACCTCACTATGCCTTGCAGGACAAGGTTAGCCAAACTTTGCTCCAGCGTCATCATTCCTTGCTTTAGACCAGTTTGCAGGAATGAGGGCAACTGGAAGGTTTTTGCCTCCCGGATGAGGGCACGAACTGCCGATGTTCCAACCAAGACCTCAAAAGCAGCGACCATACCTTTCCTATCGGCTCGCCTTACCAATCTCTGAGAAATTACACCGACAAGGCTGATAGCTAACTGCATCCGAATTTGTTGCTGCTGATGGGTGGGGAACGCGTCAATAATTCGGTCAATAGTTTGAACAGCATCGGGGGTGTGCAAAGTGCTGAGGACAAGGTGTCCAGTTTCCGCTGCCGTGATCGCCAAAGCAATTGTCTCCAAGTCACGCATTTCACCGATCATGATGACATCTGGGTCTTCCCGCAAGGAGTATTTGAGAGCGTTAGCAAAAGATAAAGTATCGCGTCCAACTTCCCTTTGGTTGACCAAAGACAACTTGTCCTTGTGGATGAACTCAATCGGGTCTTCAACGGTTATGATGTGGAGCGGGAAATGACTGTTGATGTAGTCAACCATTGCTGCCAAAGTCGTGGTCTTACCGCACCCAGCAGGGCCAGTGACAATGATAATTCCACGGGGTCTCTCACAGAAATGGCGGACAATTGGAGGCAGTCCAAGTTCCTCAAAGGTTGGGATGCGGGTCGGAATAATTCGGAAAACTGCCTCTACTGTCCCTCTTTGCATCAGGGCATTAACCCGAAATCGCGCCAAATCTGGGATTGTGAGAGCGAAGTCAACTTCTTTCCTACGCTCAAATTCCTCCCGCTTTTCGTCTGGAAGAATAGAGTAGACAAGCCGGCGAGTATCTTCTGGAGTGAGTGGCGGGACATTTGTAGCTGGATAGAGGTCACCATAGAGCCGAAACAATGGCGGAGCACCTGCCTTCAAGTGGACATCGGAACAGTTCCGTTGAACTCCAAACTTGAGGATGTCCTCTAACGCCAAAGTTTGTGTTTGAGTCATAACTCTCACCCCCTTAGGAACTTGCCAAGGCTGCTGCTTGTTCTGACGAAATTAACCCCATTTCTAACGCCTTCTGCCGAAACTCCAAGGGGTTGCTGCACTTCATGTATGCATCTTCGAAACCCACAATGCCCTTCTTGATCCAATCAAGCAAGTGGTCGTCTAACAACTGGCAACCAATTTCTGCACCTGCTTTAATGTGGCTGTAAATTTGGTCAGTTCGCCCTTGACGGATAAGGGAGCGAACGGCAGGAGTGACAATCATGATCTCCATTGCTGCAACGCGACCAGGTTTGTCACATCTTGGGACAAGTTGCTGAGAGATAACTGCTTGTAAAGTGCTTGATAATTGAACCCTAACTTGAGGTTGTCGGTCCGGGTCAAATGCGTCAATGATACGGTCAATAGTCTGAGGGGCGTCAATGGTGTGGACGGTGCTGAGAACCAAGTGTCCTGTTTCTGCTGCATGGAGCGCCAAAGAAATGGTCTCCAAGTCACGCATCTCACCGACGAGAATGACATCGGGGTTTTGGCGGGTAACATGCCTGAGCGCTTCCGCATAGGACTCGGTGTCAATCCCGACCTCACGCTGGGTGATTGAACATTGCTTGTCCTGATGCCAATACTCAATTGGCTCTTCAATAGTGATGATGTGCGCCCTTCGGTTTTCGTTGATGTAGTCAATCATCGCCGCAAGAGTGGTCGTCTTACCGCATCCGGTTGGTCCTGTGACCAGAACCAGACCGCGCCTTAGCATGGCAATTTTCTTGAGCACTTGAGGGAGCATCAATTCGTCAATAGTGCGCACCCTACTTGGGATGACGCGAAAAACCCCACCCAAGTTGCCTTGCTGGTGGAACAGGTTGACGCGGAATCGGCTGACACCCGGTAGTTCATAAGCCAAGTCAAGTTCTAATTGCGTCTCCAGTCTTTGGATTTGCCAATTGGCGAGGATGGGGTAGACGAGATCACGAACTGATTGGGGTGTGAGGATTGGATAATCTGTCTTGAGCAGTCTACCGTGCACTCTGAAAAAGGGGGGTTGCCCGACCTTCAGGTGCAGGTCGGTGCCTTCCCGTTGAACCAAGTCCCGCAAAATGTCGTCCAACTGCAAAGCCATAGCCGCCACCTCCTTTTGTTTTGTTTCTTTTCAGCCACCTTTCACCTCGTTCATTGACCACCACTTTGTTGCGGTGAACGCAACAGAGTGGCTTTCCTCGCTTCTTCCGCTTTTCGTCGCTTTTCCTCCAATACACGATGCAAAATATGCCTCATCTCGCTTGGGTTGGTAGATGCCCTCAAGGCAATTTCTGGTGTAATCAAATCTTGACGAACATACTCTTCCAAGGCTTGATTCATTGTCTGCATGCCCCAATATCCGCCCTCCTGCTTGTCTTTCGCCATCAATTGGTAAAGGTTGCCAGTTCGCCCCTCCTCAATTTCCTTAGCGATAGTTGGCGTGACAATCATGAACTCAACTGCTGGCAATCGCCCTTTACCGTCCGCTCTCGGAACAAGTTTCTGCGAAACGATAGAAAGAAGCGAGCGGGAAAGCCGAATGCAAACCTCCCTCCGCTCATGGGGCGGGAACATGTTGACAATACGCTCCATCGTCTCAGAAGCGGAGGGAGTGTGAACGGTGCTGAAGACCAAGTGACCGGTTTCCGCTGCCATCAACGCAGCGTTAAAGGTCTCAACATCTCGCATCTCACCGATAAGGATGACATCTGGGCTCTCACGCAGGACATACTTGAGGGCATCGGTGAAAGAAGCCGTGTCGTATCTGACCTCTCTTTGGCTCACAATGCTCATCTTGTCTTCGTAGACATACTCAATTGGGTCTTCAATGGTGACGATATGGCACTGGCGGGTTTGGTTAATGAGGTCAAGCAGCGCTGCAAGCGTTGTGGACTTACCGCATCCTGTTGGACCAGTAACCAAAATTAATCCCTGGGTGGCATAGCCGGGGTAGGTCGGGTCTGTCACCAGTCTCTTCAGAACGATGGGCAAGTTAAGTTCCTCAATGGTCCTGATGCGGAGCGGTAAAACTCGCATGGCTATAGCTAAACTGCCGCGTTGTTGGTAAACATTCACTCGGAAGCGACAAACTCCCGGGAAAGTGAAACCCAAGTCCAACTCGTGGCGCTTTTCAAACGCAGCCATTTGGTCTTCTGTCAAGATAGCGCTGGCAATCACTTTCAGGTCGTTAACGGTCAATGGAGGCAAGGTCAACCGATAAACTTTTCCATGAACCCGAAGACATGGTGGTGTCCCGACTTTCAAGAAAATATCTGATGCTTCAACCTCTACGGCATAGCGAATGAGCCGTTCCAAGTCAATCATTTTAAACCGCCTCCTGAGAGAGCGAAATATCCATGCTAATGATGACACTAACTGACTTAGGCTGTCAACAATGCAGATATGCTACCAGATGCCTTAACCTGAAACTGAGACGAACTAAATGAAAAGGGCACCTCGCCTTCAACGAGGTGCCCCGAAATTTTTGCTCAGTTTCATTTAGACCTACGGTTCGCTTCCGACCTTCGCAGGTAGTCCCACTCGGTTAGCCCATTCTGACCATGAACCGTCGTAGTTTTTGACTACAGGAAAACCAAGCAGATACTTGAGCACAAACCAAGTGTGGCTTGAACGCTCACCAATTCTGCAATAGGCGATGACGGGTTTGTCAGGCGCTATGCCCTTGCTTTCGTAAAGTTGGCGAAGTTCCTCGTAACTCTTGAAAGTCCCGTCTTCGTTCACAGTTTGAGACCAAGGAATGTTGACCGCTCCAGGAATGTGCCCGCCACGAACAGGAACCCCTTCTGGAAGCCCTGGCGGAGCCAACAAGTCACCGACATACTCCTGAGGTGAGCGAACATCCACTAACTTCACCTCACCGCTCTGGACAACTTTCACTACTTCGTCAGAGAAGGCTCGTATGGAAAAGTCAGCGACTTTCGCTTTGTAGTTAGTGCGGGGATATTGGGGAACTTCCTTGGTCAGAGGAAGCCCCTCCTCAATCCACTTCTTCCGACCACCGTTAAGCAATTTGAGTTTGTCCTCGTCGTGACCGTAAATGCGAAATTGCCAGAACGCCCATGCAGCAAACCAATTGTTGTTGTCACCGTAAAGGACAACCGTAGTATCGTTGCTTATGCCCGAACGGCTGCAAAGTTCCTCAAAGACTTCTTTGCTGGCGATGTCGCGACGGGTCATGTCGCACAGGTCTTTTTGCCAGTTCCACCCGACAGCACCCGGTATGTGACCCTCTTCGTAAGCGCCCGTATCAACATCAACCTCAACAAATCTCACATTCGGGTCGTTAAGGTGCTCTAAAGCCCATTGCGTGCTCACCAACACATCAGGGCGAGCATAGTTCGCCATTGCAAATCCCTCCTTTGTTGAGTTAGTGAATTTACAAAGTCGGATTTTAGTTTAGCGCTTCAACGCTACCGTGTCAATAGCGGATGAAAGTGTTCTAAAAGTCAGAAATTTCCTTCCCACGCTATGGGCTTTAGCCCATAGTTGATGACGCAAAAATTTTAGCGCCGACTTTAGTCGGCGATTTTCCTTTGGAGGGTCGGGCTACTGCCCGACCGAAAATGGATAAGTTGGGAGGGCGAGGTTCCTGCCAAGCCAATTTTTCGGCAAATCGTGAGGTCAGCAAATCGGCAGATCGGGAAGGTAACAGATGGCGAGTAGTGACTGGCGAATGGTGGAACGGCTGTTTTTTCTGGAGGCAGTGCTCCCGCACTGCCGAAAAATTTTCGTGCTTAACAATTGCACCCCGCACTTCGCACCTGATTTTAGGGTTCGCCCCCCAACGCCGAATAAATTCGGTGCTCAGAAAAATCCCTCACCAATCACTGGCTGAAGCCAAGTGGCATGAATGCACTTAAAGGCGTTGACCGCAAAGGGCGATGAGCGTCAAATTTTTATGCCAGAAAAACGAACTGAGAGGTGAGAGGCGATGAAGCGTGGTTGGTTGCTGGGCATTGTTTCAGTGGCATTGGTTGTTTTTGCCACAACTTTTTTGGTCGGCGTGGCGGCGTGGCAGGCAGGGGTTGAGGCTTTGTCTTTTGAAATCCGAGAAGGGCTAACCTACGGTCCTAACGAGCGAAATGACCTTGACTTGTTTTTGCCAAAAGACGACGGCAAGAGTTTGAGACCTGCAGTGATTGTCATCCACGGTGGAGCGTGGAGGAGCGGCGATAAGAGGCAATTGAGAAACCTTGCGGAATTATTTGCGCGAAGGGGTTATGTCGCAGCGGCGATAAACTACCGCTTGGCGCCCAAATGGAGTTACCCTGCCCAACTTGACGATTGTCAGCGAGCAGTCAGGTGGCTTCGCAAGAATGCGAAGGAGTTTCGCGTTGACCCCAAAAGGTTCGGTGCTGCTGGTGCATCTGCAGGAGGTCATTTGTCTTTGCTGCTTGGGACTCGTGAGGTTCGTGATGACAGCGACCCAGAGTTGAAGGGCATAAGCAGCAAAGTCCAGTGCATTTTGAGCATTTTCGGACCAACCGACTTCACCGATGAGCGTTATATCCAAGCATCCAGAAATCCCGTTGCTGGCAGAGCGTTAATTGATTTTCTCGGCAAGCCTTACGATGAAGCGCCTGAACTTTGGAAGGAGGCATCGCCAATCCATCATGTCTCTCCTGACGATGCTCCTACTTTCATCATTCATGGCGACCAAGACCTTTTGGTGCCCCTTGACCAATCGGTGAAATTTGCTGAAGCGCTGAAGAAGGCTGGCATAGATGTTCAAATTGTCGTCATCAAAGGTATGGGGCACGGACCGACAACTTCTGAACAACGAGAAGAATTTATGAAGGCTGTCGGTCAAGCGTTGGAGTTTTTTGACAAGCACCTAAAGCGCTGAACAGGCTTGACCTCCAACCTGAGCGAGAAGTTCACCTGTGATGCGGTGGTTGGAACCGGATGATGACTACATCGCCGTCTTGGACTTCGTAGTCTTTGCCCTTGATTTCAACCCACCCTCGTTCCTTCACTGCTTCCCAAGAACCCGCTTCTTTAAGCCGTTCAAAGGGGCAAACTTCTGCTCGGATGAAACCCGCTTCCATGTCCGAGTGGATTTTGCCGGCAGCCTTGACAATTGGTGTCCCTTTTGTCACAACCCAAGCAGTCACTTCTTTACCGACAAAGGTGAAAAAGGTGATGGCGTTGAGCAAATCAAAGGCTGCTCGGACAACCTGTTGAAGCACTTGAACCTCTGAGCCGTAAAGTTCAGCCAATTCCACTGCATCTTCATCCGACAATTCAGCAAGTTCCGCTGCAAGTTTCGCGTTGATGGCGATGGCGGAAATCCCTTTCTCTCGGCACCAAGTTTGGAGTTGGGAGAATGCTTGATGGCTTTCGTCGCTCTCGTCAACATTGCCGACAACCAGCATTGGCTTCAAGGTGAGCAACTGGTAGGGTTTGAGAATTTCCCGCTCCTCTTTCGTTAGCGACAAAGTCCGAAGCGGCTGACCTAAGTTCAGATGCTCTCGGACTTTTGCCAAAAGGTTCGCTTCAGCCTTTGCATCTTTGTCGCCTGTGCTCATTGCGACTTTGCTGACCCTCTGATATCGCCTTTCAACCAACTCCAAGTCAGCCATCGTCAGTTCAAGTTCAATGATTTCCGCATCGCGAACGGGATCAACAGTGGTTTCAACATGGGCAACCGTCGGGTCAGTGAAGCAACGGACAAGATGCAAAATTGCGTCCACACTTCTGATGTGGCTCAGAAATTGGTTCCCCAAACCTTCACCTTTGTGGGCGTTTCGAACGAGACCTGCGATGTCAACGAATTTGAAAGTCGCAGGCACAACCCTTTCCTGTCCAACCATTTTCGCCAGTTCGTATGGGCGCGGGTCTGGGACAGCGACAACTGCTTCGTTGGGCTCAATAGTGCAGAAGGGGTAATTGCTGACGGCAGCGTGGGCTTTTGTCAAGGCGTTGAAAAGGGTTGACTTACCGACATTGGGCAACCCGACAATTCCAACTTCAAGCATCTCTTTTTCACTCTCCCTTAAACCCGCAAAATCAAGTGGCGAACTTTTACGGCTGCGGGTTGACTTTCAGCGGGCAAACGGAAGGCAAGGTTAAGCGAAATCGCCTTTTGAGCCAATCCAATCTTCAAATCGCCTTCCACAAGCCAGCAAATTTCTCCTTCGGTTTGCAACAGCCCAGCAACAGGATACTCACGCCCGTTTGAGTCCAAAAGCCGCACATCCCTTGAAAGCAGCAATCCGTCGTTGTCTTTGGCTTCAAGGGACAAAACAACGCTCACCAACTTCTCGTTGCCGGAAAGTTCAAGGTTGACAGGGTGCGAAATTTTCGCTCGGTCAAGTATGCGGGCAGACAAATTACCATCACTGGCTTGTTCTCCGATTGGAACAGCGCTCGCAAAGGCATCGCCTTTCAGCCACTTGTCAAACCAAATCGAAATCCGCTCCAGCACATCAACTTGGTGGTTCGGCTCTCGGAAACCGTGTCCTTCTCGTGGGTATCGGACAAACTCCACCGTCCGTCCCAATTTCTTCAACGCTGTGAACATCTCTTGACTGTTGCTGATGAAAGTGTTCAAATCGCTTTCACCATGTAGCAGCAGAAGTGGGGCTTTGATTTTGTGGGCGTGGATGAAGGGAGACCTTTGCAGGTAAAGTTCAGGAATCTCCCAAGGGAAACCGCCCAGATAGTCAGGCTCCCAAGATGGGTTGTTGCTGTTTCCGAAGTCGCTGAAGAGCAAAGCGATGCCGTAAAGTGATACCCCCGCTTTGAACCGCTCAGAGTTAGCCAATGCCCAGTTGGTCATGTAGCCGCCGTAACTTCCACCTGCTATGCCAATTCGCTCTGGGTCAGCGATTCCTTGAGCGATACACCACTCAATGCCTGAGAGGATGTCCTGAAAGTCACTGCCACCCAAGTCGCGAAAGTTCGCCGTTGCGAATTCATTGCTGTAACCTCCACTGCCGCGAAAATTTGGAGCGAGAACTGCATAGCCTCGAGAAGCCAGAAAGGATGGGATACCCGCTGCCGAAAGCAATGCTTTCATTGCTCTGCTTTTCGGTCCGCCGTGGACCCAAACAACTGTCGGGAGTGGAGTAGAACAATGCAACTCTTTTGGTGGAATCCAAAGCAACCCTTCAACTTCTGTGTCGTTGGATTGCCAGCGGACGATTTGGACTCTCGACAGTTTCCACCGCTTCACTTGCGGATTGAAGTCACTGATTTGCCACCACCGAATTTGCTCACCTTCCAACTCACCCAACCAAACTTCTGGTAGGTTTCGGTCATCAGTTCTGATGGCTGCGAAAGTTTTGCCATTTTCTAAGACATTAAAGCCAGTGATGACCCAATCGCCTTCAGTTATCGGCACCGCTTCGTTTTCGTCCACTCGCCAAATTTGGGATGTGCAGCCAGTTTGCAAGAGGCAGAAAAGCCAGCGATGTTTCCAATGGAGCGTTTCAATTTCCAAATCAGGCGTAGAGTTGAGTTCTCGCCAATTACCTTCAAAGTCGGCAACAAAAATTCGGTGGTGTGAGAAACTCCGGTCAGGTTCGCGCCAACTCAAGAAAGCCACTTTCGCACCGTCGGGCGAAAACTGGGGCAAAGTTTGAGCGCCTTCCCGTTCACAAATGGGGCGAGGGGAAGGTTTCGGCTCATCAACGGACAGCCAAAAAAGTTTTGAGCGCCGCCAATCATCTCGCTTGCCCGTGAAAGTCGTGGCGAAAACAATCCGCTTCCCGTTAGGTGAAACCTTGAGTTCGTAAATCCCTGCATCGCCAACGAAGACCTTTTCGCCCTTGCCGTCTGGCACTTTAAACTTCCAAAGGGTTCGTTGCGGCAGTGCGTCATCGTGGTAGGAAAAGTCAGCCCTTCGCTTTCGGTCAACTTCTTCCGCTTGCCTCCTTTCTTTAGGCTTCGCCTCAGGGATGACGCACCAGATAAGTTTGCTGTCGGGATGCCATTCAAAAGTCACGACGCCCTCCTTCGCTTCAGTCAGTTGTCTGGGTTCACCACCGTTGAGGGACATCAACCAAACTTGGTTTTTCGCTTCATCTTCTTTTGCTGGCTTTGCCAAAAATGCTAACCAATTCCCATCGGGTGAAAATTTCGGTTGGGCAATAGACTTGTCGCCGAAAGTCCACTGGCTCAATTCGCCGTTTCGCCAAAGCCAAAGGTTTGAAACCATCACCCCAGAGCCCCAATCTGGCTCAGAGACAGCGATGGCGATTTTAGTCCCATCGGGACTAATGGCAACTTCCGTAGGCACTTTTAACCCAACTAAGTCCTTCGCCGTCCAATTGAGCATACCCGTTCACCGCCGCATCCGCCAAATTGCATCCAACGCAATTTTGCCATGCCGCTGACTCATTGGTGCGGAGTGCTAAGTGCGGGGTGCAGTTTAGAGGTTTCTGGGTTCGGCAGGAATTTAGCCTTCCCGATTGGAAGTTGTTGGCTGGAGGATCGTGCTCCTGCACGACCGAAATTTTTGAACGAACTCAACAGTGCGGGGGCACTGCCATTCAGAAACCATCCGCCAAATCGCTATTCGCCAGTCGCTATTGTTTCGCCATTCGCCAATCACCATTCGCTGCAGTTTTGGCTCGGAGGAAGCCTCGTCCTCCCATTTCCTCTGCCCCTTGTCCCCTGTCCCTTGTCCCATTCCAAGTCGGCGCTAAAGTTTCTGCGTCATCAACTACTACGAACTAAAGCCCGTAGCATGGACTGCTCTTGCTTTGCCGTTGACCATTCATGTCACTAACTTTAGTCAGTGGTTGGTGACAGCCTTTCCGAGCGCCGAACTTATTTGGCGTCTGTGAAGACAAACTCCCCAAATTAGGTTCGGGGCGCTGAATGTAAGATACAGTTGTCAAGCACTGAAATATCTCAACGGTGTGGGAACACTGCCCACCAGAGAAACCATTCGCTACTCACTATTCGCCATTCGCCGTCTTTCCTGTCCCGTTTCAAAGAGCCGTTCAGGTTACCAACCCCTGACTTGCAGAAGTTCCGCTTCGGACAAGGTTCTGATGTCAATGCCGCGCATTGGTTCGCCAAGACCGCGGGAGATTTCCGCCAAGATTTCGGGCTGGTCGTAGTAGGTTACAGCGTCCACGATTGCTTTTGCACGCTTGTATGGGTCGCTACTCTTGAAGATGCCGCTTCCGACGAAAACTGCCTCCGCTCCGAGCCTCATCATCAAAGCGGCATCAGCAGGGGTTGCGATACCACCTGCTGCAAAGTTGGGGACGGGCAACCGACCATGGTCATGCACCCACTTGACTAACTCGTAAGGAGCACCCAAGTTTTTGGCGACGGTAACCAACTCCTCTTCAGGGAGCATCTGGATGCGGCGGATTTCGTCCATGATTTTTCGCATGTGCCTAACCGCTTCAACGACATTTCCCGTTCCTGCTTCGCCCTTAGTGCGAATCATTGCAGCCCCCTCAGCAATTCGGCGTAACGCCTCACCCAAATCGCGAGCACCGCAAACGAAGGGAACCTTGAAGGCGTGCTTGTTGATGTGGAATTGCTCATCAGCGGGCGTCAAGACTTCGCTCTCATCAATGAAGTCAACTCCCAATGCTTCCAGAATTTCAGCCTCAACGAAATGCCCAATTCGGCATTTAGCCATGACGGGGATGGTCACTGCTTCCATGATTTCAAGGACTTTTTCTGGGTCAGCCATTCGGGCAACTCCGCCTTCTTTACGGATGTCAGCAGGAACTCTTTCAAGCGCCATGACAGCGACGGCGCCCGCCTCTTCAGCGATGCGAGCTTGTTCAGCGTTGGTAACATCCATAATCACGCCGCCTCTTAACATTTGAGCCAAACCAACTTTTACTCGCCATGTTCCCCAAACTCTCTCATCAGTCCAGCGAGGCAGTTCGGCTTCCATCGGCGTGTCGCCTCCTTGGAAAGGCTCGGTTCATTCTCGTTTCGTTAGGGCATTTCAATTGTAGCGCAGTTCGCCAAAATTCCTGCAGGGGAACTTTTGACGGAGGGATTAAGGATGGCTCGCACTAAAAAGGCGCAACAGGCGGAAGTCGCTCCAGAATTTGTCGTCCCACCTAATTTCAAATCCGGCTACGCTGTCCTATGGGGCAGACCGAATGTGGGCAAGTCAACCTTGCTCAATTACCTTGTGGGCGAGAAAATCGCTATCGTTTCGCCCAAGCCTCAAACGACCAGAAACCGCATTGTTGGGGTCGTTGAGACCGAAAATGCCCAAATCGTCTTTCTGGACACGCCGGGAGTCCATCACCCGCGCCACAAACTCGGTGAGTATCTTGTCGCTGAAGCGAGAGCGGCTTTGGGAGGAGCCGATGTAGTTGTTTTCATAGTTGACGCAACCGAACCACCGACGCCTGACGACGAGCAGGCAGCAGAATTGCTCAACGAGTTACTCAAAGAGGCGCTGCGACCTGTGATTTTGACGGTGAACAAGATAGATGCTGTCTCGCCAGCAGTTTTGCAGGAACGGAAAATGCTCTACAAGGCATTGGGCAACTACGACGAGACGGTGACCATTTCAGCGTTGACGGGGGAGGGCGTTCCCATTTTGCTCCGAAAAATCATTAACCGCTTACCTGAAGGTCCACCTTACTACCCGCTTGGAACGGTGACCGACCAGCCCGAAAAATTGCCCATTGCAGAAGCCATCCGTGAAGCCGTTTTGCATTACACCCACGAAGAAGTCCCTCACGCTGTTGCCGTCGTGGTGGACGAACTTGAACACAGAAGCGACAAGTTAGCGTATGTCAAGGCAACGATTTATGTGGAGAAGGAAAGCCAAAAAGGCATCATCATCGGGGCAGGAGGTCAAATGCTCAAGAAAATTGGGACGATGGCTCGGATGGAAATTGAGCGCTGGTTGGGCAAAAAGGTTTACCTTGACTTGTGGGTCAAAGTCGCCAAGAATTGGCGCAAAGACGAAAACGCATTGAGACGATTTGGGTATGTGGTCAGGCGTTAGAAACCAATATCCCGCCGAAACCAATCAACGGTAATTCTGAGCCCATCCTCAAGGGAAACCGTAGGTTCGTAGCCCAGCAATTGCCTTGCCTTCGTAATGTCAGCGAGGGAATGCCTGACATCGCCGGGACGAGGTGGGGCGTAAATCGGCTCAATGTGGTCAGCACCAACCAACGAACGGATAAGCCTGAATAATTCGTTGACAGAAGTTTGCTTGCCAGCACCAACATTGAACACTTCGCCGGCGATGTTCGGTTTAGTGGCTGCGAACAAATTTGCTTGGACGCAGTTCTCCACGAAAGTGAAATCTCGGGTTTGCTCACCGTCGCCATAAATTGTTGGTGGCTCGTTTCGCAGAAGCGAAGTGATGAAACGGGGGATGACAGCCGCATACTGGGATGTTGGGTCTTGGCGTGGTCCGAAGATGTTGAAGTAACGCAAACTGACTGTCTCTAAGCCGTAAAGTTCCCAAAACAAACCGCACAAATGTTCGCCGACGAGTTTGCTGAGAGCGTAAGGCGATTTGGGGTTCGGTGCCATTTCCTCCCGCTTCGGCAAAGTAGGCGTGTCACCATAAACTGAGGACGAAGACGCAAAAATGACCCTGCGAACACCCGCATCCCTGCAAGTTAGTAGCAAAAGCAGAGTCCCCGTAGTGTTGACCTGATGGGTTGCTAACGGGTCTTCTACGGAGCGAACAACCGAAGGAATTGCACCTTGGTGGAAGACAAACTCAACGCCAGAAACGGCTCGCTTCACAACTTCAGGTTCGGTCAGGCTTCCTTCAATCAGTTCGATTGCCCCTCGTTCCAGTAAGTGGGCAATGTTTTCCCGCTTGCCTGTTGAGAAGTCATCAAGGACGCGAACTTTTGCTCCCAGTTGGACAAGTTTCTCAACGAGGTTTGAACCGATGAAGCCTGCACCGCCAGTGACCAGAATTGAAACCCCCTTCCAGTCACTCACACTCCATCCCTTCCTTTCGCAAAAATTCATCTTCCAGTGAAAGCCAACTTTTGGCGCTCATACTCAATGACCTGTTCCAAAATCCCGTTCAGGTCAAGGCTCGGCTCGTAGCCAATCGCTTGCCGAATCTTGGAGATGTCAGGGACGCGGTAACGGATGTCCTCGAAGTCAGGACCGTAGGCGCGCTCATAAGGCACATAGACGATTTCGGACGGGCTGTTAGTCATCTCTTTGACGCGGTGGGCGAGTTCATCAATCGTGACTGGCTCATCATTGCCCACATTGAAAATCTCACCCTCAAGCCCCAAAGTTTCCATCAGCCCGATGAGTGCCCTCACAGTGTCTCCAACCCAGCAGAAACTTCGGACCTGTTTTCCGTCGCCATAGACAGTGATTGGCTCGCCCCTCAGTGCCTGTTGGACGAAGCGAGGTATGACCATCCCGTAAGCAGGGCTTTGGCGCGGTCCGACAGTGTTAAAGATGCGAGCGACGACGATGGGCAAACCCTTTTGCCTCCAATAGGCTTTAGCGAGGTATTCGTCAAGGGCTTTTGAACAAGCGTAACCCCATCGCAAAGCTGTGCCCAAAGTGATGTCGTCAGTTTCCGAGAACTTCAGACGGTCGTTGTGGACATCCTTGCCGTAAACCTCGGAAGTTGAGGCGATCAAGACTTTGCAGCCAAACTGCAATGCGAGTCTCAGGACATTTTCCGTGCCCCGAACATTGGTTTCCAAAGTCCCCAACGGGTCTTGGACAACAAGTTTAACCCCAACGGCAGCAGCGAGGTGGTAGACCTTGCGACAGTTCTTCATCGCCTCAGTCAACTTTTGCTCGTCCAAAATGCTGCCAACGACGAAGTGGAAGTTTGGGCGATCAAAGAGGTGCCAAATGTTCTGCATGTTGCCTGTTGACAAATCGTCAAGGACCCAAACTTCCTCGCCTTGCTCCAATAAAGTTTCAACGAGGTGCGAACCTATGAAACCTGCGCCACCAGTGACCAAAACTGCCATATCACTCACCCCTTTGCGTGGTTTTTTATTTTCCTGCTACAGCCCAAGTTCCTGACGGAAGTAGGGGATGGTGCGTTCAAGGGCTTCACGCAACGAAATTTTCGGCTGCCAACCCAAAATGGTTCGTGCTTTAGTGATGTCGGGGCGTCGCTGGCGCGGATCGTCTTTGGGCAATGGGCAGAAAATGATAGGGCTTTTGCTGCCAATGACTTCCTTGACGAGGTAAGCAAATTCCAGCACAGTGATTTCTTCAGGGTTGCCGAGGTTGAAGACCCGATCAAGTTCGTCACCAGTTTCAGATGGTGTCCACTCCATGACCCTCATTATGCCCTCAACAAGGTCGTCAACATAGCAGAAACTTCGGGTTTGAGAGCCATCACCGTAGACCGTAATTGGTTCGCCTTTGAGGGCTTGGGTTATAAAAGTTGGGAACACTCGCCCATCGTCAATCCTCATCCTTGGTCCGACTGTATTGAAGATACGGACAATTCGGACATCAACCCCGTGCTGTCGCCAGTAAGCCATTGTCAAGGCTTCGGCGAACCGTTTCGCCTCATCGTAACATGAACGGGGTCCAATTGGGTTGACATTACCCCAGTAACTTTCAGGCTGAGGGTGGACTTCAGGGTCACCGTAAACTTCCGAAGTTGATGCCAGCAAAAACTTTGCCTTGTGAGCCTTCGCCAAGCCAAGCATGTGGTAAGTCCCAAGCCCGCCCACTTTGAGTGTGTGAATTGGGTTGGCTGCGTAATCTTTCGGGCTGGCAGGGCTGGCGAAGTGAAACACCCAATTAACCTTCTCGGCGATGTAGAAGGGTTGGGTGATGTCGTAACGGAAAAAGATGAAGCGGGGATGGTCAAGGAGGTGTGCAATGTTTTTCTCCTGCCCGGTCAGCAAACTGTCCAAGCAAATCACCGTGTATCCTTCAGCGATCAAACGGTCACAAATGTGCGAACCGAGAAAGCCAGCACCACCTGTGACCAGAACCCTCATGAATTTTCCCCCTTACACTAAAAGTCTTTCAACGCGAAACGCTTTTTGCTGGCAGCAATGATAACACATCCCGACAGATAAGGAATGAACTCCAATCACAATCGCGTTAGATGTCAATGGGACAAATTTTCGTTCGCAACCATTCCCAAACGAGACTTAGGTGCGCCAAAATTACAAAGGAGACCGCGAGGTGATTTGATAATGCCCTTGCGGAAGGAGCCTTTTCTTACCGAAAGGCGGAAACAAATTTTAGGGGCCGTTGTGGATTTGCACATTAAAACTGCCCAACCTGTGGGCTCAAAGGCTGTCGTCTTGGAATATCGGCTCAGTATCAGCCCAGCAACAGTGAGGTTAGAATTTGGGGTTTTAGAGCAAATGGGACTGATTTTTCAGCCCCACACATCGGCAGGGCGAGTCCCTTCAGATTTCGGCTATCGCGTTTTCGTTGACGAAGTTATGCACATTCATCCCTTACCTCCCCACAGGCTCCGCCTTTGGGAACAAAGACTTTCTAACCGTTATGGTGAAGTTCGTGACTTGCTGCAAGCAGTTTGTCGGTTGTTAAGCCAATTAACCGATTACGCCTCTTGGGCGATATTGCCACGCCAAGAAACGGAGGTTGTCAGGGGCATTCATTTTAGCCTGCTGCCTGACCGCCGAGTCATCGCAATACTTTTAGGACACCGCCTCATTCACAAAGCCTTTGTCGTTTCGGAGAATTTTGATGTGAACCAATGGCAACAAGCAGCCAATTGGCTAAACAATCGCTTGAACCGCATCCCCTTGTCAACGCTTATTCAGACCGACTGGTCTCACTGGGAAACATCGGAGACTTCCCATAATCCCGTCTTTCCTATCGCCTTTAAGTTAGTCCAAAGGTTAGCGGAGGAAGTATGGCAGTCTGAGGTTTGGATGGAGGGGTTGTCGCGACTGTTGGATGAACCTGAGTTCAAGAACTTGGAGCGGGCGCAAAAGTTGATTGCTTTCTGGGAGACGCCCCAAAAGTTGGCTGTCTTGTGCGAAGCGATTATGAACAAAGTTTCATCACCGATACCAAAGGCTTGGATTGCCATAGGTGCAGAAATCCCTTTCCCTGAACTCCACGATTGCAGCATCGTCGCCGCCCCATGTTTTGCTGGTGATTGCCCCTTCGGCATGGTCGGGATTCTCGGTCCAAAGCGCATGAGATATTCGTCTGCAATTCCAGCGGTTGAAGGCATCGCTTATTTGGCATCTCAGGCTTTGACGGCGATGCTTAGTTGATGACAAAGTGGCATAATCATGGGACGAAATCGTCCCAATTACCTTGGAGGAGTGGCGATGGTTAAACAGGATGAACGAATAGCCGCTTTGGAGGAGTTGCACCGACAAATTTTGGTGTGCACAAAGTGCCCGCTGGCAAAAGGGCGAACGAATGCTGTCCCGGGGGAAGGTAGCCCTAATGCGAAGGTTATGTTCATCGGGGAAGCGCCCGGGGAACAAGAAGATGCCCAAGGTCGCCCTTTCGTCGGTCCGGCTGGGCGTTTTCTTAACGAACTTTTGGCACTGGCAGGATTGAGCAGGGAAGAGGTTTTCA
>Ga0185307_1000652_pt1 | contig 21397 bp, 18 predicted proteins | sample LHCtaG_FD_128010 | JGI IMG/M metagenome (GOLD analysis project Ga0185307, IMG submission 128010) | Hot spring microbial communities from Little Hot Creek, USA to study Microbial Dark Matter (Phase II) - LHC4sed_matched (SPADES... | ecosystem: Environmental > Aquatic > Thermal springs > Hot... | reverse complement strand
GTACGTGCGCGACCTCCTCGTAGAGGGGCGTGTAGCCGTGGTACCCGCCCATCACGATCGATTTGCCCACGAGCCCGTGCTCGCCCAAGTAGAAGCCGTGGTCCGAGGTGAAAATGATAACGGTGTCTTCGTAGAGACCCAGCTCCTCCACCCTCTCGAGAAGATAGCCTACCCACCTATCCACCAGCGCGGCTTCGGCGGCGTAAAGGGCTCGGCAGTGCTCCAACTCTCCCCTGCTCAAGTACTCGCAGGGCCCGTAGGCCGGGTAGATCACCTCCTCGCCCTCGTAGCCCGGGTCGTACATCTCAACATACCACCGGGGAGGGTCCCACGGCTCATGGGGGTCGAAGAAGTCCACGTACAGGAAGAAGCGGCAGCCCCTGTTCTCTTCGAGCCACCTCGCCGCCTCGATGGCGGTCTTCGCTGGCATCCAGTCCTCCTCGAACCTCCTGCCCCAGTTGTTGCGGATGTGCTGGACGACGGTGCTGACGTCCCTGAGCTTCTCCGGCTTGCACGGCAGCTTCACGCTCTCGGGGCTTGTCCTGTACCTGTCGTTCTCCTGCCCCCTGATCCACACCCACCCTTGGAAACCCCGATCGAAGTTGTAACCGTCCTTTAGGATGTGCGGCGTGTCGGCAATCATCATCGTAACATAACCCGCCTTGCCCAGAGCTTCCTGGACGAGGGGCTCGTACTTGGGTAGCGGCTCCCAGTCGGCGTAGGTGAACGTGAAGCGCCCCGCCAAAAGGTCGTGTCTGTGCGGCACCGTGGGGAACGAGGCGGTGTAAGCGTGCGTAAAGAGAACTCCCTCGCGCGCCAGCTTGTCGATGCGTGGCACCCTAGCCTTTACGCTGCCCTTTACGGTGAAACACCTGTTGAGCAAGTCGTACCTGAAGGTGTCTGATACTATGAGGATCACGTTATAGCGCCGCTCCACGGCTATGTGAGCCTTCGGAGATATATAAGCTGAGCACTCGAGATGCGCGAGCTTCCGGATCAACTTTTAAGTGCTACCTAGCGCTTGGGAGCGGGGTGCGCGTTGGGAAAAGTTTACGTGATTTTCCAGCTAGACACGGAGGATTTCGTGACCCCTGAAACTGACGATGTGCTCCTCGACCTGGCGAAGTTGTTTGACAAGTACGGGGTTAAGGCTACGTTCGCTGTAGTTGGGGAGAAGGCGAGAGTTCTGAAGCGAAGGGGTAGGTGGGATGTGATCGAAGCTCTAAAAAGGCACGATATAGCGTACCAGTCGAACTACCACTCCCTCCACCCGACAATCGCTGAGCAGCTGAGGGACAGCGGCTGGGAGGATGGGGTCAAGATGGTGATCGAGCGGGAAGAGCCCGGGCTAAGGGATCTTGAGGAAATCTTCGAGCAAATCCCTTCCGCCTACATTCAGCCGGGTGGTGACTGGGCACCTCAAGTCCCCTACGCGATGGGCAAGCTGGGTATCCCCGTTTACGCAGACGGCATCTTCGAATCGCAGCCCTTCTGGTTCTGTGGGGTTCTCGCAGTCAGGTACACCCTCTACTTCGACGAGAGAAGAGGTCCGGAGCCCGGCTACCTTGACGTCTTGAAAAAGCACTTCGAGGATCTGTACCGTTCGCTGCTGGGAGTAGGGGGAATACTCGTGGTAGTCCTCCACCCCTGCATGCTGCGGGCAGAGGAGTTCTGGGATGCTGTAAACTTCGCGCACGGTGCCTCTCCAGCCGAGGTTAAGCCTGCTCCTTTGTGCGACGACGAGACCTACAGGGCTAGAGTGAAGGCTTTCGAGGATTTTGTTTCGTTCGTAGTTGGACACGATGGTGTTGAAGTTATCACCTACAGGGAGCTACCTGGTCTCTATAGGGAACCTGAGGTCGAGTTGTCGGCTAGCGACCTTGAGACTCTGGCCGAGCGACTGCTGGAGAAACCTTCTTACCACGTCGTGGGGGGAAAGCCTGTGTCGCTGGCCGACGCCTTCGGTGCGCTGAGCAACTCGCTGGCAACCTACTTGGAAAGAGGTGTTCTACCTTCAAGCGTTAAACCGCCTTTCGCGCTAGGACCTCTTGAGCGCCCAACTAAGCTCGAGAAGAAGTTCGAAACGACCGTAGGGGAAGTTGTGGTGGCTGCGGCTAAGGCTTACAGCGAGGTTGCAGCGCGCGGAGCTATCCCAACCGAGATACGCTTGAGCGGCAGAGTTGTAGGTCCTCTCTCCTTCCTCAAAGCGATGGCTAACACGTACTTGCAACTCCGAAACGACTCAAGGGAGTTCGTTGAGGTTCCAGCCACTAGCGAAGAGCCGTCGATCCCGGATGCGGACTTCGCGTCGAGGGTTGAAAGCCAGTGGAAGTGGGTGATATTCCCCGAGGGTTTCCAGCCGCGGAGAATACTCGATCTCACGATGCTGCAGCTCTGGACTCTGAAACCGGCTGCTGCGAAAATTCAGCCCCAGCAAAGCGTCTGAGGCGCTTCGGCTTTGCCCTAGAATGGCTAAAGCGCGCTAAATATATAGAGTGGTATCCCCCTCCTTCCCAAGGCGTCAATGCCCTCAAACTCGAGCGAGGACAAGGAGAGCTCGTACGTGGCGGTGAGGCTCCTGAGCGGTCTAAAGGAGGTTTACACATTCAAGGAGCTCGAAGAGCTGCTCGACGTTCCAGCTCAGGTTCTATGGAGGTACACGAGCCATGTTCAATTCCCCGAAAGAGGCACCGCGAAGAAGCTCTTGGACACTATACGGGAGAAGAAGCTCCTAGAGCGGGCGGTGAGAGAGATCGTGCTCGGACCTCAAGGGGTCGTGGCCGAGTGGAAGCTCCTCTATAACCCCAGGTTCCTGAACATTGTCGGCTACTTTGCTTGGAAGCATTTCGGCGAGGACAGGATAGACCTCGTCCTCGCTCCATCCGAGAAAGACTCCGCGCTTGCAGCAGTGATCGCTGACTGGCTGGACGCCGACGCATGCGCCGCTAGCGAGAAGGCTTGGGTAGACTGGGGGAAGCTACTATCTGCCCCCTACCACTCAAGCGAGAGAGGGGAGATCATCTACCTGCATTTGCCGAGGGACGCGATCGAGAAGGGCGCTCGTGTCCTTGTCGCGAAGGGCGTGACCAGGGATTTCGAGTCACTCCCGGCGATCGCCTCGATAGTTGAGCAGGCGAAAAGTGAGCTTGCAGGAGCGATTGCTGTAGCCGCTATCGGTGACAAATGGATCGAAAACGTCGCAAAAGCTGGATTGAAGAAAGTGAAAGTGATTGTAAGGAAGGTGGGCACAGGCTACGAATTCTCTCTGTAGCGCGCGCAGGCGCTATGAAGGAGTCTCTCTAATCACTTTCGAGCAATCGTGGGTAAGTGCGGAGCATAAGGTCGATCACCCTCCCTAACCCCTCCTTCAATGGCACTACGGTCGGGATCTGGAACTCCTTCTCGATAGCCTCCCTGACTTTCTCGACTTCTCCCTCAACGAGCCCCTCCGTGTTCAACGTGATCGCGAATGGCGGCTTATCGGTAAGCAGCTCGATCAGCCTGATGAACTTCTCGAGCGGAGGCATTGGGAACTCGGGGAACCCATCAAAATGCTTCCTCGCCGGCGCGTGCTGGAGCAGCGTGACCTCCGGCTTCAGCAGATTTAGGATCTCGAAGCTACCCGGGAAGACGGGGTGAAGCGGTGAGCCCTGCCCAGGCACGACGATCACCTTTGGCTTTTCCTCAACGTACGCCCTCCAGACGGTGTCTTCCAGCACGCCCGGGATGAAGTCGTTTATGACGCTATCCAGCACGAACACGTACTTCGCGCCCTGCATCCAAGCTGTCTGCCCGGTCCCCACGAACACGGTTTTCACGCCGCGGGCGTTTAAACCGTCGGCCAGCATGAGCGCTGTCGTCCGCTTGCCCACCGCCGAGTCTGTGCCAACGACAACGACCTTCAAAGCTTTCACATCCTTAATCCTTCCAGCGTAGTGGATCCTCATATTGTAGTAGATTTTCCTCACGTCGATAATCTCGGCAGCGGTCTTCTTCGCTATTGCAACCAGCTCCGCGTCGTCGCTCAAGAACTCGTGCAAGCCTGAAACGACCCCGATGCCTCTGCGCAGCGCTTCTTTAACTACAGCCCTGTAGCCTGGGGGCAGCTTACCACCCGTCGTAGCGACACCGATTATGAGGTATTTAATGCCAGGGTGCTCGCGGAGAGCGTCCTCAAGCGAAGCGTAAATCTTGACGCCCCTACTTATTCCATCGAGAACCTCGCCCGCGTCCCTACCGGCGAGCTTGCTGTCGATGACACCAACGATCCGATACTTCGAACTCCTCCGGATCAAACCGTGTGCGGTCTTCGCGTCCGTAGTGGCGTATAACCCCTCGGCTAAGATAACGGCCTCCGGAGCTTCCCCCGCCACCTCCCTGTCACCACGGCGACAAGAGGCCCCTCAACCTCTTCTTCTCTCGCAAGCTTCGCAAGCGCTAGTATCGCGGAAGCCGAAGCCGGTAGGGCTGGTACCCCTTCGAGAGCTTTAACGAGTAGAGCCGCCTCCACCATCTCCTCGTCCTCGAAGGTGTAGACTCCACCTCCAGTGGCGCGGAGCGCCTCTAGTGCGGGCTCTGCGTCGAGAGCCCTAACCGCCACGAGCGGCTCGTTAACCCACGTCTCCACCACGCGGTCGGGTTCCGCTTTCCCACCGAGCCACAGCGAAGCCAGCTGGTTGGCGTGGGATGTGGTTGCAGCTAAGAGCTTGGGTACGCTCGTGGCGTAGCCCTCATTGTACAACCTCAAGAAGCCCTTGTACACGCCAGCGAGCGTAGTGCCGTTGCCTACAGGCACGGCAACCGCGTATGGGGCGTCACCGAGCTCGGCTACGATCTCCTCTGCGATCCCGCTATAGGCTTCGATGCTCAAACCTCCGTTGTGCCCGCCGGGGTTGGCGTCGTACCAACCGTTCGCCTCCGCGGCTTCGACGCTAGCCTCCACCGCGTCTTCGTACTTGCCGTTGACAAAGACCACGTTGGCCCCGTGTTTCACCATCTCGCCGACGCGACCGTTCTCGTAGCTTTCTGGAGCGAATATGACGGCCTTCAACCCGAAAACCCTAGCGTAGTAGGCCAGCGCAACGCCGTAGTTACCGCATGTGCCGGCGGTCACGACGCGTACTCCCAGCTCGGACGCCCTTCTAGCATGCAGCAGCGCGGCCCTATCCTTGTGAGTGCCCGTGGGGTTAGCTCCCTCCCACTTCAGGTAAACGGGCATACCGTCAAAACCCAAGAATCTACCGAGAACCCTGCTCCTAACGAGGGGGGTTGCTAAGGTTAACAGTTTACCCGACGAATCCTCCCCCTCCACCCATTCACCGAGAGCTCTTCCATGGAACTGGTTATAGGAGTTGGTAAACCGTTCAGAGTATACGAAGGCGGCTCGCCCGCCGAACACTCTGAGTTCTTGAACGCTCACGGGTTTAAAATTACGAAAAAGATGCACCAAGCCTTGCCCTACATTAGCGAGCGTTTAAGATAAAAAGCTCGGTAAACTTTCGCTTCCGTTAATATTTTACGACTTTTGTCAGCTTCGTCGGTCTATCGGGGTCTAAGCCTTTCAGCACACTGAGGTGGTACGCGAAAAGCTGGGCGAACTTAACCAGCGGGATAGCTGACAAGCCTCCTTCCACTTTCGGAATCTCCATCTGGAAAGCCGCGTAGCCAGCAAACTGAGAAGCTCCTGGACCAACAAGGATCAGTGGAGCCTTGTATTGGGCGATTTTATCGAACGCTTTGAGCGAACCTTTGAAAGCTTCGACGCTGGGTGCGAAAGCTAGGATCGGTGTCGCCTCATCCACCAGCTGCACAGGACCATGCAGGAACTCCCTAGCGGCGAAACCCTCCGCGTGAACCATCGCCGCCTCCTTCAACTTTAGCGCGGCCTCGAGCGCAATGGGGTAAGCGGAGTCCTTGCCCAGGCTGAAAGCATGCTCGGCCTTTATGTACCGCTCTGCTAGAGAGCGAATTTCGCTTTCGGCCCGCAGGACGTTCTCAGCGGCTTCAGCGGCCCTTTCCAGCTCGCCCAGCTGCCTACCGGACAGCTCGTAAGCAAGCATCAGCGCGGCGGTCAGCTGCACGTCGAAGGTCTTCGTCGCCGCCACCGCCTTTTCCTCACCAGCTCTCGTGACGATGCAAGCGTCGGAGATCCTGGTCAACGTGCTCCCGGGCGTGTTCGTTACCGCGATCGTCTTGACCCCCGCAGCTTTCGCCACCTTGAACGCTTCGACGATATCGCTGCTTTCCCCCGACTGCGAGTAACCGATTATGAAGTACTTCGTGTGCCTGATTGGCCCCCACTCGGCGAACTCCGACGCTGGAACCGCAGTCGCGTGAAAGTCGGTGAGCCTGTTCAGCAGGTACTGGAGGTAAAGGCTAGCGTGGAAGCTCGTACCGCTCCCGATGACGAAACCCCTCTCCACTCCAGCACCGGCCAAGCTCCTCAGCAGGTCGGCGGCAGCCTTAACCTCTTCACGAGCTTCGAGCAGGGTTTTGAGAACTGCTTGCGGGCCTTCACCCAACTCTTTTCTCATGAAAACGCCTTTTTCTTTCTCCATCGCTGGACCCCGCGCCTACCAAGTATTTCTTTTTTACGAGTCTCCCAACGGTATAAAGAAGAGGAACTGCTATGGCTGTCGCTAGCGGTAGAGTTGCCGTGATGCCTTTTTGCCCTCCTTCCTCAACGCGGGGGAAGCTCTCGTACGCCCTTTTGATCTCGTAAAATAGGAGCTTTCGGTGACCACGCTGCCAGTCGAGCGCGCCGAAAGTGTCGAAAACTATCATGCTGTCGTAGTCGAAAGCCGTCCACCAGACCGCGCCGCACACTTTGTACCTGTTGGCCTCGATGATCCTCCAGGCTCTCGCAAAGTACTCGGCCTGCCTTGCTTCGCCCACCCCGCCGCCCGACCAGTAACCAAACTCGCTGATTACAATCGGGATGTTCGGGTACCTCCTCCTCAGCTCCTTGATCGCCGCATCCATGTCCTCCAACTTCCCGTAAAAGACGCCGAAGTACATGTTCACCGACAGAATGTCGAGACCTGCTTTTAGCGTCGTGTCGTCGCTAGGGTCCCAAGCGATCGCCTGCGTGAGCAGCCGGGTGGGGTCCGTTCGGCGCGCCGCTTGCGCCAGGTCCTTTAGTAGCGCGACCCTCTCGTCTCGGCACCCGCACTCGTTCGCTAAGCTCCATACAACGATTGAGGGCCTGTTGAAATCCCTGTATATCGTCTCGAGCAGCATCTGCTTGGCGATACCCCTCGCAAGCTGGATGCGGAACGCCTCGCAGTCGAACCAGTAAACGGGGATCTCCTCCCAAACGATAAGCCCGAGCCTGTCCGCGTAAACGTAGGTGAGCGGGTGGTTGGGGTAGTGGGCCGTCCTGAGGAAGTTCGCGCCCATCTCCTTAACTAGCTGGAGGTCACCGTATATCAGGCTGGGCGTGAACGCCCTTCCCAACCTTGGGTAGTCTTCGTGCCTAGACACGCCCTTCAAGAATACGGGCTTCCCATTCAGTAGGATCCTCGAGCCATCAACCTCGATTTCCCTGAAGCCGAACTGGTCCCACAGCTCATCCACGATCCTTCCGCCCTCCACCAGCCGGGCGGCGACCACGTAGAGAGCCGGGCTCTCCGGGCTCCACTCGCTCACCCTTAAACCGTCGACCCGCAGCGCGATGACGTTAACACCCGGCTTTAGAACGACCTCTCGCGAGAGCTCCGCCACGGTCTCGGAAAGGTTCGCGACCGAAGGTGCGTCGGGCTCCACCCTGCCTGCAGCGCTCGCCGGGTGGATGCGGAGCTCAAGCTCGACCCGCCCTCCTCTCGTGCTCATAATGACGGCTCTCGCTTCGAGGCTCCAGCACTCCTCGAGCTTGCAGGGCACCAAGTCTAGCCGGGCGATGTAGGTCGCGTTGACGACTTCGAGGTACACGTCCCGGTATATGCCGCCGTAGTTCCACCAGTCGCATTTTTTATAGGGAACCGTGATGAAGCGGGAATCCTCCGAATCCCAAGGTACGTTATCGACCCTGACTATTAGCTCGTTCACCCCCTCCCGCAGCGCAGCCGTAGCGTCGAAAACAAAAGGAGTGAAACCGCCTTCGTGGTAGCCGAGGTACTCGCCGTTGAGCCATACGTCCGCTACGTAGTTGGCGCCGTGAAAAACTAGGAGGAGCCGCTTTCCGCTGCCCAGCAGGTCGGTGGGCACCTCGAAGATTCTCCTGTACCACACGACGCCTTGGTAGCCCTCGTTCTCCGAGTCTCGCGCGTTGTTAACGGAGGGTATGATCGCTTTCCTCCAACCTCCTTTAGCAAGCACGTTTCGCATCTGCTCGGTTAAGAGCTCGACAACGCTCGAGCTCCTAGCAGCCAACGATAGCCTAACACCCCCAACGCGCGCGCCGCCCGCTTCCTCGTCGTAGAACGCTTCCCACTCACCGGAAAGGTCGATGTAAAGCCGAGAGAGTTGCTTCCCGAATGTAGGGTAGACGACGCTGTTCTGGAAGGGTACCAAGTAGCCTTCAACCTCCCTCACTTCGAGTGTCGGAGCCGCGTAGGGCTTGGCAGCTGAGGTCATCAAGGCGAGCCCCTGAAATGGCTCAGAAAGAGTTAACGACTGTGAAAGCTCTCCAGAAAGCAGCAAAGTCAGCGCTAGCAGCAACGCGAGCACGTGGGAGGTAGAGAGAGTGCCGTATAATTCGGTTGCCTTGACTTGCTAGTCTTTTGCCGTGTTTCGCATCCCCCAGAAGCACTCTCAGCGCTCGCGTCGAAAGCATGCGGATATATTATCCTGCGCTGGGGATCGCTGCTCCCGTGATCGTCGGCGTTGGTATCGATGTGGAGTCCGTGGAGAGGTTCAGGAGGATGAGGAAAGAGATATTCGAGCTCGTCGTCCGAAGAGTACTGACCGAGAGGGAAAGGGAGTACTGCCTCGCGAAGCCAGACCCCTACCCGTGCATGGTGGCCCGCTTCTGCGCGAAAGAAGCGTTCGCCAAAGCTCTGGGGATCGAGCGCCCGGCCTCCGTGCCCTTCAGCGACGTTGAAGTACTCGGCAAGCCGCCGAAGCTCACTGCGAAGGGGGCAGCCGCCGAGCTCCTAGCCAAGCTGGGGGTGGACAGGGTGCACGTCAGCCTGAGCCACACGCGGGATTACGCGGCTGCGGTGATCGTGCTGGAGAGAAGCTGCTAGCGCGCGAAAGAAGCTGCTAAAGCGTTTTCGACCGGTCTACTCCAAGTAGCCGTTCCGCTTGTACCACTCGATTGTCTCCTTCAGCCCAGTCTTAAGGTCGTACTTGGGCCTGTACCCTAATTCCCTTCTAGCTTTCTCAACGCTGTAAGCTCTGTCGCTAGTCACCGCATCCACTAGGGCTCTTCGGTGCATCAAGTTCCCCTCGCCCGCCATGCGATCGTACAGCTCAAGAGGGGCTAGGAGAGTTTTCGCGAGCAACGGAGGTAGCTTAACGCTTGGAGGTCCCTTGCCGGTGAGCTCGCGGAGTATCTGGTAAACCTGGTTGTACGTGTACCACCTGTCTTCGCTCACTATGTACGTTTGGTACGCGGCAACGTCTTCCTTTTCAAGGACAAGCATAAAGCCCTGTACCACATCCTCTACGTGGGCGAACTGCACTAGGTTCTCCCCAGACCCGATCTTGACCTTGCTAGCCAAACCCCCCTTAGCGTAGCTCGTAATGAACCAGTACGCGACGTCGTTGACGTTGCGGGGACCGTAGATGCCCGTTGGCCTGACAATGGTGTACCTGAGCCCACGAGCCGAAAGACTCTTCACAACGCTCTCAGCTCTGGCTTTAGATCTACCATACTCGAACTGCGGGTTCAGCGGGGTGTTTTCATCGCCAGGCGGTTTCTCGACTGGACCTATTGCTTCTGTGCTACTGCAGTACACGAAGCGCGTCACGCCGTTCTCTAGTGCAGCTTCAGCTAGCCACTTTGTCCCTTTCACGTTCACGAGCTCGTAGAGCTCCTTCCTGCCGAAAAAGGTGTAGTACGCCGCGAGGTGCACGATGGCGTCAACTCCTTTTGTCGCGGATACCAGCGTTTCGGGCTTCGTGAGGTCTCCGAACGCTATTTCCACTCCCAGCGCTCTGAGACTGGTAATGTCGCTGGTTTTCCTAGCGAGCGCCCTGACCTCATAACCCTCACTTACGAGCTTTTCGACCAAGTGCCCTCCTAGGAATCCGGTAGCCCCTGTGACGAGCACCTTCAAGTCCTCTCCCCCCTTATGTAGACAGTATAGGAGAAGATCGACGGCAAGAAGAGACCGTCATACGGTTCAATGGGGGTCCTCAGGTAGCTCTCGCCTAAGGGCACGACCCGATACACGCCGACGCGGTGCAAGTTGCGAAGTATCTCCTCGAGCGCGCCCTGGCTAACGGCCACAGAGAGCGTCTGCACCCTCTCCACACCACGGTACGCTGGGTTGCTAGGCAGGTTGGCCACCAAGGCTAGCGCCTCCTGCAGCGAGTCCACCCTCACGACCTCGAGGAATCTCCTCCTTGCGTGTAGCGGCAGCAGCGCGTTCTGAGGCACCCTACCGAGCGCGCTCTCCCTGTCGGAAAACGCGATCGTCCACGGGTTACTGGGGTCGCTACTGGCGTAGACCCTTGCGCCGGCCAACTCTAAGCTCCTGCGCATGACGAACAAGGCGTATGGGAGGCTCTCCAGATGCAACGGATAACGCTTCCCAACGTTCTCCAGCGAGGAAACCAGCTTCTCGGCAAACTCCAGGGCCTCCTCTTTCGATCCCACAAAAGCTGCCTGCGTCGGTGAGCTGCAAAGCTGTTGCTCGTAAAGCACGACTTCGAAAGCTAGCTTCTCGGCAACTTCGCACGAAGCTTTGCTCGAGTCAACTATAGCGAAGCCAGTCATCGGGCCGTTTACAGCAAACCTAGGCCTGTGGGGGTTGCCCGCTAGCATGCGAGCGACCGCCGTTCTGCCGGGCTCCCCTCCCCAGTAGTTCACCACACCCAAAGCCCCTTTCTCGAGTAGCTCCCTGAGGTTCTTGCTTTCGTGCGCGTAGTAGCTCACCAAGAGGGCGCGCTTCAACGAGTCGTCGAGGGGGAGACTATGTAAGGGCGAGAAAACCTCCCTTACCGCCCTGAAGTTTGATAACGAAGGCCTGAGGATCGTAAAGTTGCCGATCACAAGCGAGAAAACCACCGGTATGAGCGGGGGTACAATGGAGTTGCCCGAGCCTACCACCAGTACAGGCCCTGCCGGCAGGTTCCTGACGTACTCCCCTTTAGCCACTTCGACAGGTCGCTCTAGGCTCCTAGACCCGCCCACCAGCGTGGTGTCAAGCGCTTTGACGATATTTCGAGGGTTCAAGACCTCAGTCACAAACTCCAACTCCAAATCCACGATCGCCCTGCTGTAGCCTGTCGCCCTCGCGAGATCCTCCTTAACCCACTCGAGCTTGCCGCTCTCCAGCTTTTCGCGCCACGCTTCGCCGAGGAGCTCTACACCCCGCAGCCTCTCCTCTAGCGGTAGGTTAGCCAACTCCTGTTGGAGCTCGATTGCTCGGGCAAGCTGGAACCGCAGCCACTCGCCACTCGGCTCGTAGAAGCTGACTTCGTTAACCGTGACTACTTCCAGATCACCGCGACCGAGATCTGGATGGAGGGGTGCCGTATCTGTGATCACTGCACCACCCTCCCACCGTACATCAGCTCCTCGAGGGTGCCGCCGCACGCCCTCTGCAGGCTCCAGCCCTCCTCCTCTGTCAACCTCCGCACGTACACAAACTCCCTGCCATAGTACCTTCCCGAGGGTACCTGCCTGACGATATCGCCAGGTATGAACACCTCCAGCCACGAGATTGCAAGCGGGTCGAAGATGGCCAAAACCCCATCCTCGTTGTATCTATCCTCCTCCACGAGCTTGTACGTCTTCGGATCGAGCAGAAAGACATGCTGGAGCGGGTGAGGGATCTTGTGCATAACCCCGTACTTGTCCAGCAGAGCTGTAAGCGTTTCCGTCATGCCCAAAACGTCCATGAACGGCACCGGTACCTCGCTACCGGTCTCTGGGTCTGCAGCTTTGAACACCTTTCTAGCCTCTCCGACTATCGCATCGTACTCAGGTACCTGGAAGCCCTTAGACCCGCCACCCGTCACGATCACCCCACCCCTACCCAGGTTGATCGGAGGAGCACCGGCAACCACCTTGTACACCAGCTTCTTGAAGAAGCCTAGGCTACTGAACTGGCTGGAGATCAAGTGCACCCCCGCGGGGGCCGAAAAGAAGAGCTTGGGCTCTTCTTTGCTCTTTACAAACTCCAGGATCCTCTGCTTGTTCGGCACGAGCCTCTTCCACAGCGGCCCCTTCGACTCTTCTGGGATCAGGTCCATGCCGTAGAGGAGCCTTATCCTCTTGTACTGGAGCGCTAAATCGACAAAAGCTACGAAGTTGAGGTAGTTCTTCAACTCCTCTGCAGCGAGAAACAGCGCCAAACCCTTGCCGGGCTCGAGGAACCGCCCGTAAACGTACTCGAACAGGTTCGCGTTAGCTATAGTCATCATGACGAGCTCCAAAGGGCTGCGGTACACCCTCACGGGGTCCTTGCCGCTCGTGCCGCTGGACCTAAAGGTGAAACCCCCTTGATCCCTGTTGGGGATGTAAAACTTCTCGATACCTTCACCTCTCAAAAGGTCGGAAGGTACAGCGAGCTTAACCAGATCTTCCAGCTCCGCCGCTCTAGGTTCCACCCCTAGCGTTTCTAAAAGCTTCTGGTAAAAATCGCTGTTTCTCGCAAAGAAGTCCAGAGAGCTTCTAAGGAGATCACGCCTAAGCTTCACTAAGTAGTCTGGAGATTTGTCGAAAAGGCTTCTATCCTGAGAAAGTTCGTAAAGTTTTTTCACGTGAGGATCGTTTGAAAACGCGCTCTCCAGCGCTCTCCTCTTCAACTCCTCGAAGGTTGGAAGCTTATCCATACCGCTCGCTTATCTGCTGGGTATATAAGGAACGCCTCCTTGCGCCGCTTTACGAACTTGTAAACCTTTACAACTCAAGCCAGGGTTCGTAGATCCGAGAATCCGCGAAGGTAGCACAACGTTCTGAGCGATGCAGTTAATTTCCTAAACTTTAGTTTCGGTATCATCCCCCCTCCCGTAAAGTTACCGGTAGTAAATTTAAGTTCTCTGGCGCGCCTGCCGCGGTGCTCGAGCTTGTTCGCAAGAGCTGTGTGCTTGCTACGAGCTCCGAGGGTGAACACCGGTTTGGCGCCTCTTGATAGGCTAGTCGGGGGGATGCCCCGCGGCACTGTGAACATCTTTTACGGTGACCAAAACCCTAGAGATGCGCTGCTCTTCACCATGCTAGCTTCGGCCGCTTCTAGGGGTTCACCATCTCTCGTTATAAGCTTGAAGGACTACCATTCTGGGAAATCCATCGACACGTACCGGTTGGCTGAAGCCATGCTCTGGTTTGGGGTGGATCCAGAAGAGGGGCTTTCTCGAGTCTACATCTCCAACGTGTACGGCATAGGGCAACTTGAGGCGGCCGACGCGCTAGCGAGAGAAGCTTCGGCAAGAGGGGTGGAGCTGGTAGCCGTCACGCACCTATCTGAGATGTTCAGCCTGAAGAGCTACGCGAAGCTTGCGGGATTTCTGGGGAAGCTCCTGAAAGCGCTAGAAGGCGGCACTGTGCTCGCACTGTTCGCCGAGAAGTCGAAGTTCGCGCGCAAGCCGCTGCCGGAGCTCCCAGACCTCTTTAGGCACTCTTCCAGCCTCATCGTCAGGTTGGAAGATGCCGGCAAGGGGTTTGTCAGGGTTGTGGTCGAGAAAGGGCCTCTCGCCACCCCGAAGCTGCTCTATGCTAGGAGCACAGGTTGGGGTTTGCTGGAGGTTGAGGGGTGGTTCAATGGGTAGAGCAATACCGAGCTTCAGGGAAAAGTACCAGGAGACAGTTGAAACCTTGAAAAGCGAACTCGTGGAACTGCTAAGAAAAGAGAGGCAGGAGGCCTTCGAGGAGCTTGAGAAGGTGTGGAGCGAGGAGCTGGGCGCCATATCCAACTGCTCCAACCCCTACCTCCTCGGTTCCCTGCTGCTGGTGGCGCTCTTGGACCTGGAGCGAAAAGTCAAGGAGCTCGAGAAGAGAGTGGGTGAGCTCGAGAGTGAAGCCTGTAACGGTTGTTGACGCCGTCGTCTCAAGCGGGGAGGCAAGAGTTTGGCTCAGAGAGATCGGAGGAGAGGTGAAGGTGTACAAGGTAGCGTTTTCAGACTACTTCCTAGCCGAGCGCGAGGCTTTCGGCTTTCTCGCCCCCTTCTCCGATCAAGGTTTCGAAATAGAAGAGGTTGAGAAGAGGTTTTTAAGCGGTAAAACCGCGAACTTCCTTAAGGTTTCGCACGAATCGAGAAGCGCGCTCTTCAACGCTGCTGAAGCCGTTGAAAAGGCGGGTTTCGCCACTTACGATTCAGACCTGTGGGCGCCCCAGAAGCTCCTCGCGAAGCTAAAACTGGTTCCGCTGAAAGCCTACCGTTTCGCCGGAGGATCCTTCGAGGAAATTGAGGAGAGGCTCGAGCCTCTACCGTTACGCGTAGCTGAGCTCGAGATCGCGGTCTATGAAAACGTCCTAAAGAGAGCTACGCTCCGGTGCTGTGATGAGGTTATAAACTTGGAGGGGAGGGAGCAGGAGGTCGCGGAAGATCTCGGCGAGGCTCTCGATAGCTTAGACGCGGACATCGTAGCGGTCAACACCGAAATTGGCGACTTCTACAGCCTAGCCAAACGGTGGCGGCGACGATTCGGAGTTAAGCTCGGAAGAGGAGAAGGGCTGTTCGAGGGTAGAGGCTTCGTGGAGAAACGTCTTTTGGAGAGCATCGGGCTAGCCGGGTTGGAGGAAAGGTGCAGAGCGACCGGCCTGCCCCCCACCGCCGCCAGCCGAAAAAGCTACGGTAGGCTCGTGGACGCTAGGCAGGTCTACTTGATGCTATCTATGGGTTACGCGGTCCCTAAAGCCCGACACAAGAATGTGTACGTCAGGTCCTTGCTGGACCTCCACAGAGGGGATCGAGGCGGCCTCATCTACCAGCCGGCTGTCGGAGTGTTCGGGAACGTTGCAGAGCTGGATTTCGAGTCCATGTTCCCCCATGTGATCACGAAGTTTAACGTGAGCTACGAGACCGTCTCCTTGAATGGGGTTGTACCCGAGCCGAAAGGTTTGCTCGTGCGCGTCGTCGAACCCTTACTTGAAAGAAGGCTCACGTTCAAGCGTTTGAAGGAAGCCCTTTCAGGTCCGGAGAGAGTGTACGCGGAACAAAGGCAGAGTGAACTCAAGATGCTGCTGGTATCCAGCTACGGCTACAGCGGGAACAACTACAATAGGTTTGGAAACCCTTTGACCTTCGAGTGGATCAACAGGCTCTCCAGGAAGGTAATGCTGGAGGTATACAAGATCGTCGAAGAAAAAGGATACGATATCGTCTACGGAGACACAGACAGCGTTTTCGTACGCAAGGAGAGTGCAACCCGGCGAGACTACGAGAACCTAGCGAGGGAGATCACCGAGAGGATTGGGATCCCCATGAAGCTCAGCAGAGTCTACAGGCTCATAGCGTTTCCTGAGGCCAGATCTCTCAACGGGTCTCCTGTGAAAAAGTACTTCGGAGCTACCCTGGAGGGAGAGCTCGTGCTTAAAGGCGTTGAAGCTGTCAGGAGCGACTACCCACTCTTCGTCAGGAGGTTCCAAGTAAAGCTCGTAGAGGAGGTTTTCAAGCACTTAGAAGCAGGCGGCGCCAGCAAAGCTCTCGCTGCAGCTCAAGAGCTCCTGAACAGAGAAGCCGCCCGGCTATACGGTGGAGAGATCCCCTTGGATGCGCTAGTGATCGAGAAAACCCTCAGGAAGAGCTGCTATAAAGTCGAAGCTGCGCATGTGCTCGCCGCCAAGCAATTGGGCATACGCCAGAAAGGCGCTAGAGTGCGCTTCGTACTGGCGAAGCACTCGAAATCCAAACTCCACCTGCGCGTTAAGGCACTTGGGAGCGTTAAGGTAACCCCGGACTACAAGGCTTACAGAATGCTCCTAGAGCGCGCATATCAGACGGTAGTATCCCCGCTAAACTCCGCTCACTTGCAGTACGGTAGGTGATTAAAACACTCTAAACTCACGTACCAAGCTCCCTCCAGAACTCTCTGTCGGAAATCCAAGGAGCTTTGCTGCGATTGTCGAGAAGAAACTTTGCCATTTTTGCAGGAAATACATTAATTACAGCAAAAATGGCAAAAACCGAACTAAGTCTGTTTATTAGGTTCTCTGATAGAAAAACTTTTTAACCTATCCCTCGAAAGAATAACATGCCATCTAATGGGCATCTTCATGTAGCCAGAACGGTGCTCGAAAGCTTAGGCTATAACGTTGAGGAAAAAGTCCGTGTTAAGGGTTTAAGCGGTTTTGAACACGACTTCGATCTTCTCGCTCGTAAAGGAGAAAAAGTCATCTGCGTATCTATTAGGCCGGCGAACCCAACGAAACTGCTCTCTGAGATCGTGAAAGGAATCGACATTAAGCACGAGATAATAGTTGCTGTAGAGGGGGAGCCTCCACCCAAAGCCCTCGAGTTCACCCGCGAAAGCAGGATCAAAATTATAGCCTTTAAGAACCCAGAGGAGCTTGTTAAAAAACTGAGGCAAACTATAGCTTGAACTAAATGTAAGGCTGTTGTCGATAGTTAATCTTATATATTATTGACCCATGTAACCTGCAATGTCTCCGCTTGAGACAATCCCAGTTGAAGTTACGTTACACGTTCACATTCCTGGTACAAACCCACATGTTTTCTACCTAGAGTTGAGTAAGGAAGCGCTTGAAGCTGTGGGCATTTTGGAGCGGGTTGCCCACATCTTCGCCGAGCGGGGAATCCCCATCCTCCAATTAAGCATCACTGCTTCGGGTGTAGCGGGCAGGATAACAGTAATAGTATTTGTGGACCTGAAGGAGGAGGAGCTGGCAAGGGGGTTAGTAAGCGAATTGGAAAAAGTGCCTTACGCGCTCCACGTCTCCTACTCGAAGCCCTTTGTGAGCGGTTTCGCGTACTGCAACCGTTGCTTTCCCCCGACCGTTAGGGGTCAACGAGCAATCATTTTCTCGAAGCAAGTTTACGAGGGCTTTTTCAGAGAGGGATGGGAAAGGTTCGGCACAGCGTTTCCGGTAATGCTCTACATCCTCGGTTTCCAGTCTGGCCGTCTCGCCTACGAGAGCCACATGAGAATCGCGGGTGGCAACGCGCAAGCTGCAGTGAAAGTAGCTGAAGCTTTCTTCCAGCTGCTCGGCTACGGAAAGCTCGAAGTTCTAAGGATCGATGACGCTAGGAGGGAAGCTGTTGTCAGGTTTTACGACAACTTCGAGTGCGAGCTGTTCAAAGGTGCAGGCGAGATAAGGGCTGGTATTACCAGAGGGTTCGTGGGAGGATGGTTGGCAGCTAGGTGGGGCGTCTCGAAAGCCGAAGAGGTTATAGTGCGCGAAGAGAAGTGCATCGCGAAAGGCGACCCGTACTGCGAAGCCCGAGTTTGGGTGGAAAAGAGGTAATTTTCAATAAAACTTTCTCGTCTTAGTAAAAAGGGTTACCTTAACCTGCCCTCAACCTTCAACTTATCTATAACGTACTGGATGGCTTGACCGAGCGTTTGGTTCTTTTCTACATCCTCGTCTGGCACCTGGATCTTAAAGGCGTCCTCTATTTCCGCTACGAGCTCGATCGTTGTGACAGAATCGGCTCCAAGGTCTTCGATGAACCTGGTCTGCGGGGTGAGCTTGCTGGGATCGACTCTGTAGATGCGAGCTACAATCTCCATTATTTTCTTCTCGACCTCCTCAGCGGTTAGGGTGCTCACGCTCAACCACCCGATCACTGGTCTATAACGTTTACTCGGTGAAGGAGGCAGCTTTCTTGTAGAACAGCTCGATATAGTATTCGCGCTCCTGCCTCGTCATCTCGTACAGGTGCTCGAAGAGCTTCGCTTGAGATTCCGTCAGCCTCTTACCTCTCCTTCCCATCATGGTTTCAGCTGTTTTAAGCATGCGGCGGAGACCTGCTCCTTTGCTCAGCTTCCCGTTTACGTACCAGGTGAAAGAGGGTATATACTTGGGTGAAATGTCTGTGGCGAGGACGTTGCACATCACGCCGATGACGGTGCCCGTGTTCAGCAGGGTACCGATGCTAGTTTTCACGTGGTCGCCGATGATGCTGCCCACCTTGGTCGAGCCGGTTTTCACAGGTTTTCCGTTGACGTACACGACCACCTCGCTATAGTCGTTCTTCAGGTCGCTGTTGGTGGTTAAGGCTCCGAGATTGACCCACTCGCCGACGTACGCGTGGCCGAGGAAGCCATCGTGGTACTTGTTGCTGTAACCGTGGATGATCGACTCCTCCACCTCACCCCCAACCCTGCAAACGGGACCGGCGGTAAAGCCTTCCCTGACCTTAGCTCCCATCATAACGTACGTGCCTTCCCCGATGCTTGATGGACCTTGAATGAAAGAGAAGGAATAGATGATCGCCCCTTCGTCGATGATCACAGGTCCCTCCTCCGCGTCGATGACCACGTACGGGTACACCTTAGCGGTGGGGGCTACGTAGACCATGTCCTTGTCGCCTACTACCTCGACCTGACCGTGAACTTTGCCGTGAATCCCCCTCTTGCCCAATCGCTCGAAATCGTACTTGATCATCTCGGGGTTCGCGAACACAACGTCCCAAGGCCACTGGGCCAAGTTGGCCTTCACAGTTTCCCTTCCGAGCTCCTCGCTAAGTTTTTTCACTATCTGCGAGACAGGAAGGCTCCAGTACTTCTTCACAGTCTCCTTCTTCGCCTTGATGAGAACGATTTGGTCTCCGCTCACGCCCACGTACTCGTCCTTCAGGTCGACCTGCTCTCCCCTGTACAGCCAGCGGCCGTTGACGAACAGCACGTCGTCCCACTCGCCTAAGCTGTTGACCAAGTAGCCGGGGTAACGCTCGCGCAGCACGTCAGTTAGGTAGTCTCTTGTGTGGAGACAAACCTCAGCCCCCTTGCCGAAGGCGTCAATGAGCTTTTCGAGAAGCGTTGTCCTGCCGCAGCGCAGCTCGTACACTGCGCGCGTCATCGTCAGCGGAAAGAAGTCCACCTCTTTCCCATCCTCAAACAGGCAGACCTTCATTCGCACCGCCGATCCGTACGTGTTTCTCGCAATTTATCTTTTACCCTGCAGTTCCTGCACCTTCTTTAGTGTCTCTTCGGCGATGACGAGCTCCTCGTCGGTAGGTATCACCAGGATTTTCACTTTTGAGTCGTCGCTACTGATCACCCAGCCGTGGGCGGCTGGGTTCTCGTTTTTCGCGTCGTCCAGCTTTATTCCGAGACCCTCTAAGCCGCTGAGGATGAGCTTCCTCATGAAGGGCGACTGTTCCCCGATGCCGGCTGTAAAGACGATTGCGTCAACCCCGCCCATCGCCGCCATGTAGGCTCCGATGTACTTTTTCACCCTGTAGGCGAAAACCTTCAAGGCCCTAGCTGCCGCTTCGCTCCCCTTCTTCCACTCTTCGATCAAAACTCTGACGTCGTTCGAAATGCCTGATAGGCCGAGCAGCCCGCTCCTCTCGTTCAGCAGCTCGTAGACCTCGTCGGCGCTCAGCCCCTCCCACTTCATCAGGAAGTAGAAGATTGCGGGATCGATGTCGCCGCTCCTCGTTCCCATCACGAGCCCCTCCAGCGGGGTCATTCCCATGCTCGTGTCCACACATTTCCCGTACTTCACCGCCGCTACGCTCGCCCCGCTGCCGAGGTGGCAAGCGATGATTCTCAGCTGCTCAAGGGGGCGACCTAGGATCTCGGCCGCCTTCCTGCAGACGTACGCGTAACTGATCCCGTGGAAGCCGTAGCGCCTGATCCCGTACTTCAAGTGGTACTCGTAGGGTATCGCGTAGAGGTACGCCTCTTCCGGTATCGTGGCGTGGAAAGCTGTGTCGAAGACCGCGACGTGGAGCGCCTGCGAGAAAACCTTCTTCGCCGAGCGTATGCCGAGGAGGTTGGCTGGGTTGTGGAGGGGGGCCATGCGCGCGTACTTTTCTATCACGCTCTCGACCCGATCGTCCGCGATCGCTGCGCCGGTGACTTCGCTACCTCCGTGGACCACCCTGTGACCCACCCCCTCTATCTCGCTGGTGTCCCGGATAGAACCCTTCTCTGGATCCGTTAAAACCTTCAGGACGTGGCCCATACCTTCTTCGTGGTCTTTTATTCTCGCCTCGTAACGTATCTCGCCCCTCTGCCCCTTGTAACGGACGTACGAAACTTCCTCGCCTATGCGCTCAACGATTCCGCTAGCAACCTCGCGGAGCGCCTCGCCCTCAGCGCTGAAAAGCTTGAACTTTATCGTGGAGCTACCGCTATTGATCACTAGTATTTTCATCCGCTCTTCACCGCGCCCGCGATCGCCGAAACGATGGCTATGACCCCGACTATGTCCTCGACAGTAGCCCCTCTGGAGAGGTCGCTAGCGGGCTTGGCGAAGCCTTGGAGGATTGGGCCGTAAGCATTCGCTCCAGCGAGCCTCTGCACCAGCTTGTACGCTATGTTCCCCGAGTTCAAGTCGGGGAAGATGAGGATGTTCGCCCTACCGGCGACAGGACTTCTTCCCTTCACCTTCCTCATCGCCACTCCGGGATCAAGAGCTGCATCGGCCTGCAGCTCGCCGTCTACGAGAAGCGTTGGATCCAGCTTTCTAGCGATCTCCACCGCCTTTACCACCTTGTCGACAAGCGGGTGGGAAGCGCTACCTTTAGTGGAGAAAGAGAGCATCGCGACCCTAGGCTCCCAACCCAACAGCCACTTTGCGCTCCTGGCTGTCGCGACGGCTATTTCCGCCAGCTGCTCGGGCGTCGGGTCGATGTTCACAGCGCAATCGGCGAAAATGAGGCAGCCGCCTTCACCACCCTTATAGCCGGGAATCTCCATCAGGAAGAAACTGGAGGGTGTGGAGATCCCCTGCTGGTACCCGATTGTGAGTGCGCAAGCTCTTATTACGTTCGCGGTTGTGTTGATCGCACCGGCCACCATGCCGTCCGCCTCCCCTCTGCGGACCATCATCGCAGCATAGAACAGCTCCCTCCTCATCAGCTGCCTCGCCATCCCTAAGCGTTCCTCCTCCAGACCTCGGGCCTTCAGGTACTCCTTCGCGTACTTTTCGACGCTCTCAGGAGTTGGTTCGTGGATCTCGATTCCTTCGAGCTTCAAGCCTAGCTTCTCGAAGGTCTCTACGATCTCGCCCCGTTTACCGACGAGAACGGGCTCCGCCACGCCCAGCTCCAGAGCCCTGACTGCTGCTTTAGCTATCCTCTCATCCTGAGGCTCAGGGAGCGCGATACGGGAGCGGTATTTGCGGGCTCTCTCAAACACCCTATCGATTAC
>Ga0185307_1000651_pt1 | contig 21421 bp, 22 predicted proteins | sample LHCtaG_FD_128010 | JGI IMG/M metagenome (GOLD analysis project Ga0185307, IMG submission 128010) | Hot spring microbial communities from Little Hot Creek, USA to study Microbial Dark Matter (Phase II) - LHC4sed_matched (SPADES... | ecosystem: Environmental > Aquatic > Thermal springs > Hot... | reverse complement strand
GAGCTTAGGGGCGATCTCCGTGAGAGCTGTGGACGCGAGGAAGATAGGCTCGTTCTACGTGGTCTCGATTCACGTAGCGGTAAGCCCCAAGACTACGGTCGAGGAGGCCTACAAGCTCAGAAGCCAGGTAATAAACCTCGTTAGAGAAGTGAGCGACTTAGTCTACCACGTTGACGTTTACATATCGCCGTTTAAGAGGTTCAGGAGAAGGCGCAGGTGACCACTCACTCGTTTATGGTCCTTGACCAGCCTCTGCGACCCTTAGTCGACACCGCCACTCTGGTCCCCGGAGTTCTGCCTCCCTTGAGGCCCATGTGGTCAGGCTTCGAAGAGTATCGGAGCGGTTATGCACGGCCTCTTCGAAGAACTGCGGTCATTGCCTTGTACATCGAGGCTAGTGCCAGGACTATGCTTAGGCTCAAGATCAAGCCCTCAATCATTTCCACCACAAGCTTGATAGTCGGGCTGTCACTTAATAGCACGCGTTTAGGCGGGCCGAGGAACTCGAGGCCCCTCTCCCGAGCCCTCTTTGCAACGCCCCTCGTAGCCGCGGAACCAGCTCAGCAAGGCCTAGTTAATCGAGAGGCTAAGCGAAGTTTTAATAAAGTCCTCCAGATGGCGCACCCCGCTAGCAACCCTTTTAGCTTGTGATCCTTTTGATAGCCCTAAATGACAGGCCTCTTAGCTTCGAATAGAATAGCGTCGTCTTCAAAAGCTTATTAGCAAGCCCCTCGCTATCATCTTATGAGCGAGAAGTTACCTAAGAAGGGCTTGAGTAAAGAGGAGATTTTACAAAAGCTGAAAGAGTATTCAGTCGACGACGCAGATCCGTACAGCGGGAAGCTCTTCACGATAGCCTTCGAGCCCGGAATTGAGGAGCTTAGGGACGTGGCCTTCGAGGCCATGAAGATGTTCGCCTTCAAGAACATGCTCGACTTCACCGAGTTCCCAAGCGCGATAAGGATGGAGAAGGACGTAATCGACATAGCTAAGTCGTTGATGCATGGAGACGAGGAGGTCGCAGGAACGTTCACTTTTGGCGGGACCGAGAGCGTCTTCTTAGCCGTGAAGGCCGCCAGGGACAGGTTCCTGCTCAGCAAGGGCGTCATAACCATCCCCGAGATAGTCATGCCGGTTACGGGCCACCCCTGCTACGACAAGGCCGCGGAGTACATGGGCCTCAGGGTCAAGAGGGTTAGGGTGGATGAAAAGAGCCTGACGGCCGACGTCGACGCCATAAACGAGGCCATAACTGAGAACACGGCGATGATAGTGGGCTCGACCCCTAACTGGCCTTTCGGGACCGTAGACCCGATAGAAGACCTCGCCGAGATAGCCGTGGACAAGAACATATGGTTGCACGTGGACGCGTGCGTCGGAGGCTTTGTACTCCCATTCATGAAGAAGTTAGGAGCCAAGATACCTGACTTCGACTTCAGAATCGAGGGGGTATCTTCCATATCCTTGGACCCTCACAAGTACGCTTACGCCCCTATAGGGGCGTCGGTGGTGCTCTTCAGGAAGAAGTTCTACAAGATGTTCTCTCAATACGCCAACATAAGGTGGCCGGGGTACCCGATAGTCAACCCGGCGGTCCTGTCCTCTCGCTCAGAGGCCCTGCTGGCTGCGGCCTGGGCCGTCCTCCACTTCTTGGGCGAAGAGGGCTACATGGAGCTGGCTGGGAAGTTGATGAGCGCTAGGAGCAAGATAATGAAGGGTTTGGAGGAAATAGGCTATAAGATAATGGGCGACCCCACGGTGATAGTCGCCTTCACGTCAGAGGCCGTCAACCTCTTCAGGCTGTGCGACGAAATGGCTAAGAGGGGATGGCTCTTCCTGCCGCAGAAGGGCATAACCAACATGAACATCCCTCCAAGCGTGCACCTAACGATAACCCCCATACATGACAAAGTCGCAGACCTCATGATCTCTGACCTGAGGTCTTGCACGGAGGCCGTGAAGAGGATACCCCCGAGTGAAGCAGAGGGTTTGCTGGACATATTTGGAACCATATTCGGCATGCTGGCTCCCGGAGAAATGGACTTAGCAACTCTTGGCAAGATATTCTCAGAGCTGGAGAAGACGGTCAGCGTCTACGGCGAGAGGATACTTAAGACGCTGGGCATAGAGAAGGGCTTCCCCAAGGAAATGGCCCTGATCTACGAACTTCTGGCAACCCTCCCTCCTGAAATAGCGGAGCTCCTGGCCAACTATGTGGTCATAGAGGTCTTCAGCAGAGGAGTCTGACAAGCTCAGGACCTGCAAAGGCCTCGCCCCTCTTCCTACTCTCTGTTTTTCCTGATTTTTCCTAACAGTTTGTCAATGGAAGGCCTCGCGAGCTTCTCTCCTAGCACCTCACATGCCACTTCCCTTAAGAGGGGCCTCAGTTCACGGTCCGTATAAGCGATGGCTAAGGCCACCCTCGGGGGCAAGCCCTCAAGCCCCTCTAGCTCTCGTGGGACCTCGACGCCGAAAGCCGAGCATAGGGATTTAAGGGTCACGTCCTCTCCCTCGAGCTCGCAAAGCTTGAGCAACACCTTAATTGCATCACGTAGTGCCAAGGCCCTTCCTCCCGAAGAACTCTACAGGGTCTAGGCCGTAGAACTGCATCCTCACGAGAGTCCCCTCGTAGGGGTCGCAGACCTCTTCCTCCAGGTTGGCCGCCAAGAACTCATCTATCTCCGCTAGCCTCTCTATGAGCCTCCTCCTCTCCTCAGAGGGCATTATCCTCGGGTCCGTCATGGCTGCTACGTGAAATCTTACGCCATTGTCCAAGAGGGCCTTCACTGCCCTAAACGGCAACTCGAAGAACTCCCTAGAGGCCCCCGTCCTTGCCTCGAAAGCCTCCGGCTCCCCGGCCTTGAGCGAGACCCTCACGTAAACCTTTCTGAGGCCTGCGATGTCCCTTACGTAGCTCTCATCGGCCCCGAACAGGATGCCGTTGGTCTCGAGGATGAACAGCTTCACCTCGTCCCTCTCCTCGATCAGCTCCAAGAGCTCGAGCAAGTGCTTCCTGCAGAGGGTGGGCTCGCCGCCGCTTATCCTAGCCTTGGTGACTCTCCACTTCTTTGCCGCTCTCGCTATGTTCTCGCAGGCCTCCTCAGCCGTGTAGTACTCTCCATACGCCTCTGGAAAGTCCCTGCTGAAGTCCGTCCAGCAGAAGAAGCACCTGAGGCAACAGCCGACTACGTAACCTGTCGCTATCCCTCCGTAGACCCCCGTGGCGTAGAAGGCCGTGTACTTCCTGGCCCCATTGCGACAGACCATCCTCTCGGTCTGCTTAGCGACGTCGAGGGGGTCGAACTTATCCCCCCTCTTAATCATCCTCGGATAGGACCACACGGCCCTCGCCAGCCTAAAGGCCTGCTCTAAGCGTTGGTGAGTCCCTCACCCGCAATCCAACTTGACGGCTCGGGGCTATGTCCGCTTGGGCAGCCAAGAGACGAAGAGCTGGTCTTCTATTAAAAAATGGAGCTCGGGGTAAAAAAGACCTCTCCACTTCTCTACTTCTTCAGAAGCTCCTCGAAGTACTCGTCCTCGCTCTTGCCCGTGATCCTCTCGAAGTACTCGTCCTTCTCTATCCCGGCGATTACCCTCGCCAGCCTCTTCTTCGCCTCGACGTCCCCTCTCCTCCATATCATTATCTTCTGCGCCTGTGGCGAGCCAGCGCCGTGCAAGGACTCCACCAAGTGCGCGCCTACGGACAGGGCCTCGATGAGCCTGAGCATTCGAATCCTGTGCTCGGTCGGGACCCCGGCAACCCCCTTGAGGTACTTCTCCACGTACTTCCCGATCTTCGGGTGCTTGTAGTCCTTCTCCGAGGGGCAAGTAGCCAATAGCCCTCCCGCTATGTCTTGGGCCAGCCTGGACCACTCGTAGGGGAACCTGGTTATGAGCAGCTTCGTGACGTTCGCGAGCAAGGGGTTCGGCATGTACGCTCCAGAAGGGGTCCTGTGGCCCTCGTAGGAGCACGCGAGCGAGCAGCACCAACAGGCCTCTGCCATAAACATCATATCCGTCAGCTTGTCCACTATGTGCGGGGCGCTGGCTACGCCGTGGTACTCAGCCACGCTAGCTGCGGCCCCTACGAGGACGTCGGCGACGCCGACCTTGCAACCGCCGTAGTTCTGCCTGTGGAGGGCCGCGAAGGTCTCCACGAGCTCCCCCGCGAACTCGTACTCGCCACACATGAAGACTCTCTCCCAAGGCACGAAGACGTCGTCGAATACTATGAGGGCCTCTCCACCGACGGCCCCGTACTTCGCGTTCCCGCAGTCCATTGCGCTCTCGAGCCTCCTCACCTCGTTTACTTGCCTGCCAAAGACCATGTAGACACCCTCGGCATTGACTGGGACGGCAAACGAGACCGCGTAGTCCTTGTCCTCCGGTCCCAGAGCCCTCGTGGGCATGACTATTATCTCGTGTGAGTTCGCAGCCCCGGTTATGTGGGCCTTGGCCCCCCTGACGACTATTCCGGCCTCGGTCCTCTCGACCACGCGGACGTAGAGGTCGGGATCTGTCTGTTGATGGGGCCTGAGGCTGCGATCGCCCTTCACGTCGGTCATGGCGCCAGCGCACATCAAGTCGTTCCTCTGGACGTACAGCAAGTACTTCTTGAGCCTCTCGTGATAGTCAGTACCGTACTTTTTGTCCACGTCGTAGGTGGTTATGTACAGCGCGTTGAGGGCGTCGAAACCCGCACAGCGCTGAAAACAGGCCCCGGTCCTCTGGCCCAGGAGCCTCATCATCTTCACCTTCTTCACGAGGTCGTCGGTGCTCTGGTGAATGTGGGTGAACCTGTTGATCTTTTCTCCAGTTAGGTGAGATTTCGCGATCATCACTTCCTCGTACTTCGGGTCGTGTGCTAGCTCGTAGGTCATGGCGGCGGCATTTACGTGAGGCCTGAATACGGGATGCTCGACTACGCTCTCGACCTCTTCGCCCATGAAGTATATCTTGGGCTTGAGCTTCTTCAGGCTCCCCACGTACTCCTTTCCTCTCATCATCTGCCGTTCCCCTCCCGTCAATCCCTGTAAGAGGGGATCACTTTTTTAGCGAACACGTCTAGGACGAACTTGGGGTCTGGCCCCAAGTTGACTAAGACGAAGTGCCTCACCCCTGCCTTCACGAACTCCTCGACCTTCCTCACGCAGTCCTCCGGGGTCCCCACTATCGAGAACTCGACGACGACCTCGTCAGGGATGCATTTATCAAACTCCTCGAACAGCCTAAGGCCCTCTTCTGTGAGAGTCACGGCACTGTACACGTTCTCCGGCAAGCCGCTTGGGAACTCCAGCTCGAAGCCCGCTTCCTTGATGAGCTTGGGGGCGGGGGCTATCTGCACCTTGGCCCTCCTCGCTTGGTTTAAGGCCTCCTCGTAGCTCTCCGCCACGGCCACGTGGACGAATAGGCCGAGCTCGAAGTTGTCCAAAGGTCGCCCGACAGCCTCAGCGGCCTTCTTTATCTCCTCCAAGTGCCTTCTGTAGGTCCTCGGCCCTAGAGAGACGGGTAGCCAGCCGTCCGCGTACTTAGCCGCCATCTTTCGCGAGAGAGGGGAGTTGGCCGCGAAGTATATCGGCACGGGGTTCCTCTTGGGCCTTATCTGCAGGAAGGCCCTCCTTAGGGTCCAGAACTTGCCTTGGTAGCTGACCTCGTCCTTTAGCCAGAGGTCTCGGACCATTCTCGTGAACTCGACGAGCCTCGATAAGGGCCTGTCCCATCGTATTCCGAATTGATCTAAGTTCATAGCCTCACCAGCCCCCAAGCCGACGATCAGCCTCCCCTGCGATATCTGATCGACAGTCGCGACGAGTTGCGCGAAGACCGCGGGGTGGATCCTGTGAGGGTCAGAGACGCAAGTACCTAGCTCGACCCTCTCGGTCTGGGATGCTATCACGCTGAGGACTGGCCAGACGTTCGGTACGATCCCAGCAGGTATCATCAGCAGGTGGTCCGCGACCCAGACAGAGTCGAAGCCCGCCTTCTCCGTCCTGTGACCGATCCTTATCAACGCGTCGACCGGGGCTGCGGGGATGGGCAAGAGTTGTCCGAACTTAACCCTCTTGCCTGCTTCGCCCACGGCCCTTCACCATAGTTAATGTCGTTCGCCGCCAACTTTAACCTTTTGACACGCCCCTACAGCACCATCGCGACCCTCACCCAGTAAGTGTTATAAAGCAATCACTAAAAGGAAGAGGGCGAATGATAGAGCAAGTACTCTACATAGTCGGGCTGGCGGCAGCGGCCTTCATGGCCTTCAGCATAGGCGCTAACGACGCTGCGAACCCGGTAGACCAGGCCGTCGGCTCTGGAGCGCTAAAGCTGAAGCAGGCCCTCGCGCTCTTCTCCACCTTCACGATTGTCGGAGCGCTCCTCCAAGGGAGCTACGTCATCAAGACGCTGGGAAAGGGGATAGTGCCTGAGATAGACTTAGTAGGCGCTTTGTTGTCCGTCGTGGCGGCCGGGGCGTGGATACTCACAGCAACCTTCCTCCGCCTGCCGATATCCACCTCACAGAGCATAACGGGCGCCGTGCTGGGCACTGGCGTGGCCTACGCCATAATCGGCAGGATAGGCTTTCACGAGATCAACTGGGGCGTCATGGTGAGGATAATGCTTAGCTGGGTCACGTCCCCCTTAATAGCCATGAGCCTAGCGGCCCTCTTCTACTTCCCCTTCGCGAGGCTCCAGAAGTTCCTCGTGAGGAAGGGCAAGGGCGAAAAACTGCTGATAGCCCTTCACGTGGTCTCTGTAGCTTTTGCCGCTTACGCCTTCGGGGCAAATGACGTGGCGAACGCCACCGGGGTCTACTTGACGATAACCGAGAGGCATCTCGGATTGCCGACCCACGAGACCATGCTCCTACTCTCCTTCCTTGGCGGCATCTTCATAGCCATAGGCGGCCTCACCTTAGGCCATAGAGTAGTGCAGACGACGGCTTTCAGGCTCACGAGACTAGATCGCCCGAGCGGCTTATCTGCAGGCTTTTCACTCGCGCTGACGGTGTGGCTCTTTACAACAATCCCCTACATGCTCTGGGGCTTCGGCATGCCCATCTCGACTACCCACGCGAGCGTCTCAGCAATAATGGGCGCCGGCATGGCGAGGGCTAAGAGCTTGAGGGGCGTAAACCTCAAGATCGCGGGCTACATAGTGGCTTCATGGCTTTTGACCGTGCCCGTGGCCATGGGGATCTCGTCGTGCCTCTACGTTCTTGTCCATAACCTCCTACCTTCATCATAGTCCATGAGGAGAAAAAGTATATATCTTGGCGGCATGACAAGACTACAAGCGCCCTTACTGGTGAGAGCCTTTTGGCGACTTGGATATGGGCTTCTAAGAAGATCGAGAAGGAAATGGTGTCTAAGTGCCTGGATCATTGCCTTAAGGTCTCGGACGTCGTTGGAAACCTGGCCTCCCTACTTAAGGCGATAGAGGAGGGGCGACTCGAGAGCGTAACCTCGATATTCGCTGAGGTCATGGTAGCCGAGAGGAAGGCTGATGAGGCGAAGAGAAATCTGATATACGACCTGTCAAGGGCGACGTTGTTGCCCCTTGACAGGGACTACATGATGAGGCTCATATTGAGGTTAGACGACGTGGCCGATTACTCCAAGGCTGCTGCGAGGAGGTTGTTGATCGCGACGAAAATGGGAGTTCGTTTCGACAAAGAGTACTTGTCAAAACTCTTGGACATGGCGCTAAAGCTCCGCGAGGCCATGGTCTTAGTAGATCGGGCCCTCAGAGAGATGACGGAGAGCCCTCAAAGGGCACTGAGCACGGCCGACGCAATAGAGTGCATCGAGGAAGAGGTCGACGACATAAGGACCTCTCTCTTGGAGTACGTGCTCTCGAAGTGCGATGAAAAGGGGCCCAAGTGGTGCGCCTTGGCTAAGGAAGTAGTCGACGAGGTGGAGAACTCCGTGGACAGGTGCGAGGAAGTGGCGGACATGATAAGGTACATAAGTATCAGCTTGACGTCGGTCTAAGTTTTCGAGATCCCAGCGCACGAGATTCGGGGCGACCACGAGCTCATAGGGCGACTCGATTGTGACGTGCCGCGCAGCTCGATTCGGGAGACCATCCCTCGAGACGCCTCAAGAGCATAAGCCTAGCGCTAAAGCGAAGGCTTAAATGGTCGGAGCTCTACCTCCAAGCCTCTCAACAACTCTTATATACCGTCCGTAGTGGCTCTCTGGAAACGGGTTAAGAGGTGAGGGATGTGTCGGAGGAGGTTTCGAGGCTATTGGGTAATGTGGCCATAAGGGAGATAATAGACTGCCTAAAATCGGGAGAAAAGACCGTCAAGGACGTGGTCGACTGCCTTAATAGAATCTCGCCCACAGGCCTGCAACCCCTAGCTGTGGAGCTGTACCTGTGGCTCTTGGCCCAGAGGGGCTACGTAGAGGCCAAGGGGTCGGGGCCCACGGCGCTGTACTCGCTGACTGAGAAGGGCAAGGCCCTTCGAACTAGCTGAGATAGAGATGCGAGCAACTGCTATAACGCTCGACGTCTTCTTTTAACATCTCACTCGCAAGGCCCGTCGTATTGCGAGGACATTTGCTCACCTCAAGTAGTCTTCGTACAACCTATCTATCAGGCCGAGTAGCGCGCCGCTCAGCTCCCTGATGAGCCTTTGAGGTATCGTACTGGCCCTCGGGCATAGAGGGTCCACTGAAATCCTGTCGCCCCCCTCCTCATACACCAGCGGGTATAGGCGGCAACCCTCGGGCCTATCGGGGTATATCGTGCAGGAGTTTGTGGTCGGGTCGAGGAAGACGCAGTGCCCGTTGACGTTCTTGAGCCTCGGTATGCGGCCGTGCTTGTCGACGAAGCGCTCTTCGGCGAAGCCCAATCTCTTGATCCTCTCTATGTCCCTTTTGGTCAGCGGCATCCTCGTGTCGTAGCAACACTTGCCGCAAAACCTTCCGTCGACCCTGCAATCGATGTGCAAGGTCGGGTACGAAGAGGACACCTCGCTCAGACCTCTTCAGCAAAGTAGAGGACAAGGGATAAATTAAGCTAAAACATCCTCTTATCGAAGTGAGGAGGAAATGAACTTCGCGAGAGAAGTCAAGATTGTCGCTGACATGATCTTAGAGTCCAAGAAGGTCGTGGCCTTGACAGGGGCTGGCATATCGACCGAGAGCGGCATACCTGACTTCAGAGGCCCCCAAGGACTTTGGAAGCAGATAGATCCTAGGACGAGCACCATCCAGTTCTTCAGGCAGTTCCCGGACGCCTTCTGGCAGTTCATAGTCACCAGGCTGGAGAACATCATGAGGGCTGAGCCCAACAGGGCCCACTACGCCCTCGCCGAGCTCGAGAGGCTCGGCAAGCTGAGCTGCGTCATAACGCAGAACGTGGACGGCCTCCACTCGAAGGCGGGCTCCAAGAGCGTCGTGGAGCTCCACGGCAACATGAGGGAGGCCGTTTGCCTGAGCTGCCGCCGCGTCGTCTCCATGGAGGAGGCGGTAAGCATGGCCAAGAGGGGCCACTTACCGCCGAGGTGCGATTGCGGAGGTATACTCAAGCCTAACGTGGTGCTCTTCAACGAGCCGTTGCCCGAGGACGCGTACAAGAGGGCCCTCTTGGAGAGCATGAGGTGCGACCTGATGCTGGTCGTGGGCACTTCGTTGCAGGTGTACCCGGCGGCGTACTTGCCGGCACTCGCTAAGCAGAGGGGGGCGAAGCTCGTCATAATAAACATGGAGCCGACGCCCTTCGACGAGGCCGCTGACGTGGTGATTCACACTAAAGCTGGAGAGGCCTTGCCAGCTATAGTCGACATAGTAAAAGAGGGCTTGAGCCGAAGTTGATTGACTCGAGCCGATCTGCTCGACGCAGAGATCGGGCCCTTAATCGTAAGTGAGGCTTAACCGATCCTCAGAGAAAACTAACTTAGGGGTTTAGGAGAACTAATAAATCGAGGCCCCTCGAAGACGTCGATGATGAGCACTGGCTTTATCGATTGATGAGAGAAGCCGAGCGCTTCTGAGACGAAGGGGACCACTTACCGACGATAGATTTAAGTAGCCGGGTGTTGCCCTTCCTTCAGAAGGATAATGGGCAATTTGGAAGAAGATCTTGTGGAGGTTAAGGTCTCAGGGATAGCAATGACCCCGACGCCTCAAGGACCGCTGCCAGTAGCCCTCCTCGAAGACCCTCAAGAGAGGGTCTTGCTCTTGGTCATGGACGGGGCGCAGGCACTTAGCATCAAGTACATGCTAGACGGAGAGCCCGTGCATACGATACACGGCTTCATGCTTGATGTTTTGAACCAGTTGCACGTGAAAGTCAAAAAGGCAGTCATATACGGTATGGAGGGGTCGAGGTTCTTGACCAAGATAGCTCTAGAGACCGGCGAAGGGCTTAAGGAGGTCGATGGCAGGACCGGCGACATAGTCGCCTTAGCGTTCATAGCCAACGCGCCCATACTGGTCTCCAGCGAGATATTGAATGAAGTGGCTATAAGCAAGGAGGAGCTCTACAAGCCCATCGAAGAGGAAGAGGGGCGAGAGCTCTAAAGAAGAGAGCGAGGCCCAACAACTCCACTTTTTGTTGCTCAAGGGCTTGCCATGTCTAGCGATGCTGGTCCTCTGCTAATGGCTCAGGGCTGGTTGCCCTGAAGTCCAGCGCAACCACCTTCTCCTTTATCTTGGCTGCGATGACCTCTAGCTCGTCATAATCGCTTCGCTCAGCGGGCCAGTAGACCTCGATCCTATCGCCGATCCACCTCGGTATTACATGCACGTGTACGTGGAATATGTGCTGCCAAGCGGCTCTTCCATTGCTCTGAAGTATGTTGACTCCCTCGGCGCCGACGGCTTCCTTAACGGCCCTAGCCATTAAGCACGCTACGCCGAAGACGTGAGCGGCCTCGTTGAAGGGCATCTCGAACACTGTGCCGTAGTGCTTCTTGGGTACGACCAGCAAGTGCCCCTTGTTCACGGGGGCTATGTCCATTATCGCTACGCAGATGTCGTCCTCGTAAACCTTCACAGCCCTCTCGTTGCCCGCAACTATTTCACAAAACACGCACTCTTTGTTTGCTTTAGCCAACCTCGCCCCCTCCATCCTCGTCAGCGGCCTCCATAAGCTACAAAGAACTTCCTATCGAAGTTCTCTAGTTCTCGCTATGAGCTTTGCGGTTTCATTGGTCTTGAAACTGGCGTAGAACCGTTGAGGAGGCGAGGTTAGCGCACCTCCATCCTCTCGCGCGTGAGCGCTTGCACGAGGTGCGAGCGCTAAGCAACCCCTTCGAAATGGAGCCCTTGACGGGCTTAAGCGGAAAGAGTTTAACGTCGCGGCTCAGCACCCTATTTTCCAGAACGCTATGCAGTTCAAAGAGCTCATAACCGAGGCGTTGAGGTCTGCTAGGGCTCGCTTCTTGGAGCTGAGGGGCTCCGAGGAGGCCCGCAGGGAGCTTGGCATCGGCGCTGGCGGTGACGTCACGAGGGTCATAGACTTGGAGGTCGAGAAGGCTATAGTCAGATCGTTGTCCGAGAACTTGAGGGACTTCGTCCTCGTAAGCGAGGAGAGCGGGCTCAAGACCTACGGAGCGGGCGGATGCGTGATAGTCGTGGACCCTTTGGACGGTAGCACGAACGTCTTGAGAGGTTACCCTGCCTGTAGCTCGGCGATAGCGATAGCCAGAGGGACCGCGCTGAGCGACGTGGTCGCGGCTGGCGTAGTAAACCTCGTAACCGGCGACCTCTACTATGCCGAGAAGGGCTTTGGGGCTTACTTAAACGGCGAGAGGATAGGGCCTCGCGGCACGAGCAAGGTTGAGGACGCGTTCATGGCCTTCGAACTGAACATAAGGGGGCAGATAAGTGGTTACGTCTTGAGAGTGGCCGAGCTCATAGAGAGGGCGAGGCACGTAAGGCTCATAGGCTCTGACGCTCTCGAGATATGCTTCGTGGCCTCAGGGGCATCCGACGCGTTCGTGGACTTGAGGGGCTTCTTGAGGGCGCCCGACTTCGCGGCCTCTGCCTTCATCCTCAAGGAGGCCGGGGGCGTAGTAACCGACGCCGATGGCAAGGAGCTGGACTGCAAGCTAGACCCCAGGGCTAGGTCGACGGTAATAGCTACGTGCACCCAAGAGCTCCACGAAGACATACTGGAGAGGTTGAGGCGGGCGCGGTAAGGCCGTTACGAGCGCCCAAAGAGCTTTCAATGCACGGGCAAACGTTTTTACACTTGGATCGACGCTGTTATATGAGGGTCAGTTGACAAGGGAGAGGTGTGAGTATTGCTACCGCCAGCGCAGATCATCGCAATAGCTTTCTTAGTCCTAGTGATAGTAGTGATCCTAGCGTCGTCGATAAGGGTTGTATACGAGTACGAGAGGGCGGTGATATTCAGGCTTGGGAGGCTCTTGGGGGCCAAGGGCCCCGGCCTGTTCTTCAGGATACCGATCGTCGACAGGTTCGTCAAGGTGGACTTACGAGTCGTTACGGTGGACGTCCCGAAGCAGAGGATAGTCACGAAGGATAACGTCTCCGTGGACGTCGATGCCGTCATATACTACAGGGTCATGGATTCCGTGAAGGCTGTGACGGCCGTGGAGAACTACGTCTATGCGACGAGCCTCCTAGGGCAGACAGTCCTCAGGGACGTACTTGGACAGTCGGAGCTGGATGAGCTGCTGAGCAAGAGGGAGGAGCTAAACAAGAGGTTGACGCAGACGCTCGACATCCTCACGGACCCTTGGGGCATCAAGGTCACGGCGGTCTCGATAAAGGACGTGAGCCTCCCAGAGAGCATGCTGAGGGCCATGGCCAAGCAGGCCGAGGCCGAGAGGGAGAGGAGGTCTAGGATAATAGTCGCCGAGGGAGAGCTCCAGGCCTCTAAGATCATGGCCGAGGCTGCTAGGGCTTATCAAGAGCAGCCCATAGCGCTCAGGCTCAGGGAGCTCCAGACGCTCCTCGACATAGCTAGGGAGAAGAACTTAGTCATAATAGCCCCCCAAGCCCTCGGCGAGCTGGGCACGGTGATAGGCCTGGCGTCGAAGGTCTCGGGTAAGGAGAGAGGGTGAAGTGCTACGGAGCGCCGAAGGGCACATATCCTCTTTTTTATCTTCGCCTTAGTAGCCCTCGCCTCGACGATTACAACGCTGGCCCTCTGCGGGGCCGGCCCACCAGATCCCTTGGTCTATGTGTTGAGGATCGAGGGGACCATCACCCCCGCCACTGCGATATACGTCGAGGAGGGCTTGAGGCAAGCCTCTTACGAGAGGGCCTCCGCCGCGGTCTTAATCTTGAATACCCCCGGAGGCCTCTTGGACTCGACGATAAAGATATTGGACTTGATAGAGCAGTCGGAAATCCCCGTGATCGCCTACGTTTACCCGCCTGGGAGCGCTAGGGCTTGGTCTGCTGGGACCTACATATTAGTGGGCTCGCACGTGGCGGCCATGGCCAGCCACACGATCATAGGCTCCTGCCAGCCAGTCGACTTCACAGGCCAGCCCATAAACGACACGAAGCGCATAAACGCCCTCTTGAAGCTCATGGAGACAAAGGCCGAGGAGCGGGGCAGGAACGTCACCGTCGCCAAGAGATTCATAACCGAGAACTTGAACTTGAAGGCCGACGAGGCCTACAGGCTCGGGATAACGGACATACCGCCAGTCGACGAGCTGAAGGAGCTACTAGACTTAGTGGATGGCATGGAGGTCAAGACGAAGGTAGGAGTGGTGAGGCTCAAGACCTCCAGCGCGTCGATCGTGGAGTACAGCCCCTCCCTGAGGGTAGCGGTGTTGACAGTGATATCAGATCCCCAGATAGCCTACATCCTCATGACGGTGGGCCTCCTCGCCCTGATATTCGGTCTGGCGTCGGGGGTCTACCCCTCCGCCGTAGTGGGCGCCTTGATGACCATACTGGGCATCATAGGGCTGGGGGCCACGCCGTTGAGCTTCGGGTCAATGTTGCTCATAGCCCTTGGCCTCATACTGTTGCTGGTGGAGGCGCTGACGCCAGGATTCGGCCTCTTCGGCATCTCGGGCATAATATCCATGGCGTTAGGGGCCCTTTTGGTGATAACAATCGAGCCTGCGAGGTGGGTCGTGAGCTCAGAGTGGATGGGGACCTTCGTGTGGATGATAGTCGCCATTACCGCGCCCATAGCGGCCTTCGCGGCCTTCACGGCCTACAAGGTCATTGAGGTCAGGAGGAGGAAGCCAGCCTTGGGAGCTATCGTGAATGAGATCGCCGAGGCCGTGGACGACATCGACGAGGGGGGCGAGGGCTTCGTGATCTTTCGCGGAGAACTGTGGATGGCTAGGGCTTTGAAGAAGGTCACTAAGGGGTCCAAAGTGAGGATAGTCGCTAAGGACGGTCCGAGGCTGGTCGTGGAGCCGCTCGAGCGAAAATCGCAACAGTGATATGAGGCCCTCAATCGCTGGCTACGAAGTGGGCCCTCGCTCCTCAACCTCCTTCTGGACGACCTCCAAGACTCTTCTCAGCGGGATCCCCAGCTCCCTCGATATTCTCTTGAGATCCTCGTACTCTGGCTTGACCCTCAGCACTCTACCGTCCAAAGCCTTGGACCCCTTGACCGTGACCTCGAACCTCTTCCCGCAAATCTCCACCTCGAGCTTTCTCACGAAGCGCTCGACCGCGAATCTAGAGGCCTCGAGGGCCCTGACGCCGAGGGTCCCGAGCTCCTCGATAAGCGCTCCAGCGAGCTCGGAGCTCCTCTCTGGCCTAGACAGGACCCTGACGACGTGCGCTGGCCTGTTCTTCTTCCCCACGCCCGTCAAGACGACGACGTCTAGGGCCCCGAGCTCGAAGAGCCTCTCGATGACGTGGCCCAACAACTCTCCGGTGACGTCGTCAACCGTAGTCTCGAGGACCACGACTCTCTCCGTAGCCACTGAGCTCGAACTCTCCCCCAAGACCGCCCTGAGCACGTTCGGGACGAGCTCCAATTCCTTGGACCCGGCCCCATAGCCAACGCCCTCGACCCTCATCGGGGGGTAGAAGTCGACGACCCTCTTGGCCAAGTTGACGAGCAACACCGCCCCCGTGGGCGTCGTGAGCTCGTGCTCTATCGCCAAGTTCGAGTAGGCGAATCCGTGCCTTCGAAGGACCTCCAAGGTCATCGGGGCGGGGACTGGCAAAAGCCCGTGAGAGGTCTTGACCACGCCGTAGCCGAGGGCCGGCGGGGTGGCGTAGACCTCTGAGCCCAAGAGCCCGGACCTTTCGAGCAACGCGGCCGTTCCGATGACGTCGAATATCGTGTCTACTGAGGCTATTTCGGAGAGCTCGTGCCCAGTGCCGTGGATCTTCGCCTCGACGTCGCAGATCTCGTCGACGACCCTCTCGGCGAACCTCTTGGCGCTCTCTGACAGTCCTAGGCCATCCAAGACCCTCTCGAGGTTTCGCCTAAAGGTCTCTGGCGTGATCCCCTCGAGGGCCTCCTTCGCGCTGAGCTCGACCCTCTTGGCCTTGATCCCTCTCCTCTTCACGTCGTACACCCTGAGCTCGAGGCTCTCGCAGTACTCGACCCTCTCCTCTATCGCTGAAGCGACCTCGTAGAGGCAGTCGACGTCGCCGGTTAGGTCCACGAGGGCCCCTAGGAGCATGTCGCCCGAAATGCCTGCGAGCCTAGGGTCTAGGACTAAGACCTTCACTTACTCGACGACCCCCTGAACTTGGCTACCCTATTGGCTATGAGGGCCGCGGCCACCGCGGCCCCGACGCTGTTGTCTATGTTCACCACCACCAGACCTGGAGAGCACGACTGGAGCATTGACAGTAACGCCGCGACCCCCCTCCCGCCCAAGCCGTAGCCCAACGAGGTCGGGAGGCCTATGACTGGTACGTCGAGGACGGAGGCCAGGACCGACGGGAGGGCCCCCTCCATCCCGGCTATCGCCACAACCACGTCTACGTCGACCTCCAAGAGCCTCTTAGCGGCATCAAGGGTCCTGTGGAGGCCAGCTATTCCCACGTCGTGGATCGCGACCGCATCGCAACCCAGCTCCTCGACCAAGAGCCTCACCTCGTCGGCTATCGGCAAGTCCGCCGTGCCGGCAGCGACTATCCCGACCCTCCCGCCGTGCTTGGGCGACCTGTAGTCCTTCCTCTTGATAACGGCCACTCTGCGCGATGCGCTCAGCACAACGTCGTAGTCCCTCTCGAACTTCCTCACGACCTCGAGCTGATCCTCCCTCAGCCTAGAGGCTATGGCCCTGCCCCTAGCCTCTAGAAGGCCCTTTATGGCGAGCTCCAGCTGATCTGCGCTCTTGTACTCGCTCAATATAATCTCAGGGACGCTCTTGCGGACCTCCCTCCCGACGTCCAACTTGATGATGCCGGCTATGTCCTCTATCACCAAGATCTTCAGCTGTTGCTCGGCCTCTTCGACGCTTAGAGACCCGTCAGCGACCTTTTTCAAGAGCTCCCTCAGGGTCATGCTCTTTCTTCAGAGAAGAGGATAGTATCGGGCTTGAAAAGTTTGTCCGCCTAACCGAGCCTTCAACGCCTCAGAACCCGGCCCAGGAGATTGATCGAAGGGCCCGCCTTTCGAGCACAAGCTTATTACCTTAGCCTAGAGTAGCTTTAGGGATCAGCGATGCGCCTCTTCAGGGACAGGGACTACGTCGAGACCATCGAGGGGCTCTTCTTCACCGTGGTCGGGAACGTCCACCCGCCGGGCTACGCCATAGCCTACCTGAAGTACGTCCCGAGCCCTGACGGCAAGTGGGGGAGGGAGAAGAGGTTCAGGCGGGCCCTCCCCTACTACACCGTGCCGATGCTCTTGGACACGATTAGTTACCTGAAGCAGAGCTACCCCCACTACGTCGTCTTCTTCGAGGAACTAGGGGTAGAGATGTCGGCCGTGCCCTTGAGCAAGGTGCTGAAGCACTACTGCCCTGAGGAGAGGTTGCGAGAGATGATGGAAGGTCCTAGGGACGAGCTGGAGGGCATGGCCGTCGAGCTGGCGGAGGCGATAGCGAGCGAGGCCGGCATACCCATTGGCGACCTCGGGGTGACGGGCTCGATCCTCATAGGGGTCCACCAGCCGTTCTCCGACATAGACCTGGTCGTCTACGGAAGGGAGAGCGCTCTGAAGGTGAGGGAAGCCCTGCGCGAGCTCTACAAGGACCCCAGGAGGGGAATTCGGGGCTTGTCGAGGCAGAGGCTCGAGGACCTATTGGAGAGGAGGCAGAGGCTCTTCTACCTGTCCAAGAGCGAGGCGGAGGTAATATGCGCTAGGAAGTGGAACAGGGGGCTGTTCAAGGACAGGGAGTTCTCGATACACCCAGTGAAGAGGGAGGGCGAAGTGGAGGAGTCCTTCGGGGAGTTCAGCTACAAGCCCCTGGGCTTGGCCACTATACGGGGCGTCGTAGTCGACGCCTCAGAGTCCCTCTTCATGCCATCGAAGTGGCTCGTCGATGACGTCGAGTTCGTGGACGGAGCGAGCGTCGAGGGCTTGAGGGAGGTCTGCAGTTACGAGGGCCTTTACATGGGCGTCGTGGACTCTGGAGAGAGGTTAGAGGCTCGGGGCAAGGTGGAGGCAGTTTATCGAAGAGGCGAGCTGAGCCACTACAGGCTATTGGTGGGGTCGCCCGAAGCGCGCGGCCGCGACTACGTCAAGCCGCTTCTCTAGTCTAACGCTCCATCGCGTAACCGGGCCCTCAGGATTAAACCGATCGTAGCGGTAGGCCCTCTTTAAAGAGCTAGAGGATGGCCGTGAGAGCTGGTTATAATGGCAAATGCCTTGCAGCCCCCTGAAATCAGGCGTCTACCACTCCTCGGGCTCAGCCGTCTCTCTCACCTTGCCTTGAGGGTCATCGATTAGTCTCCATAGCCCCTTCTTGATGTCTAGCAACGTTATCCCCAGCGCGCTGGCCACGAAGTCGCTTAAGAGGACTTCATGCACATGAGGGTTCACGATAACGTTGACCAAGACGCTCCTCGGCTCTCTATCGTCTAAGACCAACTCCATCTCGATTGACGATTCGTAGTAGGGAGCACTTAACTCGCCACCACCGGTGTCGAGTAAGGCGAAGGCCGCCTCCTCCGGAGGCCATAAGCCCAACCTCTTGGCCAACTCGACCGGTATGACTATGTCCGGGGCATCGGTCTCAAAGCCGCTGTTGACTAGGGCTGAGGTCTCGATTGCCTTATTGCCCTTAACCAGCCTGACCCTCACCCTACAGGCCATATTAATGCCCCTTACGCTGGGGTATAACTAGGATCTTCTTCATGTAGCCCAGCCTCTTCCTAGGCCCCGAGATCCTCCTGAGCCTCCTCAGCACCTCGAGCTCCTCGTCGCTGAGGGCCTTGGGCAATTTCTCACCTGAGATCTGTACTGTGTAGGCGCTTATATCGTCTTTGAAAGGTGGGTGCGGACGCTAATGAAGGGCTCGTCGAATGATGTTTAAGTAAAGGTAGCAACGAGCCTAGCGAGCCTCGATCGTCCTCGATCACCCTCGCTTCATGAAGCGCTTGCCTGAGCTTATTGATTGCCTCGTCGTAGACCTCGAAGCCTCGCTCCACGGCGTCTGCTACGAAGGAGTTCTGGCTCCTGATGTCGTCAACGGCCTCCTCCAGCGAGTAGGCCATCACCTCGACGCTGACGTCCTTGATTGCCGTCAGCATAAGCCTATCGCTCTCGCTGGGGCTACATTGGTTGTGACCAGTAGGTCTATGTCGCTGAGCCCTTCGCATTAGCTCGTCAGATGCGTCAGCGACGCTCTTGGCCTCTTCTACAACTTTAAGACGCTATGCACCAAGCTGTAGCTCTTGAGCCTCTTAATCAGGAGGGCCTCTTCGCATGCTTGACGTGAGAGGAAGGCGACCTTACCATAAAGTTATAGAGGTCTCGCGCTCTGAAGCAGTCGTCGAGCGCCCCCTCAAGCCAGCCTCTGTACCCTCGTAACTCAACGTTGGCTCCTAACATACAGGGTACGTAGCTCTGTAAGTGAGCCCTTTCTACGTCTCTATTCTTTTATTTCTTCTTTCTTTCCATCTCTTTCTCAATTAATGGTGAAAAGAATGCCGTTAGTAGTGCCGATATGAATGCTGAAAGTAGCGAGTCTGTATACGGCTTTGGCTCTGTATACCCGATGTAATGTGGAAGAACCGTGAACGCCAGCACACAGACTGGAATCGCCACGATGAGAGTACCAATGAAGGCTGGAAGAAAAAGCCTCTTCAACTTCCTTAAGTAGAGCCTCATTTTGCCGCCTCGACCAAGGTGGAAGCCTGGCAAATACACGACCGTTACAGCCCAGTATACGTACCCTAAAGCTCCAGTTATAGCCCCTGCTATAACTGACGCCAAGAAGTCCAGAGCGAGGCTGTTGGGGGGTAATAAGCGTGTAGCCGAGTAGCCGAGCCGCGAAGAGCCCCTCAAGCCCCCTCAAATATGGGAGCCAGACCTCCGCGCGGGTAAAGCCCTAAGGCGCCTAGGCGCTGCACGTCACCGCGAAGGCGCTCTTTGGGAGCTCGTCGCTCACAGCCTCGTCGGCTCGCCATGGTGAGCTCCACTCATCGCGCTAACCAAGACCTCCTTGAAGATGGTCGTCCTGCCCCGCCGCGAGCTCGCTGGATAGGCCCATAAGCTTACTCCTCTATCACGTTGCCGTAGACGACGTCGACCCCTAACTCCTTGGCCCTCTCCAAGGCGCTCTTGTCCACGTCAACCGCCACGACGATTAGCTTGTCCGCCTTCCTCCCGAGGATCTTCTCGGCTATGTGGGCCTTCTCGTAGAACCACTCGATATCCTCGTGGTCGGCATAGGACTTCACCTCAACCAGGTACATCGCCTTGTCGTGGAGGTAGACGTCAATCTCTATCCTCGCACCCCTTCTGTAGTACCTCCCGTCTACGTCTCTGTACACGAACCTCTCGACCCTCTCAGCCTCTACGCCCTTCTCTGCGAGGAACCTCTCGTACAGCTTGAGGATCGTCTTCTCCAAATCCCTGCCCAGCCTCCTGCCCAAAGAGCCCACGCCGACCTTGAGCTCGCCGACGACCTTCGTCAGCTCCTCTAGCCTCTTGCTGTGCTCGGCCAGTATCCTACCATGCTCCTCCAACCTCTTGTTCACTTCCTCGAATCGCTTGTTGAAGTCCTCCCTGAGCCTCCTCAGCTCGTCCAATATGGCCGAGATCCCGAGGACTCCTGCGATGGCGTACCTGAACTCGACGTCGCTCTCTATGGTCTTCAAGAGCCTGAGCTTCTCTTCCTCTGATAGGAGCGTTGGTGAGGCCATGACCTCTTCAGCCTTCTAATACCTACGCGCTCGCAGAGCCTAAAATACTTAGAGCTGCGCCTCGACGCTGCTCGAGCGCAGGCTCTGGCCTAGAGCTTCAAGCCCCCCTAGACGCCTCTTAGGGCTCGTAGGGCAAGGCCTCGAAAGTTGCAGTGGTAATTGGAGCAAGATCGTGGGGCGCTCATGGGGGCGGAAGGAGCTCACCGATCGCGGCTCGGCCATCTCAATCATCGCGCCCCGCGACCGAGCCTATCGCGTTTAATTTACTCCGTCGGATTTATAACTTTAAGTAGGCCCTCGGCCCTCGACGGTTCTTAGACCTCCTTCAAGGCCTCGACGAGCCCTTAGCCTGCGCCTCGACGTTAAACGCCAAGAGGGTCATGGCGATGGCCTTCCGAGATCTCCTTTCTCGCTTGCAATTGAGCTCGACCATCAGGCGGCCCCGCCAGAGCCTAGCCTTAGTCGAGCGCTCGGACGAGATCGTCGTCCGCCGAGGTCCTATGTTGCTCACGCCCTCAAGTACTCACGAACGGCTTAAAGCCCCTCATACGACGCCGATTTGAGCTGGGCCACGACCGTTGCAAAGACGTCAGCCGAGCGACGCCTGCTGAGCGACGGACGTCAAGCTCGCGGCCCTATCAATGCTCCTCCCAAGCGCTACGTACAGCAGTATCAGCGATACGAAGCCTGCGACCAGAGATGCTATCGAGATGAGAGATCCCACGTAAGGCATGAGCCCTGCGAAGCTCAGAACTAAGGAGGTTATCATCAAGATGACGGCGACGAGGTACAGCGAGTCCCTCTCGAGCTCGTATAGCTTGAAGACCAGCAGTATAGAGCCCACGAACCCGATGAACGCCAGCACAGCGCCCACGAGGGCCCCCGTCCCGGTCCCCACGAGCGCTGAGATGATCGCCGGGACGTTCTGGAGGAGCGCGAAGCAGATGACGCACCCGAAGCCGGCGAATAGCGCTACGATTAGAACTAGGACGCCCCAGAAGTACCCTATCCAGATGAGCGTCGAGGCGGTGCTGAGCTCAGCGCTCGCCCTCCCCAGCTTCCTAGCGCCGGGCACGAAGAGGGCCCAGAGGCCGACTATGGCGAGGGCCCCCGCGGCCAGTAGCAGGACTAAGACGATGATGCCCAGGGTGGCGATGTAGGGAGCTCGAGCTAGGAGCTCCTCCAAA
>Ga0185307_1000650_pt1 | contig 21427 bp, 21 predicted proteins | sample LHCtaG_FD_128010 | JGI IMG/M metagenome (GOLD analysis project Ga0185307, IMG submission 128010) | Hot spring microbial communities from Little Hot Creek, USA to study Microbial Dark Matter (Phase II) - LHC4sed_matched (SPADES... | ecosystem: Environmental > Aquatic > Thermal springs > Hot... | reverse complement strand
GACAGCGGATATTCGAGGTATACGATAGGTTTAGGGATGTCTTTGAAGAATATGGATTGGATGAAGAACTTAGAAACCTCTTAAACAACCTAGACTATCTACTAAGCATATTATCTACTAAGCTACCATATCAGTTGAAGATTGCCAAGGTTAATGAGTTCCTCGAAGACCTAGACAGGTTCAGAGTGTATGCTTCAAGGTATCTTGGAGGGATTGCTGACCTATTATATAGAGACGTTAGGGAGGTGATTAAAAAGGTGTTCAATGTTGAGGTGTTGAGGATGAAGTCTAGGGTTGTAGCCGTATTCATTGATACTTCAAGGACTGCTTCTAGGACGGCTGAGGGTAAGAGAAAGAAGAGGAAACCACATGTAGTCTTTGATGGTGAAAGAGTATTCGAAGTAAACAAACTAACGAAGCTTAAGGATGTTGATGAAGTATTCATTGATACGCTGTTTCCAGAGATTTATGAAGAAGTATTGGGGCTGTTGAAGAGAGGTATCAAAGTGTATTTATTGAGGAACACTACAGTACTAAAGAAGCTTGGATTAGAAAATAATCTACAAAAGAGTGATGAAGTTGATGCTTTAATACTATCACGAGTTCCTAGAGAGTGCTTCAGAGAGCTGACTATTGAAGAGGTGGAGTTGAAGGCTACGGTAAGACCACTGATAAGCAAGTATGAGTGGATTGTGGAAAAACGAAAAATGTTGAAGCAGTGGAAAAGTAGAGGTTTCGACTACAATTTCAGAGAATCTATAAATCTCATGGAAAATGATAGACGGGAGATTGGTAGAGAAATCATGAAGATTGTTGATAATAGCATCTATAAGGATATTTACAGAATGGTCTGCAATGAACTTCAAATGAAGAATAGTACTGAAATCGCCATCCTAACAGTAGAGCTACCACTACGCCTACCATTAAATACCCTTAAGAGGTTCGTAGGATTGACGCCAAATCATAACAATCATAGATATAACCACCGTATCCGTAATCATCTCTCCCTCCTAGCTACAAACATTTACATCAATGCAAAACGATGGAAAAATAAATGGGAAGTTCCAGAAGAATTCAGAGAGATTGTTGATTCCCTACCATGAGAGAAAGCAATATACAAGCTACAGTCAAGGATACTAAAAACGTTTAGGAAAGCATATTTTCTGGCAAACAATCAGATAATCAGCAACCCTACTGGCCGATGAGTGGTAAAAGCTGCTGGCTGGTAGGGTGGAATGTAGACACCAATGTAATCATACAGTGTCCCCCGCCGGCTACAGCTACTTTAACTCATCGGCCAGCACCTCCCCCAAATTATCTTATTATAAGTAAAACCACTTCTGATAATTAGATTCCATTGGAGAAAGTATGTATGCATGCTCGCCCAAGTGGAGTAATAATTGGGTCTCATTAAATGACCTTAAGACCATACTCTCCCAACTCTCAGATAAGATTCTACCATCACCATACGGAGTTCATCGAGTTGGAGTCAATTATGGATTACATTTTACAGGCGGTGAACCATTTCTAAACTATCCGCTACTCCTACAAGCTGTTAAGATCGCTAAAGACTACGGTATCCCATCTATCTTCGTTGAAACAAATTCTTACTGGTGTATAGATCCAGGGAGAACAATAGAGAAGCTGGTAGAACTTAAAGATTCTGGGCTTGACGGTATCCTAATAAGCGTTAACCCATTCATAGTAGAGTATGTACCATTTGAGAGAATAGAAAATAACATTTCTTTAAGTCTTAAATTCTTCGGATACAATACAATAATATACCAGTATGAGTTCTATAGACAATTCAAAGAAACTAATCTTAGAGGGATATTCAGATTCGAAGACTACCTCAAAATCCATGGTTTAAAAGGGCTGGAATGGGTTGAGCTCATACCTATGGGTAGAGCATGCTACAAGCTTAGAGATATCTTCCCTAAATATCCTGCAAAAATATTCTTTAAAGAAAGTTGTAGGGAAAGCTTACTCAGAGAATGGCATACACATGTAGATAACTATGGAAACTATATAGCGGGATACTGTGGAGGGATATCCCTCGGAGATGCTAGAAAACTCAACCAACTCCTAGAAGAGGGGATCGACTTAGACGAGAAACCAATAGTAAACATATTGATAAACAAGAACCTAGAAGAACTATACAAGCTAGCTGTAAGAGAATTCAATTATAAGGAAAGAGAAGATGGATACATATCTAAATGCGACTTATGCTTAGATATTAGAAGATGTATAGCTTTACAGACAAAAGAATACCAAGAACTCTCACCAAAAGAATACTACAACCACTTATTTTAGTAACATAAATCCATCATTTCCATTAAACTTAAGAAGCGAAACCTTTAAAATTGTAAACACATATCTTTGAATAAAGTAGATCAAATAAGTATGAAGCTTATTCTAGAAGAAATCCAATGTAGAAAAACTTCAAGAGCTCCAAGAATACAACCATTAGACTGAATAATTTTAATGTTGTAGTCGGACCGAATGCATCGGGTAAGAGTAATCTCGTAGACTTGTTTAGATTCCTGAAGAAAGCCATAGGAGAGCAACTAGACCCATATGCTCCATAGCTTGAGTGGTGGAGCTACAAAAACATCGTAGGGAGTGGAGAGAAGAACTTCCAATAAAGATAACACTAAAATCTAATGTAGGAGGGCACAAGACAATTTACTATCTAGCATTTGCTAAAGAGAATGTATTTAGGGTGCTGGAAGAAAGATTAGAGATACTAGAATATACGAAGATGGAGAGAAAAGGAAATCTAATAACAATATTATAAATAATCCAAAAAATGGTTCAAGAAATTAAAGAAAAAAATTCTTCGAACAAGTTGCTTCTATGATAAAAGACGTTATACCCGGTTCACAAAGAGTAAACAAGCATCCACGATATACTAGATAACCTAGAGATGCCTCAGGGGAACTCATAGCTAAACGAACGTCGAAAGCCTTTATTAACCCTACCCCCATTCACTGGATTTCTCGTGATTTCCGAAGAACTAGTAGCCTTAACATCATTGCCAGTAATGGTGGAAAGTGTCTTAAGAACGGATCTTAGAATACTCCTACTCACATTCCTCACCATACGAAAGAGCAAAATGAGCAGGCGGTATATCCATCTGCAGTTACTGAAAATATTTGAGAGTCAATCAGTAGCATGGCGAGATATTTTAGCACACTGGTGTAGATCCATCATTAGTTTAAAGTCCATCAGCATAGATATAGTTAAGACTCCGCATTACATGTAGGAAGCTTCATATGGAAGATTAAGTGATAATAGGAGATAGAGTGTCACCTAAATCAACATGTACCAGAAGAATTAATTAACCGAGTCTTTAAAGTAGTATTTCCTCTGGAGATAGAAGGATAGTGTGCTTATCATCCCCATCTTTATGTTTTGACAGCATAGTGTGAAGAATTTAAGAATAAGTTAGGTCCCGACTCCCTGAGTATAATCTCTAGCGCTAACCTCATGGTGGAATATAGCTACCTTCCATTTAAGATATCCAGAGAATCTACAAACCTATTCCTCATACTAACTTCTTTTGATATTATAGATATTGTACTTAAGCTAGGGGTATGTATTCTAAAACCGCTAAAAACCTTAGCCTCTCTCCTCTATTATCCTGCTTAAAACAGCTAGAAATATGGATGTAATGTCCACGCGTGGAGTGCTAAGCCTAAGTCTTTTAAACATGCTCCCTCTGTGGATACTACTATTAAGGGTGGGTATAGCTTAAATAGTCTCTGATTAGAGACCATTATAGTAGAGGAGAAAGCCTACTTAATGGGTTCCTAGTGGGGTAGATATCGAGGGTGAGGGACTAGTTGAGTGCAGGTCTACCAGCTATAAAGTATATTATTGAGGCCAAGATAGAGGTAGATGGGATAGTTGATAGAAACGATATTATCGGAGCAATATTCGGTCAAACAGAAGGGTTATTCAGTAGTGAGCTGGATTTAAGAGAACTCCAGAAAGCTGGAAGAATAGGTAGAATAGAGATCTATACAAGCACGCATGGAGATAAAATTATTGGAAAAATCACTGTACCATCTGCATTAGATAAGTATGCAACAGCCTTAGTAGCAGCCATGATTGAGAGCGTTGATAGAGTAGGACCATACCCAGCTAGAACAAAGATAGAGAAGATAGAAGACGTAAGAGCAGAAAAGAAAAAGAAGATACTGGAGAAAGCCAGAGCAATACTCTACGAATGGGAGAAGAGTAAAGTCCCTGAAGACGATCAGCTATTGAAAGAACTTGAGGAAGCAGTATTAAAAGCAAAAGTAGTAGAGTATGGTCCGGAGAAGCTTCCAGCGGGACCTGAAGTTGAATCAAGTGAAGAATTAATAATAGTTGAAGGGAGGGCGGACGTGATAAACCTGCTTAGGCATGGATTCAAGAATGTAGTTGCCGTTGAAGGTGTTAAGATCCCAAAAACAATACAATCTCTCGCAAATAAAAAGAAGAAGGTAATTGCTTTCTTAGATGGAGATAGAGGAGGAGACATGATACTTAGTGAACTTTTAAGAATGGAGGTCAAGATAGACCAAGTAGCTAGAGCACCACACGGTAGAGAAGTTGAAGAACTTACAGGGAAAGAAATATTCGAAGCATTACAGAAAGCAGTCCCAATACAAGAGGTACTTAAAAGTTTAAAGATTAAGCCTAAAGTAGAAGAATTAGAGTTACCACCCCAAGTTAAAGAGTATGTAAGAGAAGTTGATGGAAAACTACTATCTATATTGTTAAATGAAGAGCTGGTAGAGCTTGCTAGAGTACCAGTAAGCGAGCTTGCTCAAAAGCTAGAAGAACTAAAGAATGACGTGAAATACGTAGTCTTCGATGGAATAATAACACAACGCTTAATAGATATACTTTCGGAAGCACCAAGAGAAGTATACATGATAGGTGTTAGAATAGGAGATGTAGTAAATCCATCACCTAAAATCCACATGCTCATATCTAGTAGAATATAGATTATAAATATAGATTATATTTAATTTGGAAGTTTTAATTAAAGATAGAATCTTGAAAAACGGTGATGTACTAGTGGGTTTCTTTATTCTGGGTGTTAGGTATCCTTACTGGATAGTGTAATGTGGCCACTATTCCTCCTAATCCACGTATTTTTTCTGAAGCTTCTAATCCGTCAAGTATAACTCTTAATTTTATTCGTCCATGCTCAGCTTCATCTAATAGAGATGATAACTGCTCATCTATGATGTTCTCCCATAAGAAGCTTTCAGAGACAAGAATCTTCTCTACAGCCTTCATATTCATAGCCTCCAATACTTCTCTTAATCCAAGTGCAACCCTATCAGGGCTCTTAGACATTTTCTGAATAAAATCTTCTACTTCCAGTGAGTCTTTAACTGGTTTGATTTCCTCAGCATATTCTTTCAGCTCTCCGCTTCTAAGAGCTTCTCTCAATCCTTCCTCCCTACCTGTAGACGTATAACCCTTCTTCTTGATCTTATCCAAGATGTTTTTGATGTTCCTCTTTTTTAGATAGTTTATGAAGTCTTCAACAATAATGCCTGAGCCTAGGATAGCTACCTCAACATCTTTATCTTCTTTTAAGACATCTAGTACCATCTTAACCACTTCACTGAACCTACCGTACATTAAGTCTTCAACCGATTCTTCATACATCTTTATCCTCGAGGGAATATTCTTAGAATACAGTGTCTTTAATCCTAGATTACTAAACTCTGAAACTGCAACTCCCTCATTATCTAGGGTTATACATAGAATCTTCTTACTCTTCTTCCTCTTTGGATAACTTAATGAGAATGAGTATAGTCTATCGAATCTCTCCTTACTCTCTATCTTTACCTCTAAACCTGGATGTACATGGATTGTATGGTACTTTCCAGTTAAGCCTAATTCTCTACTTTCATAGATTATACGTCCCGTAAAGCTTATTCTCTTTAAGAGTGAGTCAACAGATTTCTTCTCAACTTCTATCCCTAGCGTTACAAGCACTCTCTCACTATCATATCTACCATCTGCACGTTCCTTCTTAACCTCTCTACTCGTCTCAGAATAAAGAATGTCGCCTGTACTAACCACCCTGAAGATATTTAGTAGGTCTAAAGTATTCTCAGGAAGTACTTTAATAAACTTCTTTAATAAATCGACATGCTGGATAATCACTCTGAACACCCATTACTATCTATTAGATAATATCCAGAATAAGGCAGTAATAAATATCATTAACTGAGACTAGGTATAGTGGATGGGAGCTTGCAGGTAAAAATCGTCTATACCCAGGATAGATGGATGTTGTTGAAGAATCTTAGGAGTAAAGCTGAAAAGATAATGGATATCTTAGCGGCTAGAAGTATAGAGGCGATAGTTTATGGAAGTATAGCTCGTGGAGATGTAAAACTTACAAGCGATGTTGATATCTTCATACCTTACCCAGTCAGCTCAACACTACTACAAGTCTATTTAGAAGAAAATAATTTTAAGATATACAGGAAGGTGCTGGTTCAAGCTACTCCAAGCTACGTTCCTAAAGCTTACATTTATCTTGATGAAGAAGAATTGAATTCAGTAAGCTTTCCATTAGCTAAGATGAGAAGAGAAGAACTTGAATTCTACAGACTAGCAGGCCAGCTCGATTATACCATGTTGAAACAAAACCATAGAGTCCCTGGAATAAACAAAGAACTAAAACTAATAATCCCAGTAGAAGAGGGTCATGTAGAAATACCTTTAGAATCTAATGTAGAATTAGCTGCTAAGATTATAGGTCTCAATCCTCAGACGATAAGGAATAGGATAAGAGTATTGAAGAAGAGGATGGAACATGGGAGAACAGGAGTCTATAGAGAGGTGGATGTATCCAGAGAAGAAAGCTTTGAAGAGATCCTCAGCTTCCTAGAAGCAAGAGACCCAGCTCTAAGAAGAAGACTTAGAGCATGAAAAACAGGTTAAGATGTTCTTTAATAGTTCTAGAATGATCGTGATGAACTTTTTAAGTAATCAATTAAAGAGAGTAAAAACGCTGTTATATTTCTTCTTATCCTGTCGGTGGTAGTCTTCATTGATATTAAATGGAATCCCAAGAAACGTCAGAAATCTAAGAAGCATGTATGCTATGACCAAGAGAAAGACATATTCTTTGAGGCTGATAGCCTTGCCGAACTCAAGGACTATAATGAAATATATCTTGACTCATTAATATTCCCAAACATGTGGCAACAATTAAGGGAAGTAATCGATGACGATAGGAAAGTCTATTATTTTACTAAACCATGGAAGTGGAATGAGGTTAGGGAGAGGTTCAGAGAAGAGTTAGAGGCTAAGATTGGTAAGGTATCAAAGAAGGCTAAGACTCACAAAAAATTAAAGAGCATAAAAGTGATGCTTTCCTATTATGGAAGGTCTACGAGTTCTCATCGATTAAAAAGAATACTCATAAATACTTTAACCTCTAACTCTTGTTGATATTGAACTAAGACCTCTATTAATGAGAGAAGAGATGTTATATAGGAATCTTCAAAGAGTTCAAAACGCTAGTATAGTCGGTGTTGATGTTGGAAGCGATGTAGAGATGTGGGAGAAGATGGTTGAAGATATTAGGGGGAGAGATTGTTGAGAAAGCTGTTAAACTAATTCCAAGATTCATGGATATAGCTAAGAATCTTGGACTGGATTCAGATGGCATCAATGGATTGGCTGGTCTAACAGGACTTCTATTACACGATAAATCAATATCATATCGGAAGTCTATAAAATATCCTGGACTCTATAAATCTAAAGGTAGTATTGGAAGGAAGATGAAGAAGTATAACCATAAAGCTCAAAGATATCTGATAATACTAACAAGCGTAACCCTATATAAGAGTGGCGAGAAACATCCACCAAGGTGTAGAGATTTAAGGAGGATTCTGAGGATTTTAGCAAATCTAAAAGAGCAGATGGGGCTCGCCGGGGATGGGGCTGGGGTATAAGCCTTGGCAATACCTACATGAGCCTACTTATAGTCCTCGGCGGGCCTAAGAGGGCTCGAATCAAGGGCTGGAATTTTTTATGTGTCGGGTGGCTAGGGCTACCAAACCAGCCCCTTCCTAAATTTTTATTACATGACATAGGAATAAATATAATATAGGCTAAGTATGTTATCGGAAGGATCGTGTAGAAGGTAGAGCTTAGGTCAGAGCTGGTGAGGGGGATGAGTGAGGATAATTACATGAAGAGGATGACTGACGCATTGAGGAGTGGAGCTAAGATGCTTTCAGAACACTGTCCTATATGCGGTAGCCCAATCTTCAAGATTAAAGAAGAATTATGGTGTCTAAGATGTAATAAGAGGGTGGTAAAAGTTAAGTCAGATGAAGAAGTAGGATCAGCATTATCAGTATATACTCTAATGAATACAGCATCCATCATAGCAGTGAAAATAGAAGAGTTAACTATACTTCTCTCTAGAGCTATTGAAGTGGATGAGGTAAGAAAACTCTCCGAGGCTCTCGAAGTATTACTGAAGACTCTTGAGCAAACGCTTAAAGTAAGAAGGCTTCTGAAAGAAGAGACCTAAAAGCCGTAGGGCTTCAGCTCATATACCTTCCAATCTTCACAATGTGGCCAACGAGGAAAAAAGTCATAACAGTATTCACTTATTCTATGTAGCAATGATATGCACTCCAGATTAAGAGTAAGACTAATATATTAGACTCTTTAGAAAAATCTTTAGAATTAGTGAAAAGCTTTACACATCACATCAATTAGGGTTAATGCTCACATATTTCTATGGAGCATACCATTGGATTATCAGTTTATGGTGTTTAACAATATGTAGAAAACTGTAGAAGAGTCTAGTCAGTGATGTGGCCACAAACATAACCGTATTCTGAGTAATTATATCACATCGTCGTATAAGTATGCTTAGAAAATGGTTAATTTAACAGTTCAGGCATTAATCCGATTAGGTTCAGCCCATATCTACTTGGATTGCTCTCAACACTTCACATTGAGATAAATCAATATGCTGAGGATGCTGTTATTTTTCCATTAGAAAAAGAGGGGTTAGCCAGATTTCCTGTGAAGAAGCTTTATCTAGTTACTCATTATCCAAAAAGGCTAGAATAACGGTTTTCGATGGAGATTTTACATCTTTGTTAACAGACTGTGAAGTATCTTGGGTTCCACTTGAATACCAGGTTGAATACCTGTCTACCCCCTTGTTTCCATTGGAAGCTCATCAACCTTTAACTTATCCAAGATAACGAGCTTTCCTAATAAAAGTAGTGAAGTAGATACAATCTTCTAGTGAACCAGTTTCTAATTTCTCCAAGACTTTTATCTAATGGGGGCTTAACAATGAAAGAAAATGTTAAAAACGAGAATAGATCGTTTAGGGGGCATGATCTCCAGTCGAAAAAATGGGGTTCGGAAGATCCCTTACAGGATGTTGTCTGGAAAGCTCTTCAGAAACCAAGAATTTTTAGGGATAGAAGAGTCATGCGCTCAGATTATATACCTGGAAATCTCCCCCATAGATCTGAGCATATTAGAAGGCTTGGAGAAATTCTCTCTCCATCGCTACGTCTCTCTAGAGCAAGTAACGTCTTCATATATGGGAAGACCGGAACAGGTAAGACGGCTGTCGTAAAGTATGTATTTAATAGGTTCAGAGAAGCTGCCGATCTTGAAGGTCTTCCACTACAATTTACATATATTAACTGCCGTATCGCTGGAACAGAATACCGTGTATTAGCTGAACTATGCGAATCGATAGGCGTTAAGGTTCCTTTTACAGGTTTATCAAAAGCAGAAGTATTCAATAGGTTTAGGAGTTCACTAAGGGAAAAGAATACAATCTTGATAATATGCCTTGACGAGATAGACATACTAGTTAAAAATTATGGTGACAACCTTTTATATGAGTTGACTAGAGCTAATGAAAGCTTTGACACAGGGGGATTAAACATAGTCGGTGTATCAAATGACCTACACTTTAAAGAATTGCTCGACCCAAGAGTATTAAGTAGTTTAAGTGAAGAAGAACTTGTCTTCCACCCATATACAGCACCAGAGTTAGTGGATATATTAATGGAGAGAGCAACCATAGCCTTCTATCCAGGAACAGTTCCAGAAGAAGTAGTTAAACTATGTGCAGCACTTGCTGCACAGGAGCATGGAGACGCTAGGAGAGCCATAGACCTACTAAGGGTTGCAGCTGAGATAGCTGAGAGGAGCGGTGCACACATTGTCGAGGAGAAGCATGTTAGATTAGCTCAGAACATGATTGAGAGAGGTAGAATATTTGAAGCATTATCTACACTCCCTCTCCATAGCAAGCTTGTTTTGACAACACTATATCTTCTAACAAGAAATGATATACACAATCTTACTTCTGGCCCCCTCTACGAGACATACCGTGAAATATGTTCACTACTGGGTATAGAACCTCTAAGTGATAGGAGAGTTAGTACTCTAATCTCAGAACTCGATATGCTAGGTGTATTAAAGAGTGAAGTCGTAAGCCTAGGTAGATACGGTAGAACTAGAAAGATAACGATTATGACCCCTCTGGATGAAGTACAGCAAGTTATAGAGAGTGATGAACTACTTAAATCTCTTTTAAACCATAGGCCTATGGTTGTAAAAGATAAGTATGGTTCATAAAGTTGGGAAGCATAGAATAGGGAGAGGCTACTAAAAACTCTTAGTATAGTTGTATCATCATCTTGGATAGTGTAGGGGTCATGGAGCTGCTGAGGAAGAAGATTGTTGAAGAAGCTTTAAGAGAAGGATACAATCTAACTGCTGAGGCTGTATCCATAATCGAGTCTCAGCAGAAACCTCTAGAAACACTTAGACACATTATCAATTATCTGAAAACAAGCAGACCAGAAGTTATTGTGGTTGATTCAAATCATATAATGGAAGTAGGATTAAAGACCGCTGAAGCTGAATACATGGTCTCCGATATAATGATTGAGAAAGAACCTCTAGAAGAATGGGCTCCTAAGATTGAGGTGGATGATAAATTCTTGAAGAACTACAAGATTGAAGGAAATATAACAGAATTCCAAAACTATTTCAAGAGTAGATATATGAAGTTAAAAAGTATTCTTGAAAAGAGAGGAGAATCTTTCTCGAAGATAATCGATGTATTAAAGAGCCCTAAGGGAAGCGAATCCACATTAATAGTTATGTTACTAGAGAAGACTGAGAAAGAACAATCAATAATACTCCAGGTTGAAGATGAGACTTCTACAGTTAAGCTCGTGGCTCCTAAGAAAGATAGTGAGCTGACAAGGAAGATTGAAAGACTTCTAGTGGATCAAGTCTTAGGAGTTAGAGTAGTTAAGATTGATAATGTATTGTTTGTTAAGGATGTTTTTATGCCAGATGTACCTTTAAAGTGGAGAAGCGTGAATGGGGAAGTTCCAGAAGTCTATATAGTCTTAATCTCAGACCTCCATGTAGGTAGTAGAAAGTTTAGGAGAGACCTGTGGGAGAACTTTCTAGATTGGTTGAGTAATCCACGCGACCCTGAAGTTAAGAGGATTAGATACATTATTGTTGCTGGAGACATCGTTGACGGTGTAGGCATCTTTCCCAAGCAGGACAGAGAGCTTGAATATACCTCAGTTATACAGCAGATGGAAGAAGTAGCTAAACTTTTCTCTGAGGTACCTAAAGAGATCAAGTTGATAATATCTATTGGAAACCATGACCCTGTAGTGAAAGCCCTTCCTCAGCCTCCTCTACCTAAAAGATATAGAAAGATACTGGAGAAATATAGAGAGTATATCTTCGTAGGTAATCCTGTATTAATCAGGGTTGAGGATAGAAAAATACTTGTATACCATGGTCAAAGCTTAGATGATATTATACAGTATCTCCCAAATGCATCATATTCTATACTAGATAGAGAGATTAGAAACGTTCTTGAAACATTAATTCAATGTAGGCATCTTGCACCAATATATGGTGAGAATACACCTATCCTACCTACTCCTGAAGACCTGCTGGTCATAGAAGATATCCCGGATATACTCCATACAGGTCATGTACATGTTGCATATGCTGGGAATTACCGTGACGTAGTCTTAGTTAATAGTGGGACATGGCAGGAGCAGACAAGCTACCAGAAGGAAGTAGGATTAGAGCCAACAGTTGGAACAGCAGTATTGGTAAACTTGAAAACATTATCGGTTAAGCTAAAGAAGTTTACATAAAAGATGTTGTAGTCCTAAGCTTACTTTTGAAAACTATCTCTACGTAGCTTGTACTTGGTTTTATCTTCTTAAAGGGTGTACCTGTCCCTTCATAGAATTTTGTAAAGAACTCGTATAAATGGAGCCTGAGAGCTTGGATGAATACCATTAACCCCTCTAGAGCCATGATTCCAAGGTTGCCTATTATTAGGATGGGTAAGCTGTTCCATCCTAGTGCATGCCATGAAGCATTAAGTAGCATCAGTAGTGCTGAGTGAACAAGCAGGAGTACTGTAATCCTAACATAGCTAAGACTATTAGACATAAAATGTATTATATTCTCTAATACTTCAAGTAACCCTCCACCTATTAATCCAACTATTCCCTTCTTCTTGAAGGCACCTTCTATTACCGCTCTACCTAAGATTATTATAAATATGCTTGAAACTGCTCCTCCAATTGCTATTGGTGCAATATTCTTTGTCGGGATACCTAGGTACGGTACGGGGTTCTCTGAAGACATTATTCCACCCATGTCTCCGCCTGCTCCGAAAAAGCATAATGCGAAAAGTATTCCGAAGATATACATGGTTATTGTTGGAAGCCTAGCAGTAAATGCCTCGATGTATTCTCGATGTTTTAAGGCTTTCTTAAAGCTTAGAGTATAGCCTGTTGTTAAATGCATAGCCCCTAAAAATAATGTAAACTGTATAAGCTTGAGTACTTCAACCATGTTAAACCGAGTTCCTTCACCATGTTCTTCAACTAGATGGAGTACTTCAGGCTTAGGGAATGGAAAATGTATCTTGAACCCAAAAGCTTCCCCAAGTATGAACCCTGCTACAGCTGCAGATATACCTAGAATAGTGAGGAGTTTAGCCCACTGCTTAAGGTTCTCTCCGGAAACCCTCTTATACACGAATAGCCCAAACAATGCAAGCACTAAACCTTGACCTAAATCTGCAAACATTATACCATAGAATATTGAGAAGAATACTGCTATGTATGGTGTAGGGTCGACTTCATCGCTTCTAGGATATCCCTGAATCAATGTAATATTCTCGAAACTCTTAACCACGCCTTTATTATTTAAGAGGGTTGGAGAATGATGTTCATGTCCTTTAACTTCTTCCTCGAAGAATACTCCATATCTCTCTCCAAACCTTGACTCAAACTCTTTCTTCATATCTCTTGGAATATACCCATTTATCAGTTTAAACCTCTTTAACCCGCTTCTTCTTCCAAGACGATCTAGAAGCCCTTCAACTACTTGTAAGGCTTCTCTTAATGCTATAATCTTAGGTCCAGACTGCTCTTTAATCTTAACAAGGGTTTCCTCAGCTTTCTTTAAATCTTCTTCAAGCTTCCTCTGTTTCTCAACAATTAGATTGTATGCTTCATTGATATTCTGTGGAAGGTCTGGAGGTATAGTGAAAGGCTTAACACCGAACCCTCTTAAAACTCTATCAACCCTCTCTTCCTCTTCTCTCAGAGATATTATTGAGAGTGCTGAGTAATTCTTACCGATTGGAGTATCTATAATATGAGATGTAGGTAAACTCTTCTTAATCTCATCAACGCTTCTACTCTCAACTACTGTGAAGACAGCATGGAATCTCTTAAGCTTCTGAAGTCTAGATGGGTCTATATTGAAGTCCAGTAGAGTCTTAAGAGTAGAATGGAGGGTCTCAATCTGCTTAAGTTCTTCTCTTATTCTTCTCTGACTCTCCATAGACTCTCTAGCTTCACGTATAAGCGGCTCAGCATCATCCTTCAACTTCAAAATTAACTCTTCAATGTCTTCAACCTCTATCCTCTCTCTATATACACGGTAACTCTTAACAAGCTGATTAATTATCCCAGCCTCTACAGATATATTAAGTGAAGATATCAATGTATCAAGCTCTAGACTTAGTCTCCGTAGAGCATCATACGCTTTGCCGATTTTTTCATCTAGCCCTGCCTCCGCCTCCTCAGCATGAAACCACTCAAAATCATAAAGCTCTCTAATAACCTCAGTAAGCCTATGCTCAGGAACTACCAGTACAGTCTTCACAAGCTCTGTAAGCCCCAAAGAAGACCTCCCTTAACCCTGCTAAATACATCTAATTGTATGCACAATATAAACATCAATAATGCATCTGTAATAGTATTTAGGGAGAACAAAATGTCAGGTTAGCATTCTCTTTCTGTTAATAATTTAGGCAGCAATGAGTGGTTCTCATTACCTATTCTCTTAAAGACTTGATAAGTAATCCTACTAGTAATATTGCAATTAATATAAGACTTATCCCAAAGATAATATTAGTTGGCTCGGAAAATAATATTGTAACAGTCTTCGTACTTTCAATCTTTGATGTTACTATATGTGTTATTATTGTCGTATAAGTGAATATGCTGCTAATAACTAAAGTGGTAGCGGAGACTGAGATGGGAGTAGTTTCTATAAAAGTTGATGTGAATTCTCTGGATAAACGAATTTTTACGTTTTGATCTTGATATTTGATATTTCTTCAAATTTTTCATCACTTAATTTGATGTTGCTATTCTAAGATCATAGAAGCCTTCATTAACATGTTCTGTCTCCGCCGTTTTTAAAGGTTAATATTAAGAAAATACCTGGAGATGAAGGTCTTTCAGTTTCACCTGTACGAGCTACTGCATATCGTATCATTCCAGCTGATTCGTCAATGGATTTAAACCCGGTGATTGGATTTGGTCCAAAAAGATCTCCGACTTAAACGTTAGTTAATTCAAATATTAGTGGATCATATTTCAATACGATCTCTCCACCGCTAATTCCATAGATTTGAGGATTAACTTTGACAGAAATTGTAAAGATTTCACCGGGCCTCACTTCATATTTTGAAGATTCAATGATAACTTTTACTTCATTCTCCACTGAAATAATTGGTAAAAAGATAGTTAAAGTTATTAGAGTTATAACAATGCTAGGAAATATTATTGCTGGCTTTCTAGGTTAATCTTACTGAGTCGATCCTCCATAATTGGCACCTAATATTGCTAAATCTCTATAATCAACTATGCCGTCATTATTAAGGTCAGCTTCATCTTTGTAACCAAGTTCACTCTTTGATTTCCCATATGATGAACCTAGTATCGCAAGGTTTCTATAATCGACTATACCATCTCCGTTGATAACTCCTAAGAGAGTATTTGATATCTTCACAATAAATTCTTGAATAGTTATTCCTTCGATCTCTTGAAACATTTCATCAGATAGCTTAACAATTATTTGAATCGTATATTCTCCTACTCTAGCTCGGGGTAAAGCTTTGAATAATATAAAGGCGAGTGTCCCATTAGATGTAGGAGGAACGGTATATCCAGCCCTACTCAACGCATAAACTAACGTTCCATTTACATTATCTATTTGCTTTGTTCCTTCTAGAGGGTTTATCCCTAATAGATCTCCTGGTGTGATATCTATTATCTTGAGAGCATCTGGGTCAAACTTTAATGTTAGCTCACCCCTACTATTACCATACCTTTTGGAGATGACACTAACATTTAAGATAAATTTACTACCTATTCTAGCCTCGATCAATGGAGGATGAACAATTACAACTGGTTTTTCGGTTTTGTTATGTTAATGTTTACACTTCTTGTTACATTAAAAGACCGTGTTTTTACAGTCCTCCCCAGGCCTTAAATGTAAATGTATAAGCACCTTCAGATAAATTTCCTAATTCATATCTTTGGGAAAAATTAATTATCATTAATGCTGAAGGCCCTGTCCATTCTATGATCTTTATATTCAAATAGAATTTGTTTCCTTCCTTTTGAATGCCTCCCCAATCTATTATTCTAAAATCTGTACTTGGAAGAGTAAGAATAATATCAAGAAATATGTTGCCCGCCCTAGTATTAGCCAGTATTCTGACTTGTTCAGAGAGTGGAATGTAGGGTATCCATCGATGGGTATCTGAAGTAGTTTCATTGTAATAAGTTGTAGTTGTTGTCGTAGTATTATGAAAACTTGTTACTGTTGTAGTTGTAATATTTGATATAGTGAGATTCCCCATATGGAAGGGATGCATAATCGTTCTAATTTGATTATAATTTTCTTCGGATAATACACTATAGTTAAAAGCTATGTTATAGGATAAAAACTAACAATCACTAAGAGAGTAGCTATGATACGATATTTTATGATAATATTTTTCATAGCTATTTTGAAGTATAACATGAGAGGCTAATAAATTTTCCTTCAAGATTATACCATGTTCAACGGTCAGGCAAATTATTTATATAGCATAGTTTAAATCTCATTATTCTTGTATAACTGGTTCTTCCCTGTATGAAAATAATTCAAGTGTCTTGAGAGTAAAGGATTGCTTGAGTATGTTTATTTCCTAGCTTTCTTTTATGATATATTGGCTTGAAGGTTGTAGTTATTGGTTCTAAGCCGTTTGTTTCTGGTTTTAGGCTTTCAGGTGTTGGGGGGATAGAGGTAGTTACGCCTGAAGAACTGGTTAAGGAGGTTGAGAGAAATATTGTTAGAGAAGATGTTGGGTTAATCATAGTTGATGAAGATCTTTCTAAGCATGTTAGAGATAGGATAAATAGGATTAGAGCTGAGCGTGCAGTACCACTAATCTATGAATTATCTGGGATTAGACTTGAAAAAGAAAAAATAGATTATAGAGCAGCTCTTAGAAAGATACTTGGGGTATAAAGCTAGATGATATTGATATATTGAGTATAAATTGTAGCATCAGTATAAGGTGTTGGGAGCGTGTAATATTGGTTATGCACGGTCTAGCGAAAGTAGTTGATGAGGTTGCTGAGAAGATCGTTGAAAGCCTTGATTCTTCTTTTCAAGAATTATCTAGAGATGTTAAAAAGATTGTTGAGAGAGAGCTTGAAGAGACTTTAAAGATTGTTAATGAAATGGTTGAACAAGCTGAGAAGAGAGGTGAGATGATAAAGTCTAGGATACAAAGCTTAACCCAAGTAAAGATCAGAGGGAAGAAGCTTGAACAACTTGAAGAATGTGTAGATGAAGTAATTAAGAGAGTCTTAGAGATAATAGAAGAGAAAGCAGGTAGAGGAGAGCTAGATAGGTATCTTGAGAAGATGCTTGAAGAAGCTATAGATATAGTTAACGTTAGGAAGGTCAAGGTTTACACTAGTGAATATCTTAGAGAGAGCTTAAGGAGGATATCTGAGAATGTATTTAGGAAGAAGAATATAGAGATAACGATTATAGATGAACCAGTTGAAACAGTATTCGGAGTCATAGTTAAGAGTGTAGACGACTCAATAAGCTTCGATAACAGGATTGAGACAAAGCTAGAGAGAATAAAACCACAGATAAGAAAAACAGTGGCCACGCTTATATCATAGAGTGGAGTGGAAACTCTTAATAATTCTAACAATAATGTTTAATCGAAATGTATGGTCTAGAGGTAAAACGTAGAAGTAGCGTTATAGTTGAAGGTGTAGAGCGTGCACCTCATCGTGCTCTTCTTAGAGCTTTAGGATTAGTTGATGAAGAATTCTCTAAGCCCTTAATCGTTATAGCTAACTCATGGAATGAAGTCGTCCCAGGTCATATCCACTTAAACATTATTGCTCGGAAGGTTAAGGATGGTGTAAAAAATGGTGGAGGCACCCCACTTGAATTCAATACTATAGCTGTATGCGATGGTTTAGCTATGGGTCATGAAGGTATGCGTTTCAGTCTTGTTAGTAGAGAAGTAATAGCTGATAGTGTTGAGATAATGATTGAAGCACATAGGTTTGATGGATTAATTGCATTATCAAGCTGTGATAAGATCGAGCCTGGGATGATGATGGCTGTGGCCCGCCTCAACATACCGTCAATATTCTTGAACGGTGGACCAATGTACTCAGGGAGACTCGGGGATAGGAGACTAAGCACAGGAGACGTATTTGAAGCAGTTGGAAGATACTCTGCAGGAAAGATAACCCTTGAAGAATTAAAGCTTATCGAGAAGTATGCTTGTCCAGGTCCAGGGTCATGTGCTGGATTGTATACTGCGAATACTATGGCTATACTTTTCGAGGCTCTTGGAATGATGCTTCCAGGAGCTTCAACTATTCCTGCTTTAGATTCTAGGAGGCTTGAAGCAGCATATAAGACAGGGTTAACGCTTATGAATATGCTTGAAACAAGCTTAAAACCTCTAGATATACTTACGTTTGAAGCATTTGAGAATGCTATCGCAGTAGATGCAGCTATGGGTGGATCGACAAACGCTATTTTACACTTACTAGCTATAGCTAGAGAAGCAAAAATAAAACTAACATTAGATGACTTTGATAGAATAAGTAGGAAGACACCATACATTGTAGACTTGATACCTGGAGGTAGACATCCTGTAGAAGACCTTGACAAGGTTGGGGGATTACCAGTAGTAATGAAGAAGCTTCTAGATGAAGGTCTCATAAATGGTGAAGCATTAACAGTAACAGGAAAAACGGTTAAAGAAAACCTTGAGGAATTTAAGCCTCCAGTAAGAGGGATAGGAGAAGTAGTTAGAGAACCCAGTAGCCCAATATCTAGGCAGGGATCCATAGTAATCTTAAAAGGTAACCTGGCACCTGAAGGAGCAGTAGTAAAGATAAGCGGCGTAAAGAGCCTATACCATAAAGGTCCAGCGAAAGTCTATGATTCAGAAGAAGAAGCATTTAAAGCAGTAATAGATAAGCAGATAGAGGCTGGAGACGTAGTCGTAATTAGGTATGAAGGACCACGAGGAGGACCTGGGATGAGAGAGATGCTCTCGGTTACAGCGGTTATAGTCGGTCAAGGTCTAGGAGATAAAGTAGCATTAGTCACAGATGGAAGATTCTCAGGGGCCACAAGAGGCTTAATGGTTGGACATGTATCCCCTGAAGCAGCAGTAGGTGGGCCAATAGCAGCTCTAAGAAACGGGGATACTATTACTATAGATGTTCCAAGCAGTAGGATTAATGTAGAGTTAGATGAGAATGAGATAGAGAAGAGGCTTTCAGAATGGTCTCCACCGAAACCGAGATACACTTCTGGGATACTTGCTAGATACGCTAAGTATGCTCTTTCAGCATCTCTTGGAGCAGGACTAGAATAGCTTTCTATTAAGAATCTTAGCTGAAGCTTTACTAACCCTATCTAGATATTCTTTCATAGTGTATACTCTAAGGATTTCATAGATTTCTGAAGTAAATTTAAGGAGTGGGGAGATGTATTCTCTCAGTATTGTTTTTCCATCTTCTTCTACGTAGAACTCTATCCTGTCTTGGTCAACATAGGGTAGAGGTGGAATGTATGGTGTATCTATCCAGACATATTCATGAGGAACTCCAGCTTCTCTAGCAATCAATTCTTCGATATTCTTGATTGCTTCAGCATTCCTAATCAATTCAAGGTGTTCTCTTCTTTCATATACTCTGTACTCGTATGCAACTTTCGGTAGTATCCTCTTCTCGATCTTTCTTACTATTTCTCTTGTCTCTTCGTTTTGATGCATGAGACACCATACTGTAAAGTCATCATGACCTAGATATTCTTCAATACTCATACGGGGGAAATCAAGTATATCTCTAAGCATCCTAACACCTCTCAAGAACATTGTTTGTACAGCTCTAACAGTATGATGGAAGTAGATATTCATGAAGCTCTGATATCTCGCTATAGCTAATTCCTCCAGAACCCCTAAAGCCCTAGTACTTAACGCAACTCTCCCATCGATCAACCTACTCGTATATATTATTCTAGCAATATCTATTACACCGTAGAAAGCACCCGTGAAGTAGGAATCTCTAAGAAGGAAATCCAGCTTATCTACATCTACCGGACCACTAATAATGCTTCCAAGAGGATCCCTCTTCTCAAGTATACTTTCAACATCTTTAACTGATACACCACACTTCTCAATACTGCTGGATACCTCGTTATCTTCTTCTAGTATCCTCAAAGTCATGTCTTCATGGGTTAAACCCTTCTCTCTAAGCAACGTCTCTAAGAGATGAGAGTATGGTGTATGACCTAGGTCGTGGACCAGCCCTGCAATAGTTAAGACTTTAAGCTTATACTCATCTAAACCAAGCTTTTCCCCAAACATCCTAGCTAGATGCATACATCCAAGAGAATGGTCAAACCTAGAATGCCTAGCCCCTGGATAAACTAAGTAGACGAAGGGTAGCTGGCTAATCCTCCTAAGCCTCTGGAAAGCAGTTGAATCAACAATCCTTAACATATCTTCATCTAAAACAATATATCCATGGACGGGATCCTTGACGAGCTTAAACTGTCTCAATGTCTTAAACTTCTCCAATCTAGACCAGACAATAGTATCCTTGGAAGATATAAAAGAATACTCGGGTAACCCTGGGTTGAAATATCCTAGGACGGGAAGAGAACTAGATAAATCAGCTTTATTTATCAGGGTATGATAAGCTTTCTGGGAGCTGAAAACTGCCTCTATTTAGCGTAAGTTTATTAACTATAATAGCTTCAGTAATGTTGATGCCAGAGAAGCTGTACATAACTGGCGAGGTTGCGAAGATCTTCGGTTTTCCTATGTGGCTGTGAAGAAGTGGGCTTATTCTGGAAGGATCTATGGAGCTAGAAGTCATAAGAAGCATATTATCGTGGCGGCGGTTGAAGATGCTGTTAGAGACTGTTAAGCTGACAGCAGGCTTTAAGCTGGATGGGCTGCTTCCAGAGAGCTTATTCTCGATGTATAGAGAGATTGTAAACTACTTGCTCGATTATACTTGGGCAAAGAAGATTACAAGCTTCAAAAAGCTGAAAGCTGAGAAGTACAACAAGTTGAGGATGAAATATCAAGGCTTGCCTTCACACTAAATTTACACTGCATGCCAGATGGCCTGCTCAATATACAAGAGTTTCAGGAAGCTTAAGAGGAGAGGACTAGCAAAAGCTGAGAAACCATTCTTTAAGAAAAAAGTCGTAATGCTAGATGGTCACTTGTTCAGCGTAGGACTCGAGAACTGGGAGACCTCAATAGCTACTGAAAGTGGTAGGATTAAGCTGAAGCTGCTCCATGGAACATACCATGAGAAGCTTGAAGATATGAGGATTGGTCAAGCTTGGCTAGTAGAGAGAGGAAACAGCCTCTACCTGAAGGCTGTCTTCTCTAAGATTATTGAGTTGTTGGAGCCTAATGATAAAGCGATAGCTGTAGATATAAACGAGAATAACATTGTCTCCGGCTCCGAGGACAACATCACCA
>Ga0185307_1000649_pt1 | contig 21470 bp, 21 predicted proteins | sample LHCtaG_FD_128010 | JGI IMG/M metagenome (GOLD analysis project Ga0185307, IMG submission 128010) | Hot spring microbial communities from Little Hot Creek, USA to study Microbial Dark Matter (Phase II) - LHC4sed_matched (SPADES... | ecosystem: Environmental > Aquatic > Thermal springs > Hot... | reverse complement strand
CGCAACCTAGCCCTCAAGGCAGTCAAAGCGGCATTCAGCAGGGATGCCACAAGTGGAGACGGCATCGACCTTCTCCTAATCAGCGGCAGCGGCATTAAGGAAGAGTTCGTCCCAGTGTAGCGCTCTAAGCATCTTTTCAGCCTCCTCAACCGAGCTAGCCCAGGTTTGCACTATTACCCTAGCTTTAGGGAAAGCTTTCAGGAAACCCTCCACGCGCCAGGGCGGCATCGCTAAAATTAGACCCTTGCTTGTCTCCAGGATTTTTCTGTACATCTCGTACCACTTAGGCGAGCCGCAGTCATGGCCAGAAAGCTCTTCGTGCGCTCCCGGAACCCACTGGATAGCGGTAAAACCTAGCTTTAGCAGGTGGATAAGGTGGGGTATCTGACCGGGACCATCCCAATGATAGACCGGGTGGTCGAGACGCTCGCACTGCTCATGCAAGTGTGGGGCAACGAACTCTTCAAACCTCTGCGGGGACATCATGTAGGACACGTCGCACTGGAGCGGGTACCACTTCCGCGGCGACCACAAACCCATCCATGCCGAGGTACCATCGTGCCCGCCCTCAACCATTATTCGGTAAAGCCTATCATAACACTTGTGCCATAACTCGGTGACGTTCCAAATCGCCGACTTCAACCCCTCGGGGTTGCGCAGCATGTCCTTTAACATCTCAACTGTGCCGCGCAGCGCTGCGATAACGTCCAGAACGCCACCGATATCAGTCATGCCCACAATGAACCTGTCGCGGTGAAGCTCGACAGCAACTCTTGTGGCGGATTCGACTCTACGCCACCAAACATTGCTGAAGTCTAGATCGATATCCGATAATTCCTTAAGGCTTAAAGACCCTTTACCTTGTTGATTTCCGAACCACATGGTTTGTCCAGTGAACAAGGGATCCGAACCGAGGAACGCTGATAGGATCCCGGGACCGAAGTTGATCCACAAGTTAGGGTAAGCCAGGCCTCCAAAATACGTCTGGCTGCACCACCTTTCAAAAATGCGAACAGCGAGCTCCGGTTGATCTGGGTAACGGCAGAAGTCCCAACCGTCGTAAGCGGTATGAAACACTCCTTTAGGTGCAACGACCTGCAACAGCGGTCTTTTTATTTCACCTTCCCACCAAGCCGTGAAGATCTCGCGCACCTTACCCCAATCCTCCTTGTAGAGCACGAACCTTTGCACAAGAAGGTACCCAAAATGCTTTCCGCGTTCAGCGCGTGATTGCTATCCCCCTTAGTTCTTCGAGGTACCTTTGTCCTGAGCCTTCCCTGAAGTACTTGTATGCAGGCTCAAGCAGCTTTGCCAACTCTTCGGCGACTGTGAGCTTCAGATCCAACGGGTGAACCTCCCCTTTCGCGTAAGCATCCTCCAACTCCCTGTACGTGCAGAAGACGCGCCTAGACCCTGTCTTCCTGTTCACGATTTCGAAGGGTTCCCTGCGATCCCTGAAGAGAACATAGCGGGCGAGCTCGAGAACTGGGTTAAACTCGGTAGCTTTAGGGGGGCATAGAGCCCCCTTGACCTTCGATTCGATCTCTTCCGGAGAGTCGTGGATGAAAATAGCTCCCTGAGGTTTAGACTTGGACATTTTCGCATCGAGAACAGCGTCTTCGAAAGTTTCACGCGAACCTTCTGCTTTAGCTTTGGTTAACGTGACCCGCAATTTTTCGTCGATGTTCATACCAGTAAGCAGATGGTGGTGCACAGCTACAGGCTTGTAACCCCCAACTTTCTCCCCGCACTCTATCGCGATAACATGGGCTTTACGCTGATCCATCCCCCCATGGGCTAGGTTTACTTGCAAGCTGAAGATATCGGCTACCTGCATCGGCACATAGAGTAGCTGGGCGAAACTCAGCGACTCACCCATACGCCTACCCATAATTGTTACCGATCTCCTCACTCTGGAAAGAGTGCTTTCCATAGAGACCCTAATAATGTTCGTTAAGTACTCGACCCCTAACTTCTCGTAAAGTTCAGACCCCATGACAAAGTTCGTCTTCTCCGGATCCCCACCCACAATCTTAAGAGCGAGCTTAAGGGACTCCTTGAAGTAACCCCCTGCTACGCGCTTTATTGTAGAGAGATCCCCGCCGAGCTTTCTGTTGATCCAGGAGTGGTAGTCGGCTAGAAAAATCGTGGTTCGGATCCCAGCTTTTTGGAAGTCAGCCACTTTTTGCATGCAGATTATACCCGTACCCAAGTGTACGTAGCCTGATATCTCGAAACCTATGTAGTGTCTCAATTCAATACCAGATTCTAAGTAGCTTCTAAGAAGCTCTGGCGTCAAAATCTCTTCGGTGGGCTCCCTGGCAACGAGCTCGAGGATTTTTTCAGCATCTGGCACGCCTTATCCCGCGCTGGAGAGTTATAATAACACTTCGCACAGCACTGATACAAGGTGCACCAGTTCAGAGAGCCCCCCATCTGTGCCCCTCGGCCTCCGATTTAAACTTGTAAAAAGGTTTAACGAAAAGATAATGTCTTTGCTCTATTTTTAACTCTTCTATTATTCTTTCACAAATTATTTTAACCGGATCTATCTTTATCCTTTCATAAATATCCTTAAATGATTCGAAAGGTTTCTTCTTTCGCTCCTCTAAAATCTTCCAAAGAATCCTCTTTCCTATACCTGGCAAAAGCTCGAGAGAGTGCATGCGTGTCGTCAGAGGCTCAGCCTTGTTGAAGAACTCAACGAATTCGCGTTCGCGCTGAAGGACGATCTGTCTAACAATCTCCGGCAGCTCGGCTTTCGCGTTTGCTGTAAGCTCATCATAAGTTAAACGTCTCGTAACGCGTAGGAGCTGGCTCTCTAAATCCCGTATCAGCGGTATCCGATCGCCGGTCTTCAACTCAAAGCCTGGGATTAGCGCTAACTCTAACAGCATAAAGTATCGTTCTCCGATGGCTTGAGCTACAGGACCCCTCGACCCCTCTCTCCGGATGTGGCTCAGACCATACGGTAGGTAATCTAGAATATACGCATACTCTTCGTAAACTTTTTGCTTTTTATCAGCAACCTTCATGTTGTTTCTACCCCGATCTATACTTTTTAACTACAGCCAATATGTTTTTAATATCTTCTGCAGTGAACGTTCTGGATAAGGGGGCCAGTATAGTTCTCAGTTCTGCTTCGGATTCTGGTGCAATATTGATTACCTGGACGCTCACCTCCAAGGGTAAACCCATATCCTTCAGCTCCTGAAGAAGCTTTTCCGCATTTTCGGCTGTGAATTTGCTGAATTTCTTTGCGTATTCTAATGTTATTATTTCTATACTATCAAGCTCTCTTTTTTTAGATTCTTCCTCGAGAATTTTCGCTACAATCGGCAACGGTACTAGCTTTTCGTTCACCACCTTCATACTCGAACACCTGCTGTTTCAGTAAAATGGGGATAATATAAATTGTTGTTGGCATAAGTTCGCATTAGTGTGCTAAGGGCGCGAGGGGCAGGCGATCCAGTAAGCAGCCTGCCGTTAAGTGTACAGCGTACCCGATAGCCAAAAGAGTCACGAATGGTATATAAGGTGACACCCAAACTCTGTTTGGAAGCCGCTTCGTTTCTGTCTCTTCATCGACTCCTATTCTCAAGGTGATGAACCGCTTTCCACTTTCAAAGCGCTCGGCTAGCGAATAAAAGTTCCTTCTCCGGAGGTACACTTGAGCCGGGATGTTTCTTAGCGTGAAGAATGCTATCACCTTAACCGGAAGGCTTGCTTCCACACCTTCGAACACGCGTTCCCCCTTAGCTATCAAGTACAAGTTTTCAGCTAGCAAGAAGATAGGATACGCACACGAAACGAGAAGGGAGTTCACAAGGGTTGAGATCGAGGGTAGCAGCGAGAGGTAACCCCCCTCAGCAGAAGGTGGAGTCGTTAAGCCTATGCAGGCAAGCGCCAAGAAATCGGCCCATCCCCACAGCTTGAATGCTGAAAGCGTGAAGCCGAGGAGGAAGGCCAGGTACGCGGAGAGAACGTAGGCTATCAGAGCTCTCCTCTCCAGTTCAACCAGTTGCAGCAGAACGAAGGGTGTTGACGTGGCGCACAGGATTATCCAAACCAAGTCATCGACCTCGCGCGTCTTAAAGTCGGAATAGGCCGCATAACCCAGCATCGCTAGGGAAACGAGAGCCCTCACCGCAGCTGCATCGAGCGATGCCACAGAGCCCCAGCGGACCTCCAGTTAAAAACTTCGGAACCCGCGCTTGCGCACAATGCCTGAAGATGGTTCCACGATCCCCATAAGTGCAGCGCGCGCTAAAGAAAAAGAGAGAAAAGAGCGCGCCTTGTCGCCCCTTAGCTCGATGTTCGCCATGTCCGGGTGCGCGCGCTCTCGCTCGCGCTAAACGGTTCGCACGACGATTTCGACCCAGTCCTCGCCCTCGATGTTCGTGATTTCGATCGTCAGGTTGCTGTGCTTCGCCTTGAGCGCTTTCGCGTAGTTGCTCATGAAGTCCTTCCGCACGCGGTGACGAAGTAGCCAGCTGGAACCCCCTGCGGGCGCGAAGCCCGGGTGAAACCGACCGCCGCACTCCCGTGCGACCCGCCGGATCCGTGACGGGGGCGCAGTGGGGGCAGAAAGCGCGGGGGAACCAACTAAAACCCGCGCGGCGCGCGCGTGCTCGCGCAAGCGATAAATCCACCACCGGAAAAACAACTTCGTGGGCGAGGAGGAAATTCGGCACCTGGCATTACTATACGCGCTCGACAACGCTATCAGGCATGGGGGGAAAGCCTTACCGCAGCCCGTTCTCTCTAAGCTGCTAGGCTCGAAACCAGAACTTCGACCGCACGCCAGGGAGCTGCTTAGGATTGTTGAGCAAGCCGTGGACGAGGTCAACAGGTTGAGCCTGCAAGAGCAGAAAGCGCGCCTTGAACTCTTGGCGGGGGGAGAGCTTCCAGTTAAAAGAGAGGAAGCTGAACGTACTGAGCTTCCTCCACTGCCCAATGCAGAGAAGGGTCGTGTGGCAACGCGTTTTGCACCGAACCCTGACTTTGTACTGCACCTAGGTAGCGCGCGACCTGCCATACTCAGCTACGAGTACGCTAGAATGTATGATGGACGTTTCATACTCAGATTTGAGGACACTGACCCTAAAACGAAGTCACCGATGCTTGAGGCTTACGATCTGATTCGTGATGACTTGCGTTGGCTAGGCCTAAAATGGGATGAGGAGTACATACAGTCGCTGCGCATGGAGATCTACTACGAGTATGCGAAGCGCTTGATAGAGCTCGGTGGGGCTTACGTGTGCACGTGCAGCAAGGAGGAGATCGGTAGAAACAGAGCCGCTGGCACCAGATGCGCTTGTGCCTCACGCCCTGCTGAGGAGCAGTTGGAACTGTGGGAGCGCATGCTCGCCGGTGACTTCAAGGAAGGAGAAGCGGTACTAAGGTTGAAGACTGACATTAAGCATCCCAACCCTTCAGTGAGAGATTGGATAGCCTTCAGAGTGATAGACACCGAACTACACCCGCACCCGCTTGTCGGCAGCAAGTACGTAGCGTGGCCCACGTACAACTTCGCATGCGCCATCGACGATCACTTAATGGGCATAACACATATACTGAGGGGTGCCGAGCACGAGATCAACACGCTGAAGCAGAGGTACATCTACGACTACTTCGACTGGACATACCCCACTGCGATACACTTCGGCAGACTTGGCATTGAAGGCGCGATACTCAGCAAGTCGAAAATACGCGAAGGCATTAGAGCCGGTCTCTACACCGGCTACGATGATATCAGGTTAGCGACGCTTAGGGCCTTGAGGAGGAGGGGGATTCTACCCGAAGCTATCAGGGAGCTTATGATGCATGTTGGAATAAAGGCTTCAACTGCTCGAATAAGTCTAGAAAATCTATACTCAATGAACCGCAAATACCTTGAAGCTAAAGCTAACAGGTATATGTTCGTACCTCATCCGCTCAAACTCAAACTCCGAACGGGCTCGAGCGAGTTGATCGCGAGGATACCGCGCCATCCAAGCTACCCTGAAAGAGGTGTGCGCGAGCTAAAGCTTGCCGCACCCTCTGGCTACTGCGAAGTCTACGTTCCACAGGACGATGTTGGCCAACTGTCAGCAGGCTCGGAGCTCAGGCTCCTAGGGCTAGCCAACATAAAGCTCCTTGACCTCTCCACAGCCGAAGTCGTGAACCTTGATGTGGACTATGCTAGATCTAAAAAACTGGCGATCATACAGTGGGCCCCAGCCGAGGAGGCTATACCGGCGGTTGTACTTATGGTTAAGGAGGGCATGCTTGTGGAGGTAAAGGGAGTAGCCGAGCCAGGTGTAACCGAGCTAGAAAACGGTGAACACGTACAGCTGTATCGCTTTGGCTTCGCAATACTCGAAGACAGGCGCAGTTTTCGCTTCGTTTACACACACGCGTAGAAAACGCGCGCGCTTCCACCTTGCCCATGCTTCACGGGCTATTGGCGTGGGCTCATGGGCGGCCGTCGAGCCCCGTGCCGGGGGGCTCCCATCTACAGCTAGCCGTGCGGGGCTTGGAGCATTGCTCCCATCGCCCCGGAGGGCCTTGAGCAAAAGGTTGGTGCATGCGGCTACGTCTCTGTGCCAGAGCTTTCCGCCTACGGTGCACTTGCCCACTCTGCTACCGTTGCTGTAGACCATTTTAGCGCCGTGCAGCGGGCATATTTTGGACGTGTTCCTCGGGTTCACGTAGAGTATTGGTACGCCATGTTCTCGCGCTTTCTCCTCGATGGCCGTCTGCACTCCTCTGAAACTTGCCTGATAAATTCTATGCCTTAGCTGCTCGTCTTTTATGTGGTTGATCATCCCCCTGGCGGGGTTCTTGCCGAGCCTCTCTAAGACTATGGCGCACTTCCTCTCCTCGGCCGTCCTGACGATCAGGCTAGCGAGCTTCCACTTGATGTCCTGCTTCTTTTTCCTCTCCTTCAGCTTCCTCATCACTTTCCTCGCGCTCCTCGAGTTAGCGCCGTACTTCTCCTGAATTCTCTTCCTACGGTAGTAGTAGCCTAGGACGAGATCCCTGAACCCGGTCTCGAAGAGGTGGACGTTGCCATCGATCAGTGCGGCGACGTTGTTCTCGTTCACATCAACAGTTACGAAGCCTCGCGGCTCGTACTCCTCCACGTACCTGATGAACACTAGGTAGACGACGAGCCTTCTCTCCCTCCTGTCGAGCCTCACCCTAGCTTCTGAGGAGATCTTCCAGCCACCGTTGACGTAGCTCCAGAAGTGCTTGTGCGGCTCCAGCTCTACCGCTATCCATCCTCTGTGAGTTGTCACCTCTATTGTCAAATCATTTGGTTTCCATAGGTGATCATCAAGCCATACACTTAAACGTCTAACCTCGGGATACTCCCTATTAGTTAAACCCTTCTCCTTGCGCTTGAGGAAGCTCTTAGCGCGCGCTGCGGCGTCTTGGCAAGCGGTGTAGGCGTAGCGGCTGGGCAAGTGCGGGTACGGTCTTCTCAACTCTTCGTACTTCAACGCCTTTAGCTTAGTGAAGCTCTTGATGTCCTCTCTATCGCGAACATAGTCAGCTGCTCGACCATGTTTCTATACATCCCTTCGACCTCAACGAAGACCCTGAACACCCTCTTGGGGAGCTTTGCGCTCTTAACGACGACGGTCCTCGTCACCCTTGAGCCGTTAGCTCCGGGGCTCCGGCCCGCCGCCCCGGAGCCGCTGGTTGAAACTCGCTTTCCCTCTTCCATATCTCTCACCTTTCGGGGCGCCCGGCCCATCCGCGCGCTACGCGGAGATAGGTTTAATTTTCCTGTCGAGCGCTGTTCGCGCGCCCGATCCTCGAGCCCCCACGTAACGCTTCGTATCATAGCCTTTTAGCTGGTTTGCTGGTGAAGGCAAGAAGGTACCCCGCGCCTCGTCAACCCTCCTTTAAATCCCAAGGTTTACCTTCTTCCACTACTTCCTTTGGAAGCCTATCCTTGTACTTGGTCAGGAAGTTAAGATCTTCTTCCTTCTTTCTCATTTCATCGGGTAGCATTATCGGTATCTCGTCCATTATCGGATACCACCTGCCACATTGTGGGCATCGTAACACGCCCTCTGCCACTTCGTACTTTATGCACTCGTCGCATCCCGGATCGCCTTGCAGCTCCTCCACTCGCTTCCCCCTGAAAGCACAATAAAGTTCGCATGCAGGTTTCCTCTTGTACGTTACTGTTCTTTCCGGATACTTCCTCACCTCTAAAACATGCAGTTCTAGAGGGAATGCCTTATCGTAAGGACACGCAAGCAAATCCATAAGCCGATATTTCATCGCTCAACACCGGTGGCCGACACACCCACGCCGGCTATAAGGTTTGTGCCGCTCGTTAGAGAGTTTTAACCACAAAGGTCCCTCCAACCACGTTGTTACAATATTTTCGACCGCTCCCGGCAGCTCCAGCTTTACAGCACACAACCATGGCTGCTACAAGCGTATTACAACCAGCTTACCGGTAGTTGATCAAAAGAAACTAAGCGTCCCCCATCTAAACCAAGCGTTCCTATCATAGCCTCGTGAAAGGGACAAAAGCCGCATTGCTAGCAAGTTTGGCTATAGTTATTTTCGCAATTGCCTCGCTGAATGCCCAACCAGCTGTGCAACCATCTGAAACTGTGTTTTACGGCAGGTTGGACTTCATCTTAACCACCGCTATGAGGACATCTTTAATGTTGGGCGAAAACCAAGTTGCTGAAGTTAGCGCGCCGCCGGCCCCACCGGGCTACAATCTATACTACTTGAAAGCATCGTTCCCCGAAGGTCTACCCGACGGTGTTGTACCAGTTAAGTATGATAAGGCCGAGATGCTAGACAATAAAATAGTGGCTCTCATCTCTTACGCCGGTTCTGTGAAGCTTGCTGGAGCGAACTCCAACGTGACAGTTAACGTCGATGTGTCGATTTGCTACGTTAAGACAAACTGGCTGAGACTGAACGAGGGGGGCGTTAACTTCACCGTCGAAGAACCTCCGCCACCCTTCACAAAAGACGACTTGACCGTTAAGTTCACAGTTGAGAACCACGCGCCCTTTGCTATACGCGATCTAAAAGGTCCGAGCGGCGAAAGCATCATGGGCAGCAGCGAACCTAGCCCGGAGGCGGTCAAAATCGACTACAAGCACATCGAGCTTAGCTTCAAGCACCTGGATTTAGGCACGTACACTATCGAGCTGAGACAGGGCAGTGACTATACTCTCCCGTCCTCATTCCTAGTGTTCGAGCCCCCATTCAAGGAGGATACGGTAGCTCCGGGCAACGCAAAACGCTACGGTGTTGGACAGATGAAGGATTGGAGGGGCATTGGGTCGGTCGTGATAATATACACAATCGCTCCCTTAAGTGGGAGGAGCGGGGGCGACGTCGAGGTTGCAGGCGAGTTAGTCGACTTCGCCTACTATAAGAACGAGATAGTGACTATTAGAGCTGCTTCCTTCCTAATCCCCAACATAAACCTGAAGGTGTACATCAAGGCCTACATCGTCTACGGCACGTGGTTTGAAATAAGGAACAACATGAAGAGCAGCGTAAACGTGATGTACACAACAGTCTTCATAAAGGAGAGCGGGGAGTGGCAACCCACTGGCGTGCAGTTTACAGTTCGTGACAGCGACATAAAGGACGCGATGGCTGCCTACCTAGTCGTGCAGGCGCCAAACTACGGAAGGATCGTCAGCGTGAAGACCCCATCCGGCACTGAGCTAGGAGCCACGCAGGAGGGTCTGCTGGCGTGGGGCGACGAGTACAGGGACGTGAGAGTCTTCATGAATGAAGCCTATGTTCAGGTGAAAGCTTTCGGGGTCTCGGAGCCCGGCACGTACTTCTTCCGAATAGACTGGAAGCCGATAACTTTCAAGGTCACTGACGACGGTGGAGAGCCCATCATCGGAGCAACTGTGAGCATCACTGGACCTCTCAGCGCTTCGGCGCTGAGCAACGAGATGGGTTTAGCGACCTTCAGGCTCTACAAGCCCGGTGCTTACACCGTGAATGTTCGCTTCAAGGGGGTTGACGTGGCTACGCTTCAGCTAGGCACGATAACAGATGACACCCTGATCGTGAAGTGCAAAGTGTACAGGGTGTCTTGGCTCGTCACAGACGCTTGGGACAAACCGCTGAGCGGAGCGGAAATTATTGTTAAGAACGGTGACGCCGTGATCGACAGGGCCTTCACGAGCGAGAGCGGTATGACGCCGGTTATGCAGATACCCGCTGGCCAGTTTGTCGTACAAGGCATATACAAGCGGGTCACCTCTTCGCGCGTTGAAGACATAGATTCTAGCGGCATACGCAAACTCAAGCTGGACGTGCTATTCGAGATCCCGCTGTTCGGCGGAATCCCTGTTACAACGCTCGAAACAGCGTTCGCCGGTGCAACCTTGGGCGGTGGTACCCTTGCGGCAGCTTTGATCAAGAAGAGCCGCGCTTCGCACGTTGAAGAGGTAGCACTGGAAGAGTAAAAATAAACAATCAACCGTATATTTTTAATTACTTCCTTTTTGTTCTTTTTGCCCTACCTTATTCTTTAAGATACCACTCCATCTTCTAGAACCGCGAAGTAGTTAGTTTTTTAAGGGCGCAAGCTCGCTGTGCACAGATGGCACGGTCAACGGTTTGGGAAAAGGAGATTCCCTTTGTGGATCTGAGCGACGAGGCTGTAAGAAGACGCTTCGAAGAGTTCTTGGTAAATGTAATGCGCGAGACTTACGGCAAGTACCTAGGGGGTACACTCAATGTTAACTACATGGGTCTTCCCGGTCTGCTATTCTACATCGATGACGATGCGGGACCTCTGCTTGAGGTTCTGGTCGCCTACTCATTCTCCAGCGTCAGATATAGGGTGCAGCTTCTCCGCCCCCTCGCCAGCTCCTCTGTTATGGAGCGGGTTGTTGGATTCCTGGAAGGTGCTTTGAGGTTTTTTGCCGAAACCGGTGGCGTCGGCCTCGCATACTTTGTCTTTGTCCCTGGAAGGCAAATAGTCCCTCCTCGCACGGAATCGAGAACAAGGCGTGCCCTTCAGACTCTCCTGCTAAGCAACCTTGTCTTCCTATTCGCGATATCCATGATTATTTCCTACCTGGTTTACGCGGTATTTCGAGAGTACGCCCCCTTCGCGCTGGTTCTATCACAAATACCTCTAATGCTGATCTCTTACAAGCTGGTGCCCTCGTTAATGGGGGATTGGCGCATTGATGGGGGCCATCGCTATGTGTACTTGGTAGGTCTTCGCATGCCACTGGAGAAGTACCAAGAGGTATTAAATAAAGTCATTATGCCGAGACGCTATGAGATTAAAAGACGGCTTTACGCGGCAAGCTTAGGGAGAGGGGAGGAGCCTAGCGAGGAGCTTGTCAGAGCGATGATGTCCGAGTACGGTCTTCAGCCTGAGGATTACGAGACAGAGATCAGGAGGGTGGACCTTTACGGTATTGTGGAGCAGGTGGCCGCCCGCTTTAAAACTAAAAGGCTCCCACCTGTGTACCTCTCCAACGTTATAGTACCGAATGCCGCCGCTTCCGGTGTGGGATGGCGCCTCTCATCCATTGTCGTGACCACAGGTCTGCTTTCTAGGCTGGACGAAGAGGAGATCGAAGCGGTGCTCGGTCACGAGTTCAGCCATCTAATGCGTCACGACGTGGTTAGCTTCTTCCTACTCAGCAGCGTGGAATATTTAAGTCGCGTCTACGTTATCACAAGGTTCTGGCCGTTCTTCGCAACGCCGCTCGGCTTCCTATACCTCTGGTTCTCTCTTACGGCGTTCTTCGTGGTAGCCAAGTTTGTGGAAGCACGCGCAGACATAGACTCGGCCGTGCTCTTAGGCAAACCTGAGAAGCTGGCCTCTGCCCTACGCAAGATTGGTTTCAGGCATTTCTACCTAGAGAGCAGGGGAGGGGGGAGGCTGGCTGCTTGGCTCAGATGGGATCCCCATCCTCCTTTAATGTTCAGGTACGAGAAGCTTCTAGAACTTTCTTCTAAAAAAGTTGTTAAAGGACCTTGGAGAGAGGCAATCGCAAGCTGTTTGAGTGATCTTGCCAAATCCTTTAGAGCAGTCTTTTAGCGCGCGCCACGCGCTAAAACGGAAGCGTGTGGTTGAGTATTACACTTAGCATGCTCCTATGGAATACTGAAGTACTACACCATAGACTGTCAGCCCCCTCATATACTCTGACACCCTTATCCTAAGGGATACGACATGTCGTCAATCCACCTGAGAAACGCTCTAAGTATTTTGGAGGACCTGCTCCATCGAGAGGACTTGAGCGACGATGTAAAGGGGAGCCTGCAGCAGGTAAGGAGAGAGATAGCAGAAGCGCAAGACGAGATGCTATGGGCGCGAGGCAGGGCAAAAGAAGCGTTCCACGTACTCGAGGAGCTGCTTGAACTCTTAGGCGCGGAGGCCCGCGCACGGAAAGTCTACTTAACTAGAGATGTTCAAGCAAGACAAATAGAGGTCAGTCCGCACGTGGAGGCAGTAGTGAAAGAAGATGGAAGAGTCAAAATCGAGAAAGTAGCGGTGGTACCGCGCCAGAAATAGCTCGCTACAGTAGGCGCGCGCGGCTGGCGTAGGTGGCATGCTGCTTTGGGCGGGGCGGAAACATTTATTAGTATTACTTGTAGCCAGCTCCAGGCGAGAAGTGAGCGGGGGCCCAAGCTCTGAGGATGAGCGTGATGAGCTCGCACTTCGAACAGTTGAACAAAATAGGGGGAAGAGCTTTAAGCTCGTATACGTACACTCTCATCACGTTAGCTGCAACCTCAAGCATAGCTGCAGCGTTTCTCGCCTATAGCGTTTATGCACTTGGGGGTGGAAGCCAAAACAGTCTCGACATCGCGCTGCTTCAGGTGTTTGCCGCATTATTCGCATCTCTAGCCGCGTCCGCCTCGGTAGCAATTGCAACTCTTTACGCCGCGAAACGCTTACTAGCAGCGTACGTCACATTGGTGCTCCACGAGATGGGCAGCAAACCCCTCGAGCCAGCGACAGAACGAATACCTGCCACCAGGACCCAAGAGGCGGTGATTGCTCAGCAGCCTTCCAAACCCGAATCAATAGCGCAGCCGGCGCCAGCTGTGCTGAGCACGCCGAGGACCATGACCGAGAAAAAGAAATGCCCTTACTGCGGACGACCTCTTCCCTTCGGCGACGTGCATGTTGTGTGCCCCTACTGCGGTCGGAGGTTGAAGTGAAATTAATTAATCTCCTTGCGTAAAAATGCGCAGCCGGGATGATGAATCCGAACTTGCCCCAAACCGAAAGATGAGAGAATCGCGGCGGTGTGACCGGCTAACCTCTTTTCCAATGCTACGAGACCGAGAGGTTGTTCACCGTAGCAAAGAGCACCAGCAAAATGTTCCCTAGCTACTGACGCCCGGAACTTTTGTCTAGGCGTTTGCAGCACTTTAAATAAGCCAAAGTGCGCGCTGATAGCCGTTGTTCTGACTTAGCTGTGCAGGCGCAGTGCATTATTGTTGAAAGGCGAAGAGCTTACTGATACTCTTCTCGTACGGAGGATATACTATCCCCTTCTCAGTTATTATCCCATTGACAAGCTTTGGTGGCGTGACGTCGAACGCGTAGTAAAGTGCATCTACCCCTTCTGGAGCGATCCTCACTCCGTATATTTCTGTCACTTCTGAGCCAGGTCTGACCTCTATCGGTATTTCCTCACCACTTTTTATCGTCAGATCGAAGGTGTTGGTTGGGGCAGCCACGTAGAAGGGTATTCCGTGCTCTTTAGCCATTAGAGCCAACGGGTATGTCCCAACTTTGTTGGCCACATATCCTTTTCTTGTTATGCGGTCTGCACCGGTTATCACTAGGTCAACTCGCTCCTTCTGCATTACAACACCTATCGCGTTATCGGTGATGATTTTCACCGGTATCCCAGCTTGATGCAGCTCCCAAGCCGTGAGCCGAGCACCCTGGAGGTAGGGGCGCGTCTCGAGCGCTATAACTTTAAAACGCTTCCCCTTTTCGAAAGCCGCGTAGAGAGGCGCGGTCGCCGTACCGTAGTAGCTGGTCGCCAACGAGCCTGCGTTGCAAATTGTCATCACTGTATCGCCGTCGTCTATAAGGCTCTCGCCGTACTCTCCAATCTTCCTGTTGGCTTCCTCGTCGATCCGCTGCAACTCCAGCGCCGCTTCAATAACTTTGTTTCTGAGCTCCTCCACACTGCCTGCACCCTTAGCCCTCTCCATGATGCATGCGATCGCCCAAAATAAGTTGACAGCGGTTGGTCTAGTCCTTCTGAGCTCGTCAGCGCACAGCTCGAGCTCTTTCCAAGCTTCTTCCACGGTGTTGGCACGCGTATGGTACGCGGCAAGAGCTAGTGCAAATGCCGCCGCAACACCTATCGCAGGCGCGCCGCGAATCTCCATTTTCCTAATGGATTCAGCAACCCTGCGCCAATCGCTGGTTTCTACGAACTCTAGCGCATGCGGAAGCTTAAGCTGGTTGATGAGTTTGACTCGTCCACCAGCAAACTCTATTGTCCTCGGTAGGTTGAGTGGCACGCTACTGTAACAGCTCTTCGGTATTTCACTTTTGCTCCGGACATTCGCGAGAGGTTAATAGCGCTCGGAGCACTGCTCTAGCCACCAGGTTTGCCACTCTGACTGGCTCCGGTACCCCTCCGTGCGTAGTGAAAGCGTTGAGCACGGCCTCCGCATCGCGCTTACCCATACCATAATATCTTACGAAGACTTTAGCTCCGGTTTTAAGCCACACAGGCTCGCGCGAGCCGAGCCTCCTGTACAGCTCCAGCCTCTTCTCGTCGTCTCCAAAGTACTTTTTGATAAAGTTCTCGATGCCAAGGGACTCCTCGTACGTCACATTCAGCAGCGGCACGCCTGTCTCCCTGTAAACGCGCTCCAGATCGACTACGTTGTACCATGAGATGATAGCACCCCCCAATATGAGGCAGTTGATGTCGCGTCTACCCAGCACCTTGAAAATCTCCAGCACAGCTTCCGTCGCGTCGAGCCCCCCAACAGTGGCTGTAGCAACAGCTACGCCATCTACGATAAGGTCCCTTCGCATCACGACGCCAGCGAGCACGGACTTAGGGTAGCTGCGCACAAAGCTCTCCGCGATCCCCAGCGCCCGGAACCCTTTCTTGAAAGGATTCATCTAGGTCAACGCTCGCTCTACAGCTCGAAGCTCTTGGAGAAGCCGGTTAGGAGCTCAGCTTGCTCATCCGCAACCAAAGCCATATCCTCAATTCTTATTCCGCCCCAACGGTGCAAGTAAACACCTGGCTCCACAGTTACTACATCACCCTTAACGAGTTTCGCCTGAGATTCCGCGTTAAGTAGCGGATCTTCGTGAATATCTATGCCCACACCGTGCCCTAGGCCGTGGTTGAAGTACTTTGAGAACCCTTCTTTCTTAAGGACTTCGTAAGCGCGTAGGTGGACCTCGCGAGCTTCAACACCAATTTTCAGCAATGCTAGAGCCTCCTCCTGAGCCTTCAAAACCGCCTCGAACGCTCTCTTCTTTTTCTCGTCCGCCCTTCCGTACACCACCGTCCTCGTCAGGTCGCTGCAGTAGCCTTCTACACGCGCTCCCAAGTCGATCTTCACTAAATCGCCCTCTCTAAGCTCGCGGAGACCGGGTTTAGCGTGAGGATGTGCAGCGTGATCGCCGAAAGCCACTATCGGAGGGAACGCCGGCTCGGCCCCGCTTCGCAAAATTACCGAAAAAATCTCTGCTGTGAGGTCCGCCTCCGTAACCCCCCTTTCTAAACTCTTAAGCGCCTTACCAAGTGCTCGTTCGGCTACCGACACGGCTCGACGCATAGCTGCGAGCTCCGAAGGTTCCTTTACCCGTCTGGCAAGCTTGAAATCTCCTGTTACGTCGACCAAGCTACTTCCCAGTTTTTCCTCTAATTTTCGGAGAGCTTCGAGGGAGAACCCAGCAGCACCGAGTTTACTTCTGGGTATTTCTTTAACAAGTTCTGAAATCGCTTCATAAAAATCGCCCTTAATCACATTTTCATACTCGCTTACATCTTCGCTCTTCGTGTAGACAAAGTGCTCGCCCAAATGTGATTCATCGAGGGTTCGCGTGTACTCAAGCCTAGAGGACAGTGTTTTTACCGATCCATCTAAAAAGAGTATCGCAGTAGACGGTGCATCGCTTCCGATAAGGTAGAAAATGTTGGATGGTACGGTTACTATCAGCGCGACTAGGTCTTTCTTAACCAAAACTTCTTGGATAACCCTCTGTACGTGCCCAGCGAAGTCGACCACGGAAGGCTGTACCGAGTCCACGTATTTACTTCTTTCGCGCGCGAACACTTTAAGCTCTCAACTCCGGGACAGCGAGAAACGCTCTAATGAGAGATGACAGGCGAAATCTGAGCGTGCAAGCTATGGTAAGAGCAAAGCTGCGAGTTCGATTAAGCCGGGTTCGTTCAACTCGAAGCAGACTCCGCAGTAGTTGCACCCTTCAACGAAACCTTCCCCCTTAATGAGTCCATAAGGGCAGAAATTCGCTCCCTTATGCGAGTAAACTTTTAGCTTCCTGCTAATGGGTTTCCAAGCTAAAGGTACTGTGGAAACGCGCTCGACCTTCTTCCCTCCCTTCCACTGCAACCAATTCAAGATGTAGGTTGCATCGTAAAGCTTCAAAGGAGCTAACTCAAGAAGCTCTTCCCTGCCGCTTTGGACAACGTAAGCCACGCTAATGTCAAGCTCGGCTAAGCTTTCCGCGATTCCAATAAGCAACGGAGCAGAAAGATGTGTAGGAATTGTGAGCCGAAAGAAGTGTCTTCCCACTTTGTAAACTACATTGGGCGTAAGCACTATCGCTACTGCTCCCGAGTCGTCTGCAAGGCGCTCCAGGTTGACGAGATTAGCGCTCGCTGTCCCAAGCTTTAGTATGAGCCGGCTCTTCAAGGTGGCTGAAAGTTCCTTTGCCAGCTCGATCGCGTAGGCCACTCCTTTGCCAGAAAGCAGACAAGTCAAGTTCACGTCGAGCTCTAGCGCATCGGGTTCTCGACCCGCATCTTCCAGGAGTTGCTGCGCTTCGGCGAAGCTGGCGACGGCGATTGAGAAGACCGTTTTAGAGTCGCCGTATTTTTGCTCAAGAAGAGTCTTAACTTCCCCAACGTTCGCGCTAAGAGGCCGAGTGAGCAAGGTCACTCCTTCGGGCCCCTCCGCCACGAGCTTGAAGCGCGTGTAAGCGTACTCGCTGTTCTCAAGCGGATCTCTCGCAGCTACCGTTGGGGTGAAGAGCAAAGAAGCCCCTTTAGCGGCTGCTTCCCTGAACAGCAGTTGCGATGACACCTCTACTTCGCTGCTTAACCCCCAATCGCTCTTCAGCTGGAAACCAGCGAAATACGGCACAAGCAGAGGAGGCGAGTACTCTCTCAAATAAATAGCGATGCGGCATTCGCTAGCGAGAGGGAAACACCGCTTTAAAAGCGCTTAAGTGTGGTTAGGCTAGCATCCGCTTGAACTCCTCGGCTATGCGCCTGTAGCGTTCTAAATCCTCCTTCGTCACCGATGGCTTCACGACCTCCATAGCCTTGAGGAAGTACCTCATTTCAACCTTAGTGGGCTTCCCCGCCTCCCTTAGCGCCAGTATTGCTGCTTCCCTGCACAGAGCGGCCAAGTCCGCGCCCGTGTATCCTTCTGTTGTTTCGGCGATGCGTTCGAGGTCGACGTCTTCAGCTAGGGGCATTCGCCTCGTGTGCACTTTCAGGATCTCAAGCCTTGCAGCCTTATCGGGCGGCGGTACGTACACGAGACGGTCGAAACGACCAGGCCTCAGCAACGCTGGATCCAAGATGTCAGGACGGTTCGTCGCACCAATCACCACCACACCCTCCAACTTCTCCAAACCATCCATCTCAGTAAGCAACTGGTTAACGATCCTATCGGTGACGCCGGAATCGTACCTGTACCCCCGTCGAGGCACTATCGAATCTATTTCATCGAAGAAAACAACACATGGGGCTGCCTGCCGAGCCTTACTGAAGATCTCCCTTATTGCCCTCTCGCTCTCGCCAACCCACTTGCTGAGCACTTCAGGGCCTTTCACGGCTATGAAGTTCGCTTCGCTCTCGGTCGCTACAGCCTTAGCCAGCAGTGTTTTACCGCAACCGGGAGGCCCGTAAAGCAGCACACCCTTCGGCGAGTCGATACCCATTTCCTTGAAGAACTCTGGATGCTTTAAGGGCCACTCAACCGCTTCGCGGAGCTGCTGCTTCACGTCCTCAAGCCCGCCGATGTCGCTCCAGCGGACTTCAGGTACTTCCACGTATACCTCCCTTAGCGCGCTGGGTTGTATGTCTTTGAGTGCGTCGAGAAAATCCTGACGTGTAACTTTGAGCTCCTTTAAGACCTCCGGCGGCACAGAAGATTTGCTTAAGTCTAGCTTGGGGAGGAACCTCCTTAGGGCTCGCATCGCCGCCTCTCTGCACAGAGCGGCCAAGTCCGCGCCCGTGAAACCGTGCGTCACGTCCGCAAGCTCGTCGAGGTTCACGTCGTCGGCGAGCGGCATGTTCCTCGTGTGCACTTGAAGGATTTCCTTCCTGGCCCGCTTATCGGGCACAGGGAAAGCTATCTCCCTGTCGAAACGGCCGGGCCTCCTCAACGCAGGATCAACGGCATTAGGCCTGTTCGTGGCGCCAATGACGATTACCTGACCTCTCCCTTTAAGCCCGTCCATCAGCGCGAGGAGCTGCGCCACAACCCGGCGCTCTACCTCTCCCGTCACCTCCTCCCTCTTCGGCGCGATCGCGTCAATCTCGTCGATAAAGATGATCGCTGGTGCGTTCTCCTCTGCCTCCTTGAAGATCTCCCTAAGCCTAGCTTCGCTCTCTCCGTAAAACTTGCTCATGATCTCCGGCCCGTTGATCGTAATGAAGTAAGCACCCGTCTCGTTAGCCACCGCCCTGGCGAGCAGGGTCTTGCCTGTTCCTGGAGGACCGTAGAATAGAACTCCTTTTGGCGGGTCGATACCGAGGTGCGAGAAAAGTTCAGGATACCTCATAGGTAGCTCGATCATCTCCCTAACCTTCTGTTTGACATCTTCCAAATCTCCTATATCTTCGTAAGTTACCCTCGGCACGAAAAGTTCGGCCTCTGAGACAGCCTCCCCTTTCACGACGATCTCGGTTTCGGGCGTTACCTGCACAGCCGTAGCGGGAGCCGTTGAGGTAACAACGAAGCGGAGAGCCGTGTTGAACACTGGTATTTCTACGACGTCGCCCCGCCTAACCGGCCTGTGTAGGAGACGCTCTTTCACGTACTCCGCAAACTCGGGAGAGACCGACAGCCCGCTTACACCAGAAGGTGCGAGTACCACGCGCTGAGCAGGCTGAAGCTGTATTTTCTTCACAACCACTGTATCCCCGATCGATACGCCAGCATTGTGTCGCGTGACACCATCCATCCTTATGAAACCCAAACCCTCATCCTCAGGGTACGCAGGCCAAGCTATGGCTACGGTCGCTTTCTTTCCGACTATTTCGACAGCGTCGCCGGCTTCGATGCCTAGCTTGGCCATCGTTCCTCTGTCAATACGAACAATGCCCCTACCCACATCACGCTGCTTGGCCTCAGCTACGCGGAGAGAAGCTTCCTTGGAAGTCTCGCTCATACAAACGACGTATACGACTTCGGCTCATTTAAGTTTAGCGCACCGCGCGCTACGCTACGATCTCCACCACATCCAAATCGTCAAGAAGGAAGTCTCTGCCAACTTTCACGGGACTGAACTTTAGCCTACGCTCGTTCCAGACTAGCGCGTACTTGAACTCCTTATAAAGCCTGCTGTGGATTTTTTGCGCCACATCTTCGACGCGAGCCCCTCTACGTATCACTAGGGGTTTAGCTCCAACCTCACCGCTCTTGGGGTTCCTCGTGTACACTCTGATAAGGTTCAGCTTTTCGAGCAGAAACCTTCCCAGTTCACTCCTCAAAGCCTCCGCACTCTCTAAGCCGAACTCTAAGACCTTCAAACCTCGAGCGGCATTGATCGCCTCGGCGACTGCTCCAGGGGCCATCTCGGATTTTGACACGACAACCACGGCTGGCTTGTAAGCTGTCATTTCGAGAACTGCCGCTTCAATGTCATCCAACGTGGCTTCGTCGGTAAGCCATACCAGAGCGTGGTAGATGCCGTAGTCGCGTAGCAGCGCAGCAACCTCGCTTTGCTTTAAGCGACCCCCCACAACGCTTACACCCCCGCTGGATCTCTTCTCGATCACGACACGCCTCTTCTCCTCTCTAAGCGCCACGCCACGCGCGCGGAGAAGGTTCTCCACGAAAGCTAGCTGGGCAGCCGGGTTCTGTGTAGCATCGACTACGATGGCTAGCGCGTCAGCATTAAACGCTAAAGCGAGTATCTGGCTATTGCGAGGCGAACTCTCCGACGGTACTAACGAAGGGGTGTCCACGACCTGCACCTCTAGGCCTTCCCACACCATCATCCCCGGCTGCGGTTTCTCCGTCTCAAAGGGGGCTTCGCTACTGGCGACTTCAAGCCCTGTTAGAGCTTCGAAAAGAGCGGACTTGCCCGAGTTGGGGAAACCCAGAAGAACCAGCTGCACATCACCCTCTTTCTCGACGAAAAACGATGGCCCCCCGCCACCTCTTCTTTTTGCCTTTTCCTGTTCGATCTCTTCCCTCAACCTTGCGATCTGCCGCCGAACCTGCATGACCAGCTTCTCTGTCCCTTTATGCTTCGGTACAGCTGATAGAAACTCCATTAGAGCTTGCAGTTTCTCCTCTTTTGTGCGCGCCTCCATGACTTTCAACCACTTTGCGCGTGCGTCCGGCGGCAAATTAGCGGGCATAGCGCGCGCTAGAGAAAAGCGTGGGGGGGTTAAAACTCTCGCGCACGCGACCTTCGCGCGCGAAAAAAGAGAAAGAAAAGAGTAAGGTTTACCAATCGTCTTCCTCTTCCTTCTCCTCTTCTTTCAGGATTTGCTTGTGCTTTTCTTCGAGCCTTGTGAGCCGCTTGTCCAAGTCTTCGATCGCAGCTTCGATCTTTTCGAAGCGCGTGTTGTAATTTCCCGTGATTGTTGAGATGCGGTTCTCGATGCTGCGTTTCAGCGCGCTGACGCCGCTCGCGATGTACGCGATTGCAGCGGTGTACTCGAAAGGTAGCTTGAAGACGACTTCCCACTTCTCGGGATCGTCCTTAACCGGTTGCACTGTGGCAGCGATTTCGAGGCGGCTCGGCTTAGCGGTGTTTAAGCGCGCTTTCAAGCGCTGTACGTTTAAGCTTGCGAGCTGCTGGCCTGACGCGTTGAAATGAGTTGCGCGCTGTAGTTAGGTGAGTTAAAGCCGTTAATTGAAAGCTTGATTGTGCTAGAGTTGAACGTTGCGGTGAGCGCCGCGGATTTGAGGATAATGTAGAGCGGATTGAACCGCGAACACCACTACAACACTTTCACCACACTCTAACACCGTAAGCGTCTTAACCCTAAAAAACGATTATTGCGCGATGAACC
>Ga0185307_1000648_pt1 | contig 21533 bp, 23 predicted proteins | sample LHCtaG_FD_128010 | JGI IMG/M metagenome (GOLD analysis project Ga0185307, IMG submission 128010) | Hot spring microbial communities from Little Hot Creek, USA to study Microbial Dark Matter (Phase II) - LHC4sed_matched (SPADES... | ecosystem: Environmental > Aquatic > Thermal springs > Hot... | reverse complement strand
TGGCTTGCACGAGATTGCCGTTAGAAGTTAAAATTGTTCCAGCGCCTTCACAGACAACAACAGCACAGTCAATAAGCCCCCTTTTAAGCCATACCTGCATCATTTCAGAAGCGCCATAAGCCACAATTGGTTCAGCGTCGAAAAGGCGGTTTCCACAGCAAAATCCAAAACCCGCAATCTTCATTTCAACAGTTTTGCGAATTGCTTCAACATCTATCTGCCTTGTACCATAAAGGGCTTCATGGAGCGGGCAATATTCAATCAGTGGTTCACTTAAAACTTCTACGCCCTTCTCTGAAATGCGTACACGGGCCCCGCAACAGTATATTTCATGCTCACCTTTGACGGACAATTCGGCTAGTCATCCCAAACAGAAAGAAGTGAAGACCGTTATTCCTTGTTTGTTGCTTCGTTGATTTGCTTCTCCATCATGTGGCCGCGGCAGTAAACCAGCGCCTTTTTAACACCAGCAACCTTTAACGCCTCACGTTTAATATCCATGGCCAATTTGAAGGCTATGGGACAGAAGGGGCTTGAAGGGATAAACTCAATTGCGACTACCCCGGGTTCATGTTCTTTGACGCTTTTAATCATATGCATTTCCGCGAAGGTCAAACCAGTCTCCGGATCGACAACTCTTCCAACAGCTTCAAACACCTTACTTTCTAGCTCATTCAACCCTGCCACATCCAAGGTCTCTAGAAATAAAGCATACGTAAAATATAAAAGGTTATGGGTTTGCAGCTGCCCTTTTTTGGAGCATTCGCCAGCTTAAAGCCATGGTTTGAGGATGGGAAGCCTTCACCTCGTTAAGTCTCGGAACCGCTGTGTTGGTGGGGGCCTTTAAAACCTTTTCTGGACTGGTGTTAGCTTCGCGGCAAACTTCGCGAACCGCTTCAATAAAACGGTCCAGTTCTTCCTTCTCAAAGGTTTCTGTAGGTTCAATCATTAGGGCTTCCTCAACGATAAGGGGGAAGTATATTGTTGGAGCGTGAACGCCAAAATCAAGAAGCCTCTTCGCAATATTTAAGGCTGAAACACCAGTTTTGTTTTTCAGTGGTTTAGCGCTAAAAACACACTCGTGTTTTCTGAGCCCATCCCCATCGTATGGAAGAGCCAAGCCTTCCACGCCCTTAAGCTTGTGCAAAACATAGTTGGCGTTCAAAACGGAAACTTCAGCCACCTCCTTAAGCCCTTCAAAACCAAGACTAAGAATGTAGGCATAGGCTTTCAGCAAAACTGCTACATTCCCATAAAAACTGCGGATTTTTCCAACACTATAAGGCCTATCATAGTCAAGGCGGTAAAGCTTTCCATCAAAAACTATTCGCGGCACTGGCAGAAACTTTGAAAGCTCCTCGCTAACACCCACTGGGCCTGCTCCTGGGCCTCCACCACCATGGGGAGTACCAAAGGTTTTGTGGATGTTTATGTGGACTATGTCGAAGCCCATGTCGCCAGGCCTAACCTTGCACAGAATAGGGTTTAGGTTTGCCCCATCATAGTATAGAAGCCCTCCAGCCTCATGGACTATTTTGGCTATTTCCTCAATGTTTTTCTCAAATATCCCAAGCGTGTTAGGATTAGTCAACATCAAGCCAGCGGTTTTCTCCGAAACAGCAGCCTTCAAAGCCTCTACGTCAACGCATCCATCTTCATCTGAAGGAATTACAACAATGTTGAAGCCAGCCATGGCAGCGCTTGCAGGATTAGTTCCATGGGCAGAATCGGGTATAAGCATGTCTCTCCTTTTCGCTAACTCCCCTTTATACTTGTGGTATGCCCTCATTATGAGTGCGCCTAAAAATTCGCCGTGGGCGCCGGCTGCAGGTTGCAAGCAAACTTCAGCTGTCCCTGTTATTTCCGCAAGCCAACGCTCAAGCCTATAAAGGATTTCCAATATGCCTTGCACTGTCCGCTCATCTTGATATGGATGAAGCATGCCTAATGTTGGTAGATTCGCCAAAACCTCATTGATTTTCGGATTATACTTCATGGTGCAGCTTCCAAGAGGATAGAGCCCAGAATCAACACCGTAATTCATCTCCGAAAGTCTAATGAAATGCCGCACAACTTCGGGCTCTGAAAGCTCCGGAAGCCTAGGCGGATTTTTCCGTTGCATGTTTTCCGGAATCAGCCTATACAAGTCGCCTACAGCCTCTTTAACAGACTTCTCCACCCCTGGTAAAATGTGGCCTCTTCTGCCGACTCTTCCAAGGTTGAATATTAATGGTTCATCCCATTGTGCCTGTCTAAACATGCTGGTTCACCTTCTCGCCGAGACAACCTCTTCTAAAGCCGCTGCCAAAAGTTTGATTTCTTCTTCTGAATGAATTTCCGTCACACAGTATAGGGCAGTTTCTCCAAGCTCTGGAAATTCCCTTGAAATGTTCTTGCCGCCGTGTACTCCCTTCTGAAGGAGAGCTTCATGGACTTCTCCAACTTTTAAACCAGCCGGATCGAAGTTCACCGTGAACTCTTTGAAGTGGGAAGCCTTGAAAACGGGCACTTTTAAGCCATCTATTTTTGAAAGCAAATGCATAGCGTAATTCGCCTTATACATTATCGCTTCGCCCAGTTCCCGCAGTCCCTGAGGCCCAAGCAGAGCCAAGTAAACGGCCGTTGCCACCGCGCACAAAGCCTCGTTGGAGCATATGTTAGATGTGGCTTTTTCCCTTCTAATGTGTTGTTCGCGGGTTTGCAGCGCCATGCAGAAACCTTGCCTACTTTCGTCAACTGTTGTTGTTAGGCCTATAATGCGCCCCGGCATCTGCCTAATCATGTTTTGGTCTTCTCGACACGCAAAAATCCCGAGAAGAGGCCCGCCGAAATTCATGGGGTTTCCAAGGGGCTGGCCTTCTCCTATAACTATGTCCGCGCCGTACTCGCCTGGGGGCTTTAGAATTCCAAGAGATGTGGGGTCTACGCCAACAATAAATAGTGCACCATTCTTATGAGCTAACTTGCCTATTTCTTCGGCCTGCGCCTCAATAAAGCCTAGATAGGATGGGTTTTCAATGTAGACCGCGGCTGTTTTCTCTGAAATTTTACTTTCCAGGTCATTTATGTCAAGCTGCCCAGTTTCACGGTTATAAGCGATCTCCTTCACTTTTATTTCAGCGGGCTCCGCATAAACATGAAGTGTCGCTTTTCTCTCGGGGTGAATTATCTTTGGAATTAGTATTTCATCGCGTTTTGTTATCCGCGAAGCCATGCGGGCTGCCTCGCCTAAGGCTGAGGCCCAATCATACATGGAGCAGTTGGCCACATCCATGGCCGTTAACTCGCAAATCATGCTTTGATACTCGAAAAGGGCTTGAAGCATGCCTTGCGAAACTTCAGCTTGGTAAGGCGTGTAGGAGGTTAGAAACTCGCTGCGTTGCACGATTTCTTTCACAACGGCTGGCACATAGTGGGGCCAACATCCAGCTCCCAAGAAAATGGGCATGTCAGCGCATGTCCTGTTTTTCGACAGAAGAGCCTCAACGTGCCTCTTAACCTCAAATTCCGACACGCCCTCCGGCAGGTTCAGCGGTTTTTTCAAAATGTATTTTTGCGGTATGTCTGCATAAAGCTCCTCTATGCCTTTTATGCCTATTTCTTGCATCATTTCTCTCTTAATTTCCGGCGTGGAATTGGGAATGTATGGATGGACACGCTTGTTCAAAGTTTCCACCTTTAAGAGATTAAACAATAAGAACGTAGCCTCTTTAAGCTTTGCAGTCTTTTGTCAAATTTTCAGGTTTTTGATAGTGCTTCCAAAGCGACCTCAATGACCTTTTTAGAGTTTTCCCTAACCGTTTGCTGTTCAAACGCTTGCAGCCAGCCGGTTTCCGATAGGATGTCGGAAATTACCTGCAGTGATGCAGCTTCAACATTTCGGTATTTCGCCAAAGCGAAAACTGCAGAGGTTTCCATGTTAACCGCCAGAACACCATCCTCCCTAAAACGGCGGAACTTTCCCAGGGTTTCTCTGTAAACACCATCTGTTGACCAAACGGGGCCTACATGATACCCAACGTTGTGCTCGGAAAGTCGCTTTATGAGGTTCTCCCTCAGCCTTTTCGAGGACTCAACCTTAACCTCTGGAGGGAAATAGTGATAGGATGTCCCCTCATCACGGATGGCTTCTGTTGCGACAATTATGTCTCCGGGTTTTAGGAAAGATTGCAGCCCTCCTGAAACTCCAACCTCGATAATTTTCCTTGCACCGCAAGCAATAACCTCCTCTAACGTCATGACCACAGCCGGTGCTCCAATCCAAAAAAGTCCGAGGCCTATGTCCACATTGTTTAATTTTCCAACACAAAAAGGCTGGCTTTCGCTGTAAATCCACCATTCAACAGGTTTTCCGCCAATTACGTTTTTCGCATGTTCATATGTCCTTCTCTGATAGGTGAAGACGAGGCGCTCAGGAACTTTTATGGCGTCTACGGATATGTTCTTGACCTTCGCTACGTAGTGGATGAAATCGTAAGGCGTAAAAATTGGTTTGTCCTCGCTCAAAGCCACCATCTTTAATGGGCTATACCATGATTCTCCATTTACATACTTAACTTTTAAATACAATGATTCCTTCATGTTCTTTTGGAGCAAATGTCAATGAAGTATGACTATGAAGCTTTGCTCAAGAGGGCGCGTTCCCAGCTGCCCGAAACAGCCCTAAAAAGAGAGCGCTTGGAGATTCCCAAGCTTCAATATGCAGTGGTTGGAATGCGCACGATAATACACAATTTTAAAGAGATTGCCGAAGTTTTAAACCGTGACCCCCAGCATATCCTAAAGTTTCTGACCGGGGAGTTGGCCACAGCTGCTGTCATGCAGGAGTCTAGGGTTATCTTTCAAGGCAAGTTTCCAAGGGAAACTCTTGAACGGTTGTTGCAGAGGTACATGGACGCTTTTGTAACGTGTCCGGTATGTAAACGTCCAGACACAAAAATTGTGAAGGAAAAACGCTTATCCTTCCTTGTGTGTGCTGCTTGCGGCGCCAAATCCTCTGTTAGGCAGCTGTGAGAGGCTGAAAGTTGAGGTGTTACATGAAACTTAGGAAAATCGGCAACAACGTTTTGCTGTCCATTTGCGACGTTGAGATTCTCGGAAGAACGCTCCGCCAAGGAAAAATAGTCTTCAAAGTAAGCGAAGAATTCTACAAAGGGGAGGAAGTGGACGTCGAAGAAGCCGTAGCAATGATAGAAAACTCAACCATCGTGAACATGGTAGGTAAAAACGTCGTGCAAAAAGCCGTTGAAAAAGGCTATGTGCATCCCGAAGCCATCCTGGAGATTGAAGGGGTCCCCCACGCCCAAATCGTGAAACTTTAAAAACCAATGGATTAAAACTTCCTTTTTAGGCGGCTCCTTTGATGTTGTGATAACAAGATTGGCTGAGTATTTTCTCATGAAGCCTAGGAAGCATCTAGACTTGATGAGCAACTAATGTTTCATTTATCAGTTAGAGGAAATGCCTTATAGAAAGACGCTTCATAAATGATTTGGAAGGGTTAAACTTGCCTGTGGAAAGGCTCTCGACAGGGGTACAGGCCCTTGACAAAATGCTTGCTGGCGGAATACCCAGAGGTTTCTGTGTTGCTGTTACTGGCGAGCCTGGCACTGGGAAAACCATTTTGTGCATTCATTTTATAGCGCAGGGCATTGTTGACGGAGATAAGTGCATTTATGTAACAACTGAAGAGAGTAGGGAATCTATTATAACGCAGGCTGGGCAATTTGGCTTCGACTTTGCCAGCGCCATAAAAGACGGGAAACTCGTATTGATTGATGCTTTGATGGGAACGGAAGACCAGTGGACTATTAAGGCGTTGACGGTTGAGGAGCTTGTGAACAAGGTTATTGAGGCAAAGAAGGCTCTAGGGTATGGAAGAGCCCGACTGGTGATTGACTCCCTTTCGGCTTTTTGGCTTGATAAGCCGGCCATGGCACGGCGCCACTCTTACTTTGTGAAAAAGGTTTTGGCAAAATGGGACTTCACGATTTTGGCGACATCCCAGTACGCCATAACAACTTCTGAGGCTTTCGGCTGGGGTGTCGAACACATAGCCGACGGCATAATAAGGTTCAGGCGTTTTGTCCGCAACGGCATTTTGAGGCGCTATCTGCTTGTGGAGAAAATGCGACAGACATCTCACAGCCTTCAAATGCATGAAATAGCCATAGAACATGGAAAAGGATTGGTGATTCTCGGACCAGTGGAAGAACGCAAGGAAGACATAGCCTTGCCTAGAAAAATTATGGAGAAAATCCAGAGGGCGGCGGAGAAAAGGGAACTTGAACAGCCAAAGCCTAATCCGTGAACACTATTCTAGGGAGGATGTGCAAAAGGAGATAGCAGACTTCTGCATTGAAAGATGGGTTGCAGCCCACTGCATAAACGGGAAGGGCGAACTGGTTTTCAGAAGATACTTTAGGGGTAAACCATTAAAAATTGGAAATGCAAGCGACTTCCAAGAACTTTTGAAGAAACTCAATTTTCAAGTGAGAAGCCTTTACGCTTCAGCCAACAAATACCGTTCAGTGAACACCGCAGAGGGAGTTTCCACCCCTTTGAATGTGATCCGTTGTACTCCCACATGGGACGTGGACAGCCAACTTGACCACTGGCGGGAAACCATCAAAATCGTCAAACACATAGTTGAATTCCTCGAAAGTGAAGGAGTGAAAAAATCTGTTTACATGAAATGGTCTGGAAATGGATGCCACGTTCACATTCATGAGGAAGCTTTCTCTGAAAACGTTCTAAGCAAGGCTCACCCATTGGATTTGGCTTACGCAATCGTGGAGTACGTGAACCTCCACGTTATGCCGAAAATTTCTGAAAATCTAGACTTAAGAAACATTCATGTCGAAAACAGGATGGACGCTGGAAGAGTTTTCACATGCCCCTTAAGTCTCCACCGCAAACTCGACGTGGTCTGCATCTGCTTTAAGCCAGATGAAATCGACCAATTTTCTCCGGAATGGATTAAGCCGCTGAACTTTAGGCACAACTCCGAATGGCGGAGCTTCCAAAAAGGAGAAGCAGACAGCCTAGCCATAAAAGCCTACGAAATGGTTGGAGGCTACCCACACCTCACGAAGGGGAGAAAACAGAAAAGTAAAAGACTGGATCAGCTGATAAATGAGTGGCTCCGAAAATTTTAAACGTTAAATATGTTTAATTCCGCAGTTTTAGGCTTTATTGATTTTCCAGCATATTTTTCCAATTCTATTGACCCTTGGTATAGTCATGGTGAATTGGGCGCCTTTGCCATATTTGCCAGTCTCCTCAATCGTCCACTCGTAGCCTTCGCATATCTTCCTTATCAAATATAAGCCGTAACCAGTGCCCTTTCCATAACCTTCTCGGAAAATTAGCTCTTTTTCCCTTTTAGGTATGCCTACGCCGTCGTCTTCGTAAATCAGTTTTAGTTTTCCACTATCAACCTTTCTGTAATAGATCTTAATCTCCCTAACTTTTTTACCATACTTTAACGAGTTGTCAATAAAATTGTAGAAAACCTGTCTAAGCAAGGAGTCGGCCAACACCACTAAGCCTTTGCACTTGTTTACCACTTTTGCTCCTTTGAGGTCGGAAAACAGTGAAGTTGCCTCTTGGACTGTTTTCTCGACATCAATGTAGACAAGTTCTTCAACGCCAAGCATCTCATAAGTGGCGGCGAAATTGAAGATTCGTTCTATCTGTCCAACGGCTTTTTCTATCTCCTCCAAATATTTTAAAACCTCAATGTTGCCGCCAAGCCTTTTCTTGATGAGGTAAACGCTTCCAGTTACAACTGAAAGTTTATTTCGCACGTCATGTCTGGTTAACTTGCCGACAACACGGAGCTTCTCCAACGTGTCTCTTAATTCCTTCTCGATTTTCTTCAAGTGGGAGATATCCTTGTATATCCATACGCTTCCAATAAGTTTTCCTTCCACCATTATTGGAGCGCCAGATATGGAAACCGGAATAAGTGTTCCGTCTTTCCTCATTCTGACGCTGTCATGGTAAGTGTATCCTCTTTCACCTTTTTTGCCCAGTATGCGGCCTTCTTTAATTAGTTCCTTCGGCACCACTATATCGTCAATGTGCTTTCCCTTTATTTCCTCCAAAGTATAGCCGAAAAGCTCTGTAAAACGGGGATTAATGTCTACAATGTGGAAGTTTGGATCGACGTAGACGGCTGCCTCTGGGTTGTTTTTGAACAACATCTCAAACTTTTCTTGACTTGCCTTAATTTCAAGCACATACTTCTCCAATTTTTTGGCATACTCTACATTGCTTATGGCGGTTGCAGCGTGGGAAGCTAAAATTTCAAGCAGCTCCTGGTCTTTCTCGTTGAAGGCTGCTAACTTTTTGCTTTCAACATTTAAAACTCCGAGAACCCTATCACCAATCTTAATGGGTACGACAAGTTCCGAGAGGATACCGGGCTGAACCCCTACAAAGTCCTTGTCCTTTCTGACGTCTGGAACGAGGATTGACTTCCCCGTTTTCACGGCCCTTACGGTTATGCCCCCTTTGCTACCGTCTAATGGCAGTTCAAGGGAGATGGGTTGGGAATATCCGCGGCAAGCTACAACTCGAAGAACATCTCCTTCAACCATCATCACGTCTGCATACTTAAATTCCAACACTTTTTCCATGGCGTCAAGGGTTAAGCAGTAGATTTCCTCCATGCTTTTAGCCGTGTTAAGGCTTTGACCATAAAGGTGCAGGGCGGAAAGCCTCTCCTCGTATCTTTTTCTCTCAGTGATGTCTCTGTATAACCCCACTGTTCCTACGAGCTTGCCTTCAAGTTTAATCGGGGCTATGGATATGGAAACTGGAACTAGAGAGCCATCCTTCCTTCTCCTAACAGTTTCGTAATAGAATGGGCCTTCAAGCGCTTTCTTGTTCAGCATTTCTGCCTCATCTATCTTGTCCTCTGGTACGACAACTTCGTCTATGTGTTTACCTTTAACCTCCTCTAGAGTATAGCCGAAAAGCTCTGTAAAACGAGGGTTAATATCCACGATGCGAAAGTCCGGGTCTACATAAACACAAGCTTCAGGATTATCCATGAATAAGCGTTTGAATTTCTCTTGGCTTTCACGTATCTCCTGTACCGCTTTCACCTTAAGTGGCACCACTTGTCGTTCTCGGTAGAATGTGCGCTGAACGCTAGAGGCTACTCCGAAACTATTCAACATAAGGATTGTGAAACTAAAATAAACATTCAAAAACAGTAAAAATATGCATTATTGAGAATTTAGAAAAAACGCAAATAAACCAGTACACCCAAAATAACCGTATCCCGGGAATTTACATGAAGATGGCTGTTCTTGTCTATGAGTATCCGCCGAAGATTGTTGGTGGTTTAGGCACGTATGCGGCTGAAATTACGCGGCGATTTGTCTTAATGGACCATGATGTTACGGTTTTCACCATGAATGATGATGAAGGCAGCCTTCCAACGAGGGAGATTTGGCGGGGCATAGAAATCCACAGGCCGTTACACATTGATATTTCGGATTCATTGCCGGACGTTGTGGCTGAAGACGTTAGGAAATGGGGTAGGGGTATTCAGCTTTTCTCAAAAATTTTAGTTTACAACTATTTAAGCGCCTCAAAGCTTGTAAATGAGCTTATAGCCAAAGAAGGCTTCAAGTTTGACATTGTAATAGCCCATGACTGGCTTTCAGTTATAGCGGGCATAACCATTAAAAAAGAGACGGGTTTACCGCTGGTTTTCCACGTCCACTCCACAGAGAGGGGGCGAACCCTCGGAAACGGCTCAGAAGTGGTCAGTAACATCGAACTTCGCGGAGCAAAAATTGCAGATATGGTTATAACGGTTTCATACGCCATGAAAGACGAACTCATCAAGCTTGGTTTTCCAAAAGAAAAAATTGAGGTTTGCTATAACGGTGTTGACCCCCAGAAATATGACCCCCAAGTCGTAAGCCAAGACCAGATAAAACGCGTCAGAGAGTTTTATGGCATAAAGCCCGAAGACCCTATGATTCTATTCATTGGAAGGCTTGTAGGCGTAAAAGGCGTGGACAAACTTGTTATGGCCATGCCCCACATACTGCAGAAGATTCCAAACGCCAAGCTGGTAATCGTTGGTTTAGGCGACTTGCAGGACTATCTTGTCAACCTTGTCCGTATGATGAAGCTTCAAGACGCAGTTAAGTTTAACTTCCAGTTTCTGCCCGAAGAGGAACGCATCGTCCACTACGCTGCATGCGACGTGGCGGTTTTCCCAAGTCTTTATGAGCCTTTCGGAATAGTTGCCCTTGAAGCCATGAGCATGGAACGACCAGTCGTTGTGGGCGCAGCTGGCGTAAGCGGAATGCGCGAAATAGTTATTCCATGTGGTGAGGAACAATGCGGCTATCACATAAACCCAAACAATCCAGCTGACATAGCGTGGGGCGTAGTAAACGCCTTGGAAAACCCTGAAAAGAAAAAGTGGCTTGGCAAAAATGGTAGACGCCGCGTCCTAAACGAGTTCACATGGGACAAAATAGCCGAAAAAACCATAGAACTTTATGAACGGGTAATAAAACATTAAAATGATTGTTTTGGGCTCCTTAACAATCGTGGAAGTTAGGAGAAAAGTTGCAAGGGAAGCCGCTAACCTCCTCTACTCAGGCGTTGAAAAAGAGTATAAACAGGCGAAACTAAGGGCGGCTGAAACTCTCGGCGTAAATGTTCTGCCAACAAACCTCGAAGTGGCAATGGAGCTGGATAAGATAGCTGAAGAAAGCGAAGGCGCGACACGTCAAAAACGCCTCATCCAAATGAGGGGGGAAGCTCTCAAGCTTATGAAAATTCTTGAAAAGTACAGCCCAGTGCTTGTTGGAAGCGTCTGGCGAGGCACCATCCATCACAAAAGCGACATAGACATAAACGTTTACCACGATCAACCCGAAGAAATTTCGGCTCTATTGGAGAAGGAGGGTGTCAAAATACTTGAGAAGGGGTGGACCACTATAACCAAAGGCGGCGAATGGCGACAAGTTTACCGCATACTGGCGAAACTGCCGTCCAGCAACGAGGAAGCAGAAATAACCATAAGAAACCCAGCCGAGTATGGGGCTAAAGAGAAATGCGAAATCTATGGAGACACTGTTTCTGGACTTACAGTTCACGATTTAGAAAGAGTTCTTAGAAAGAATCCAACCCAGAGATTTGTCCCGTTTTAGAACTGTTGCGCCATAGACATTAAATACTGGAACAACCTTTGAATAAAGTAGAGCCCTTTGAAGGTAATAATGTGGAATTCGACAAGGAAACCTTCAAGAAACTTTTTCCAAACTTGGCTAGAGAAATGGAGTTTGGCGAAAACAAAATTTCAATAAACTCTATCCGCACAGACATGGAAGAAGGCGAAAAAACAGCTTCTGAAAAAAGGCGAAACCGCGTTGACCCCTTCGCCGGCTACGACCCAGACGTCATTGACTTTTTGCGCCGCTGCGACACGGAAGAGCAAGCTGAAGAAATAATAGCCTACATGGAGAAAAGAGGAGAAATAACCAGCGAATACGCCGCCCAACTTAGAAAACAACTCAAAGAGAAAGGCGTAAGAAGCTTCGGCCACAAAAAAGAGGAAAACTATTACCTGAAGCGTGCTGGACTGCTTTAAACAAGTTCTGGAGGCACATTTTCCGGAGTATAACCAGTATAATACTTTAAGCCATGCTTTTGCAATCTCCGAACCACATGAGGATACAGAATAAGCTCTTCAATTTCAACTTCCTCGGCCAGTTTAGGGCTTATTCTGTTAAGCCTCTCCATCAACAACTGGAGGCTTTCCCTTGTAGAGAAAGAAGCCATCACGGATGGATGGCAGCTCACCCCCGCGTGTACAAGCCTCTGAAGAGCTTCAAGCTGAAGCCTAAATCCCTCAGGTTTGGCGCCTGTCAACTTTGCAAATTCTTCCTCGCTGCATCCTTTAAGTGAGACCCTCACATGCACAAAGTCGTATTTTGCCAAGCTTTCAGCATAACTCTTATCGTAAGCTATGGGTATGCCGTTTGTTTCAAGAATAAAGCGGTACCCCTTTCCTTTCAAGGCTTCTAGGACAGCTAGCAGATGCTCTTTCCCTATGGTGGGTTCTCCGCCGCTGATTCTAAGCAAATCTAACCCGCATTTTCTCGCAAGGGAAACTAGGCTTTCAACAACCCGTTTCGGCGTGTAAAACTTGCCAACATCAGCGGGGCGACTGGCAACGACATCTGAAACCCAACAGAAACGGCAAAGCAACCCGCAACCAACACAGTCCGCCGTGACAATTCCGCCATACCACCTTGCAGGCCTTATACGGTAATATTTTCTTTCCTGTCCATCTGGATTTGGACGAGTCACCAGTTTTTCGATGGCTATATGCCTTTCAACAGGGTCGTAGGGCAAGCAAACCATTCCCTGTGGTAGTAGGCGTGTTTGACGCCATGCTATGTTTGAGCTTATTTGTTGCAAGAATTTAAATTGTTGTCTAGTGCCCAATTTGTTGATAGAGGCGTATGCTGTTAAAGGCTGGAGACGTTCTCAGTAACAGGCAAATCTCAAGAGTTTTCAATGTTTGCACAAGGCGGGGGATAAGGTATAGTGGAAACCTTAGAACAGGCATTAACCATGTTGTTTTAACAACTGTTTTGAACAAAACTCCAGAGGAAATGGTTGAAAACCCCTACAATGACAGGTTTATAGGTGAAAGCCTCTTATACACTGGTGAGGGACGATTTGGCGACCAGCAAATGACTAGGGGGAACCTAGCCCTAAAAATGCAGATGGAGAAACACTTCCCAATCTTTGTCTTCGAAAAGAAAGCGCCGGGAAAATACATGTTCCTCGGACAGTACAATGTTGTTTCGGTTGAAACGGAAAAACAGTGTGACGCCCATGGAAAAATCAGAAACGTTTTCATTTTCAAACTTGAAAAAGTATCTAACAGCACCACTTTACAGACGGAAAAGGCTGGAAAGTTCCTCAAAAACTGTAAAAGTAAATAAATAGGTCTTTTGAATATTCTAAAAGTCAAACCCACAAAACAAGCGGAGGAAAACCGTTGAAAAGGAAGCTTTCAACGTTTATTTGCCTCGTCATCTATCTGGTTTTAGCGTTAAACATACTTTACGTGAAAAATGTCCAAGCGGAAAACACCTACACCGTTAAATGGGTTAACCATAACGTGGAGATTCTTACCAACGGCTACATTTTAATAAACGACACGATAAAAGTGGAGGGAACACCGCCCACCAACTTTCTAGTAGGGTTTCCATACCGTTACGGCGCATATATTTTGAAGTGTCTAGCTTTCCCAACAAGCAGTCCATCCCAGAGATATAATATTACTGTTGGTGCGCCTTTAAATGAACGTATAGGCTTTTATGGCGTTTCCATCAACCTTAATCCACCGCCAAGCGACGGCATCTTCAGTGTTTACTTTGTACTCTCGCAAAGCCTCCTAAGCCAAAGCGCGACAAACACAAGCCTGTTTACTTTGGATTTTCCAGCCTACCCAAGCCTAACGGTGAAAGCGTCGTCATGTAACGCATCGCTGGTTTTGCCTTCAAACGCAAAACATGTCTCCGGCACGGTGCCCTCGTTTGAATATAGAACTGGAGGAGAACTGCAAGCACTCCATTACGAAGAGGCTATGGTGACTTTCGCTTTAACAACAAAAGAAATACAACTTTTCACCGTGGAAGAGTTTAAGCGGGAAATCAACATAAACCCCCTCGGGGAAATCACCGTTTCGGACAGCTACTACGTTAAAAACCAATCCCCTGGGGAAATATCCTCCATTCAAATTGTCCTTCTTCCAAACGCTACTGACCCAACGGTTGAGGATGAGTTTGGAAGAAAAGGCGCGAAACCCCAGTTGGTTGATGCAAAAACGAACCGTTATGATGTGACGTTGACTTTTGCTGGACGCACTTTGTCCATTAAAAAAGGTGAGTCTGCAAGATTTATTGTGAGGTACAAGCTTCCCAGCAGCTTCCTTTCAAAAAGTCAACATGGCGGCGAGACAATTCCATTGCAAATGTTTCAAAACGTCAAATACTACATTAAAGATGCAAAAATAACGCTCACATTTCCAGAAGGAGCAAAAATAGTAGATTTGAACTGCGCTGGTGTCTCAACAGATGTGACCTATGAAGTTGTTAAGGAAATTTTCCAAGAAAGGATTGTACTGCGCAAGCAAGGTGCGCTTTTACTGGACGCCCTAACGGTGAGCGCCTCTTACACTTACAGTCCTATTTGGCTTTCTTTCCGTCCAACATTGTGGATTTGGGCTTTAGCAACCTTTGCGTGCACTGTTATAGTCGCGTGGAAGAAAGTTAAGGCTCCAGCGAAGGCTGTGGCCGTCGCAGTTCCAATGGTGACTGTGAAAGTGACTTCTGAAATGTTAACGTCTTTTGTCAACGCTTACGAGGAGAAAAGGAGAATCATCGCTGAAATAAAGTCGCTTGAAGCCGCTGTTAGCAAGGGACGAATTCCTCGACAAAGATACAAAGTTCAAAGGAAGACTTTGGAAATTCGCCTTGCATCTATCGATCGGAATTTAAGCGAGCTTAAGGGGAAGTTGAGGTCTGCTGGTGGACGATACACGGATTTGATGCGTCAACTGGAGGTTGCAGAAACGGAAATCAACGAGGTTGAAGAGGATATCCGCAGCATAGAAAGTCGCCATAGAAGAGGCGAAATAACCCTAGAAGCGTATCGCAGACTTCTCGCAGACTATCAGCGCAGAAAGGAGAAAGCTGAAACAACAATTGATGGAATCCTGCTGAGGTTACGTGAAGAATCTCGCTAGCAAACCTAAAGATTTTTATCCTACTCGCTAAACTTGAATCAAATCTAGCCTAAAGAGGAGGAGAAAAATGGTAAAAATAGTAGTCGACAACCACAAGTGCACCGGATGTGGAACATGCGTCGACACATGTCCAGTAAGCGTTTACGAAATAAAAGAGGGGAAATCTGTCCCGGTGAAAGTTGAAGAATGCCTCGTTTGCCGAGCTTGTGAAGCTCAATGTCCAGAAGGCGCAATCCAAGTAATCGAGTAATCCTCCAGAACTCTTTTCTTTATTTCAATTCAAAACCGTAAACGTCCCTAAAAACCCTCCGTAAATATTGTTTAATGGGCAGATTTTGGCGCTTAGCCAATTTTTTGAGGGCTTTATCCACCCCAGTAGCATATTGCACAGCTTTTTTAGGCTTGTAAACTATTTGTTTTGGCAATCCAAGTTTTTCCGCTGTTTTTCTAAGCACAAACTTTCTGAGAACATCATTTTCAGAAAATATCTTCAAGTTTAACGGCAGGCTTAGGGCAAATTCCACAATGGGGTAAGAGACTAAGGGCAAGCGGAGTTCAATATTATGGAAACTGCAGACTTTAAAGTCCCGCTCAAAGTTTTGCTCGTGCATTTTCGCGATGTCAGACATCATGGCTTTCTCGGCAACGCTTTCACCAAAACGTGTGTAAAGGTTTAGGTAGCGTCGATAACCTCCGAAAAGCTCGTCCGCCCCCTGTCCGGCAAACAAGATTCTAAAACCGAGCTCCGCAGCTTTTTCAGCTGCCCAAAAAACTGGTATTGCTATGCTTGTTTTGAGAGGCTCATGGTTTTCAATGCACCATAAAACTTTGGGAAGAACCTGCTCCATATTTTCAGCACTGTACAAAAATTTGTGAAAAGGAAGGTCGAGCATGCTTGCCGTTTCTTCAGCTTGCAATGTTTCACGCTGGTTTTCTAGGCTCACGTGGATCAAGTACACTTCCAAACCAGCTTTCTTGGCGAGAAAGGCGATTAAGCTGCTGTCCAACCCTCCTGAAAAAGCCACTGCAATTTTGTTTAAGCCAGTTGTTCTTTCAGCTATTGACCGCAGCAGAAGCCCCCGAAGCCTTTTAACAGCATTGTCTTCAGACACTGGACTGACAAGTCTTTGCGGTTTTTTAACAAGTCTCGTTTTGAAGCCTTTCCTATCCGCAATCAACAAATGTCCCGGTGGAAGAGACTTCGCCTCAGTTATACCTATCGTCCAAAGCGCTTTACACTCAGATGCTGCGGCGAAAAACTCGCTGTTTTCTCCATAGTAGACGGGATACAAGCCTAAAGCGTCTCGACCAACCACCAGCCTCTCATTTTCAGCCGCTAAAAAGGCAAAGAAACCATCAAACTTCTTAATTGCCTTCTCAACGAGGGCGAAAGCGTCATAGGCTTGAAAATTCTTGCTTAAAAAGGCTTCTAGGCTTTCAATGCTGGGTTTGTAAATTCTTCCGTCTAAGAGAATTGCCGAATTTTTAAATTGCGCCAGTTTGGGCTTGTCCTCAGCCAGCACTTTTAGGAAAACGTGTCCCAAGGCTGTTGAAGATTTGAACTCTTGGACTTGCAGTTTCTCCAAAGAAGCCTCTATGACGGTGTTGCCTGAAGCAGCTATGCAAAAAGCGTCTGCGCCTCGACGTCCCAAAACATCAAGCATTAGGGCTAGTTTTTCGGTGGCTTTCTCCCCTTTTTTGTCAAGGACTGCTGCAACGGCCTTCATTAAAATTCAACCTTTTGCAAGCACAACATATTTTTGCATTTAGTGGTTTTAACCATTTTAAACCAACAAAGCCTTAATAGTTGGAATAAAAACTTGCAGCGAGCGGGAAAACATGTTTGCAAGTAGCATTAAGCTTGTCAGTTTTGACGTTTGGGACACGCTGTTGTCTGTTAGGGCTTTCTATCAAGACATCGCCATAGAACTGTCAAAAATCTTAGGGGAACAGCCAACCGTTTTAGAAGACAAAATCATGGAAGGCTATAGGCGAGTTAGAGCCATCAGAAGGGCTGGCGGCTTCAGCGACTCTGAAATAGTGCCAGCAGCCCTACAGCTTGTAGCAGATTTTCTCGGCACAGAGCCCGGAACCATTGAAAGGGCGATTTTAAACGCTGAAAAGAATGGTAGGCCTGAAAATTACATGTTGAACGGTGTTTTGGAGACAGTTAGCCGCATAAGAGAGTTTGGGTTAAAAGTCACAGTTGTGGGCAACGTGGTCTTTTGGCCCGGAAACCTTAACAAAGTCTTGCTTGAAAAGGCTGGCTTAGCAAGGTTTATAGATGAACAGTTTTACGCCGACGAGGTTGGAATTTCAAAGCCTAAGCCGGAAATTTTCGCGAAAGCGCTTTCAAGGTTTAAAGTTGAACCATGCGAAGCTGTCCACGTTGGAGACAGCCTTTTCGAGGATTTGGCTGGCGCGGTGCTTGCTCAAATGAAAGCCGTTTTGATTGACAAAAATGTGAAAAGCGTTGTCAAGTTTTCAAGCTGGGACGCTTACATAATTCCGGAGATAAAGATGCTGGAACAGGTTATCCGAAACTGGGAAAAACATTAATCTCCAACATTCTTATCCTTCTAGAGAGGCGAAAAATTTGCCAATCCTTCCAATAGATACTGGACGTTACGGCACACCTGAAATGAGGCGAATCTTCGAAGAGGAAAGCCGTGTTCAAAAGATGTTAGACGTAGAGGCAGCTTTGGCTTGGGCGCACGCCCAAGTTGGCAACATACCGTTGGAAGATGCTGAAAGGATTATGGCTGCTGCGTCCCTTGAACGGGTTAAGTTTGCCCGCGTAAAAGAGATTGAACGGGAAATCAAACATGATGTTATGGCGCTTGTAAGGGCGCTGGCGGAAGTATGCGGACCGAGCGGAGCTTATGTGCACTTGGGCGCCACAAGCTATGATATTGTGGACACGGCGACAGCCCTCCAACTGAAAGAGGCTTTAGAAATAATTGAGAGGCGCCTAAGCGATTTTGAAAAAGTTTTGATGGAGAAAGCCTTGCGCTATAAGAACACGCTTATGATGGGGCGAACCCATGGACAACACGCCCTACCCATCACTTTGGGCTTTAAGTTCGCCGTCTGGATGAGGGAGATCTCCCGCCACATCCAAAGGCTTAGACAATGCCGCGAACGCGTGCTCGTGGGAAAAATGAGCGGAGCTGTTGGCACCCAAGCCGGGTTAGGCGAACACGCTATGAAAATCCAAGAGCTTGTCATGCAGAGGTTGGGCTTAAAACCCGCAGACATTTCAACCCAAATAGTGCAGAGAGACCGCCACGCCGAGCTGATATGCCTATTGGCTTTGATTGCCACAAGCTTGGAAAATTTTGCAACGGAAATCCGTGAACTTCAAAGGCCAGAGATAGGCGAGCTGGCTGAACCTTTCGAGGCTGAAAGGCAAGTGGGCAGCTCCACAATGCCTCACAAACGGAACCCCGAAATATGCGAGCGCGTTTGCGGTTTAGCCCGCATAGTGCGAAGCCTCACCATCCCATCGTTGGAGAATGTTGTAACTTGGCATGAACGCGATTTAACACAGTCTTCGGCTGAACGTTTCATAATTCCGGAGGCATGCATCCTTGTAGATTACATGTTGGCGTTAATGACAAATATTGTGGCAAACCTTTACGTGAACGAAGAACGCATGCGCCAAAACATAGAGCTAACTCAAGGCCGCGCCATGTCAGAAGCCGTCATGATAGCCCTGACAAAGAAGGGCTTAAGCCGCCAAGAAGCCCACGAACTGCTAAGAAAATTGGCAATAAAAAGCGAAATGGAAAAAGTCCCCTTCAAAAAAGTCTTGTTGGAAGACAAAACCGTCAGCGCAAAACTAAGCGAAAAGGAAATTGACGAGACGTTAAACCCGCAGAACTATCTCGGAACAGCCCCAGAACAGGTTGAGCTCATGGTGGAAAAAACAAAGCAAGAACGCAGAAACAGAGGATTAACAGACTGACACGCTCCTATGCCTTAGAATTTGCGTGTCCAGTACTTTTTAGAGCCATCTTAAGCCATTTTGTTATTTAATTTAAAGTGGTAGCCCGGGGGAGATTCGAACTCCCGTCAGGGGCTCCAGAGGCCCCCATGCTTGACCGCTACACCACCGGGCTTCGCGCTTCTTCAACCATTTAAGCTTAAGGCTCTCCATATTAACTTTAACGTTTATATTTCAATACGAAAATGCCTGTTGTGGCTTGGCACCCGGAGCATATAAAGAATAGGGTTTCAAATCCCACTTTTGTGATTATCACTGTGGAGAGGAACGCCGCCACAGCCTCTGTGATGTCGTATATGGATTCGAACATTCCTAGAATTGTGCCGCTTTTCTTTTTCTGGCCCAAGTCAACCATCAAGGCCAGTATGGATGGGCGTTGAAGCGCATAGGAAATTCCGAAAATAAACTCGATTAAGTACAGACTAGTTATGTTTGGCACGTAAATATAGCCCAAAGAACACAGTGCACCCATCATGACTCCGGCGAAGAAAACACGTTCTTTACCATAAATGTCGGCAAGCCTTCCGGCGATCACTTTGAATACGGCTGCAACTCCGCAGAAAAGCGCGTAGAGAAGCCCAACATCCACAACTGTGGCGGAGAACCGGTTAATAACAAATATCGGATAGATAGGGCCTAGCAAGCCGACTCCTAAAGAGTATAAGGTGCTTAAAGCTAAGGCAAGCATGAACGCGCGGGATGACTTCAGCATGCATTATTCCTCCTGCTGAAGCCACCGCGAACCCTTGAACCATCTTATCCATACACATTTCTGGGTCGGCTTGCCTCCCAAATAGGGTGAAAAATTCGACCAGCACATAAAAATAAACTTTTTGGTGAAGCCTTTAGGCTATTTCACGACTCAGTTTAAGCCACGAAACGAAATGTAAACTTACTTTGTCACGAGAACGGGGCATGGGGCGTTTCGAATGACACCGTCGCTTACGCTTCCCAAGATGATTTCTTTTATGCGGCTTAATCCCCTCGCGCCCATAACTATTAAGTCGAATTTGCCTTCCTCAGCCGCCTTCACAATCTCATGGACGGCGTGTCCCTCCCTTAGTATCGTGTCCACTTCAACGCCTTCCGCCTTCACTTTCTCCGCACCCTCAGCCAAAATCCTCACACTCACATTCCTAACAGCCTCAGCAACCCTTGAATATTCGGCGGGAGCCATCATTGGAACGCCAGGAGCGAAAGTCGCAGGTTCAGGCACGGCGATTGGTCTAACGCTGACGGAGTAAACGTGGATCAATGTAATTTTGCTTTTGAATTTTTTGGCTATTTGGATGGCTATATCCAAGGCCCTCATGGAATGCTCAGAGCCATCCAGAGGGACAAGAATTTTGTTGAACAAAGGTCTCCCCGAGAGATTTCTAAAGCCATGAGCTTAAATAGATTTTGAAATCTCCCTTGAAACAACGTTAAAATTGAGGGTGTTACAGAAGTGAAAAGTCTGTGGACTTTATTTTCCCCTTGGCGTCGATGACAACTTCAAAACGTTCAGCCCATGGATGCCCCTCAAGGTCTATGGGACAAGTGCCCCTGACAATCCAGCAACCGTCCCTCTGCTCAATATGGGAGATGTCAATCTTTTCGGTTTTCTTCCTTTTCCTTAGAAATTCCACAGCTATCTGCTGGGCGTCCTTTTCCATTAACACCTTCATTTCAATGCATCCTCTCTCAGTCTTCTGTAACAGTCGGATTTCGAAGCATTAAAAGTTATGAAAGAAAAATCATTAGCAAAACTAAGCATAAATCGCATACACGACATAATGTTTGAAAAATTCTTACGCAAATGTAAGCAGCGCTTAAGCCTCTTAATTATATCGCTTTTATCCTTGATGTTCTCGACAAGTTTCTCAAAGTTGTCGGTTCTAATGTTTATGAATCTATGTAGTTCTTCAGCGTTGTTTGGCAGACCAAAATGTTGAAGGTTTATGTTTGCTTCATTTGCGGCTTTAAGTATCCAGTCCTCCAATCTTGGACACAATATGACCAGAAGATTATTTCTGTCTCTTTGGCGAAACATCCTGATCTCACACGTTGTCAAGTTTTGGTTTTGGGTTTCCTCAAATCTATTTAAGAGTGGAGGTTGATGACTTTGCTATTTTTCTAATTTTTAAACGGGCGCGTTCTCTTTTTCGCGGCAAACTCTTATAAGCAACGGTTAACGCTATGTACGGGTTGTGCAAGACTGCTTTCCGTGGCGGTTTTTGCACAGATAAACAGTAAAGGAGTTGAGTAGGCGAAATGTCTGGAAAAGAAATGCACAAGGCAGTCTGTTCTGACTGTAGCGCGGAATGTGAGGTTCCCTTCGTTCCAGACCCCAGTAGACCGGTTTACTGCCGAGAGTGCTGGATGAAGAGAAGAAATCAAAGGCGAAGGTACTAGTTGCTGGTTAAAGTTCATCCATAAGTTTAACATTTTTTAAATTCCCTTTTTATCGAGTTTGATTCTCAGTTTAACAGTTTCTTCAAGGCTTCGCCGCTTGGTTTTAGGGTTTGGTTGTAATAGGCTAAGCCCCAATCCGCGTTTTCCGGTCTAAAGTCTTGGATTGCAAAGTATGAATGAGGCATCGATGCTGGGTCTTCGATAATCTGCATTTCACATATAGCCTTCAAGGTTTCTTTAATTAGTTCGCATTTCCGCTTTTCCGATTCGCATCCGCCATACGGGCCAGCAGCCCCTTTTGTATGCCAGCCCCACTCGGCTAGGAAGAGT
>Ga0185307_1000646_pt1 | contig 21590 bp, 21 predicted proteins | sample LHCtaG_FD_128010 | JGI IMG/M metagenome (GOLD analysis project Ga0185307, IMG submission 128010) | Hot spring microbial communities from Little Hot Creek, USA to study Microbial Dark Matter (Phase II) - LHC4sed_matched (SPADES... | ecosystem: Environmental > Aquatic > Thermal springs > Hot... | reverse complement strand
GAATGCAGTCGGTTGGCCAACAGCATGCTTTCAAATATTCTTGGCAGAACGCTTTTCCAGAGGAGATTCACCCGCCGAGCTTTTGCCGCATGCTGATCCTCGGCGTTGGTGGAGCTGGAAATAACACAGTTACAAGGCTTATGGAGATGGGCATTGTTGGAGCCGAGTGCATAGCGGTAAACACCGATGCCCTCCACCTAAACATTTCAAAAGCTCATAGGAAAATTCTGATAGGCGAGAAGCTCACAAGAGGTTTGGGAGTTGGCGGGGACCCGCAGCTGGGAAGGGCCGCCATCGAAGAGTCAAGAAAACGCATAGAAGAACTGCTGACGGGTGCAGACATAGTTTTTATAACTGCTGGCTTGGGCGGTGGAACAGGAACGGGCGCTGCGCCGGTTATCGCCGAAATGGCTAAGAAAAGGGGAATTCTAACAGTTGGGGTTGTTACAACGCCATTCCGAATCGAGAAGGGACGTGTAGAATATGCGGCTCAGGCGCTAACAGAGATGCGGAGGCACTGCGACACCCTTGTTGTGATTGACAACAATAAGCTCATCCATTTGGCTCCAAACCTTCCAATAAATGAAGCCTTTAGAATTGCAGACCAAGTTTTGGCCAACATGATTAAAGGTATTGTGGAAACCATTTCAGCTCCAAGCCTCATCAACCTGGACTTTGCAGACTTCAAAACCATTGTTAAACGAGGCGGGCTAGCCGTCATAGGCGTAGGCGAATCAGACGCCCCGAACCGCGCCGAAGAAGCCGTGAGGAACGCTTTGAGAAACCCGCTTCTGGATGTGGATTACGTTGGCGCAAAAGGCGCCTTAATTCATGTTTCAGGCGACGCCCAAATGACCATAGAGGAGGCAAACCGTGTTGGGGAAATAGTCACAGAAATGATGGACGACGACGCCCTTGTCATTTGGGGAGCAAGAGTAAACCCAGAACTTAATGGCAAGCTGAAAGTGACGCTAGTATTAACTGGCGTTAATTCTTCGTACATTCCAAGTTTACTTGAAGTGATAGCCCCGCGGCTATTCAATCTTGAACCCTATGCTGAGCCGGAAAAACCGTTAGGAATAAACCTAAACCTATACCAGCTGGAGCAAGACCATGCATAGATAAGCCTCACGAATCCCCATTTTATTTTCGAACCATTTTTGTTGAATTTTGTAGGTTAGCTTAAACATTTACCGTCGGCAAATAGTTTATGTAGTAATATTTACATGCATCACCTTAGAACGAAAAGGGGAGAGTCAAAATGCCATTGAGCATCGGCCTTATTGGATGCGGAGCCATAGGAACGGTGCTGGCGCAAGCTATAGACAAGGGGCTTGCGGGAGACACTTGTCTAGTCGTAATTTTTGACCGAAACTTTGAGAAAGCTGAAATTTTGGCGCAAAAACTGAGGAATAAGCCTAAAATCGCCAAAAGCTTCAAAGAGCTTCTTGAGTGTAAGGATGTGGAGCTTGTTTTAGAGGCAGCTTCTCAAGAGGCCGTTAAATCTTATGCTTTTGAAGTGTTAAGAGCTGGAAAAGATTTAATGATTATGAGCGCTGGCGCCCTAGTTGATTCCCAACTGCTGGGCGAGATTAGTCGAGTTGCTAAGGAAAATGGAAGAAAAGTTTACATTCCATCCGGCGCCATAGCTGGGATAGATGGAGTGAAAGCCTCAGCGATAGGCGGAATTAAAAGTGTGATTTTAACGACGAGAAAGCCCGTTGAGGGCTTGATAGATAACCCCTATTTCACGGAGAAGACCAGCGGGAGGGTTGAAAAGCCAACACTGATATATGAGGGCTCAGCCGCAGAGGCATGCAAGCTTTTTCCAGCTAATGTTAATGTGGCGGCAACCCTTGGCTTGGCTGGTGTAGGCGCCGAAAAAACTGTTGTGCGAGTGATAGCTGACCCCACTATCAACCGAAACATTCATGAAATTGAGGTTAGAGGCGAATTTGGCAAGCTAAGGGTTCAAGTAGAGAATGTGCCTTCAGAAGAAAATCCAAAAACAAGTTTTTTGGCGGCACTTTCAGCGATTGCAACACTAAAACGGCTAACAGAACCGCTGATAATTGGAACATGATTCGTTGCTTTTCCTAAAATATTTGGTTTTTAAGGCTAGGATTTCCCTTTTAAGTCTTAACTGTAATGGTATAGCGTTGCCGAAAGGTTCGCATAACCCCTTACTTATGGCTTTAACCGCTTTTTCGCAGTCTAATTCAGCGTCTATAACAGTGTATGCTGAGCCTATTTCCGGGGCGAAGTGGGCGTCGCTGCCTGCAACCTGTGGGGTTCCAAGAGTGGCGGCTATTTCCCGCGCTAGTCTCACAGAACGTTTAAAGGGGATTGCCGAAGCGTTTACAACTTCTATGGCGTCAAAATCTCTGCTTGTTTTCTGTCCCAGGCTTGCCTTGAAAACTGTTTTGGGATGGCATGCGACGGCTAGGCCTCCAAGTTCATGGATTTTGTCAACAGTTTCTTCCATGCTTAGATTTTTCGGTATGGATTCTTGCAGGTTGAGCCCTATTATGTGCCCGTTTAGGCTTGTAACTTCTATGCCAGTTATTATTAGGAAATCTTTTGCTTCTCTTGCTATTTTCAGGGCGCTGTCTATTCTGTCGTGGTCTGTTATGGCTAAGCCGTCTAATCCAGCCCTTTTTGCGTAGAAAAATAGTTCTTTTGGCTTTATTAGCCCGTCATAGGAGTAGCATGTGTGGATGTGGAGGTCGATTTTGATTTTCAGGGCTCTTCACTTCGCCATGGCCTTTCTAACTTTCTCCAGCATCTCGTCGAGTTTTTTCTCGTCTGCTTCAATCTTGCGGAACAGTGGCTTAGCCAAGCCTATTTTGTGGCCGGCTGGTAGGGGTTTTAGGGCTTCTTCCCACCTTTGCTGGTGGACGCTTCCGGGCAGGTTTAGGGTTTTCCAAAGTTCTTCGGCTGTGAAGGGAATTATTGGAGCAGAAACAATCGATAAGGCTTTAACCAGCTGGGCAGCCACGTAGATTGTTGTCGCCGCTTTGGCTTTATCGCTTTTTATAAGGTTCCAAGGCTCTTTCTCGTTTAGGTACTGGTTGCCAAGGCGGCCTATGCCCATTACGCCGTTGGCTGCAGACTGAAGCCTACAAGCTTCAAAATCGCCGGCAATTTCATTGACACGCTCTCTTAGGCTTTTTAGCACTTGCTCTTCTTTGTCTTCCAGCCCGCTTGGCTCTGGAATCCTGCTTTCAAAGTGTCTATTTATGAAGGACAATGTGCGGTGGACGAAGTTTCCAAAAGTGTCGTTTAAGTCGGCGTTTATTTTTTCCGCGAAGATTTCCCATGAGAAGTTTGAGTCTTTTGTTTCTGGTCTTGTGGCGATTAGGAAGTAGCGCCAATAGTCGGGCGGAAACAGTTCGAGGGCTTCGTCTATCCATATGCCTATCCTGAGGCTTTTTGAGGCTTTTTCGCCTTTGAACTGGAGGAACTCTGTGGCTGAAACGTTCCATGGCAAATTGTAGTCTTCGTGGGACGCCATAAGCAAGGCTGGCAAAATTATTGTGTGGAAGGGAATGTTATCTTTCCCAATGAAGTACAGTGTTTTCGCTTCCTTGTTAAACCAGTAATCCTTCCAACCTTCTGGGTTGCCGCGGTTTCTGAAATACTCAATGGTGGCTGATACATAACCCAAAACAGCTTCAACCCAAACGTAGACAGTTTTGCCCTCGGCTTCTGGAAAAGGTGCGGGGATTCCCCAGCTTACGTCTCTTGTAACGGCTCTTGGTTTTAGGCCTTCTTTTATTAGGTTTAGGCTGAAGTTTCTGGCGTTTGTGGGCAGCTGCTTGTTTTCGCTGATGTATTTGGCTAGTTTGTCCGCGAATTTGGCAAGGTCGAAGTACCAGTGCTTCGTGGTTTTCACGGTGGGTTTACCCTTGCAGATTACGCAGTAAGGCTCTATCAGAACCGTGGGTTCAAGAAGTCTTCCACAAGCGTCGCACTGATCGCCGCGGGCTGGCATGTGCCCGCAGTAGGGACATTTGCCTTCCACGAAACGGTCTGGAAGGAAGCGTTTGCATTTTTCACAGTAAAGCATTTCGGTTTCCTTGGTGAATATGTAGCCGTTTTTGTAAATCTTCATTAAGTGTTGCTGGACAAACTCCTTGTGCACCGGGCTTTCCGTCCGTGTATAGTTGTCGAAGGATATACCCCACCTCTTGAAGAGTTCAGCCACCCTCGCATGGTTTTTATCCGTCAAGTCTTTTGGCTTCACACCTAGCCTTATGGCTTCCACTTCAATGGGGGTTCCATGCTCATCGGAGCCGCTAACCATGACAACTTCTTCGCCCTTAAGCCTATAAAACCGGGCGACTACGTCCGCTGAAAGAACAGAGCCCACCAGGTTGCCTATATGCGGAGTCACGTTTATGTAGGGCCAGGCGGACGTGACTAAAACTTTTCCGAGTTCCACGCACCTCCAAAGCCTTTCAAGTAAGCTATATCAACATGCGTAAAACATGCTTAAAAATTAAATGGAAAAATAGGGGTTTGGAGAGCTATTCGGCTTTTCCCATTTCTTCTTCCAGAACCACTTTTGGCCTCCGCACGGAAAGGAATATCGTCGCAGCCAAGATTATCGTGCAGACAATCACCAGCACCGCCAGTATAGTGACCAAAGTTAGAAGTTTGTCCATGTCAACCAGCGAAATTTTAGACGGTGGGGGAACATACAGCGAACAAGGGTCTTCCCGAAATGAATATGCAACAGGTCCAATAGTGTATACGCCTTCAACCCATATTTTTCCGCCATAGCCTCTGCCGTCTTCAGGTATGGTGAACGTTTTCGTCGTAGTCCAGTTTTGTCCTTTGCTTAGCACTGTGCTTTTTGCATCTATGGTGTAGTCTCCACCCCAAATAGGCGAGTACCATGGAACATATATTGTAATGTTTTTTAAGACTATTTCGTCAGGGCCCTCGTTGTACACCCAAATTTTTAACGTTACAGTTTCACCGGGCGAATACTGAAGTTTATCCGTGTAGCCATATACCTTAACTTTAGCAGCGCACTCTGCCGGCCTCGTGAACGTTAATATCGTCAGCACCATCAAAACTAATAGGAGTGATGGAATTTTCTTTTCCAAATTACCACCGAATTAGCATATAATACTGTTGGCTTTTTAAAACTTGTTGCCTTCACATCTAACTTTACGGTTCTTGGTTGGCATCTGCCCAACAATAGCCATAATTTCCGCGATGGATGCACTTGATTTTACACCCTTAGGGTTAAAGTGAGTCAGCGAAGCCTTGAAGCCTTTTCCCCTCAAAGCTTCTAGAAGGGCCCCAACAGAGGGCACTGGTAGACCCATTTTGCTGCATATCTTGTCTAAGACGTAGTATGTCGCCGGGGCTGAACATTCATCCTTCACGAAAGCCAAAATTTTTCTTATTCTCTTTTTCAGCTTAAATTTTCGCCTTTCAGCTTCTTTCTCCATTAAAGTGCAGAATTTTTCGTCGGCTAGTTTTCCAAGCCATAAAGGTCCAGCGTAATCCATTTTTGAACCGCAGTTGGGGCATTTCCCATCATGTCCTAGCAAGCCTTCTTTGTTTATGGTTTCTCTGTGGAGGCAGTGGAAGCAGTGGAGGACGTAGCCCAACTGTTTTAGGGTTTCATCCGCCTTTTGGGCGCCGTGTTTCAGAACCGCGTAGAAACGCACGTAATGGTCTGTGCTGTGGCTGAAGAGCGGATAAACGCCGATTTCATGTTTCGCCGCTGTGGTTACGGTGCATCCTATGACAAGTCTTAGGGCTATTTCGTGGCAGTATTCTGTGCGGAGGGGTTTTCCACCATACTTGCGTATGCACGCTTTTGGGTGTACGCCGCATAAGGGCGCCATGTCCGTCGCCGTTAAGGCCAACAGTCCTCCGTTGCGGGTTGCTCTTATGACTGAGTCCAGAAACGGCGCTGGAGAACCGAAGGGGTCTATGTCTACAGCGTCAAAACGTTTGCGCGGCGCGGCATATTTCGCCAACAAAAGGTTTGCATCCATATTCTGCACGGTTATGCGTTCGCCAAGCCCATTTAGTTCAACGTTGTATTTTGCTAGCATGTAGGCTTTCTTGTTAATATCGTTTATCAAAACCTTTTTGACGCCTTCAACTTCCTTGGCGAAGCGTATCCCTCTTACACCACAGCCTGCCAAGGGCTCGCACACGATGATTTCGCGGTTTACAGTTCGCTGGTAAGCTTGCAAAGCGAGAACGGCTATGTCGCGGTTAAGCTCCATCACTGGGTTGTAGAACACTGGAGCCTTTGAAGGCGCGTATTCTCCGGGCTTTTCCACGAAGGCGGATAATTTTGGAACAAGCACACGCGCTTGGCCTTCTTCGATAATCTCTGTTGGAAAATTCACGGGTGGCTTAATGTTTTTCATGTTTTAGCTATGCCCCATTCTAGTAGGGCTAGATGGATCATTTGGGAGGCAATTGCCGCCAAAATGACTGCCATTATACGGCTTACAGCTTGGACGCCATTATTGCCGATGGCTGAAACAAGCAAAGGTGCAAAACGTAATGTCAAGTAAACGCCGATTGAGGCGATTAAGCCTCCAACCAAAACATTGACTATGGCGTATGTGTTAGCCAAAACTATAAGCGTTGTCATAGTTCCAGGGCCGACGAGGAGAGGTGTAGCCAAAGGCACCACGGCTGCTTGCCTAACGTCTATAGTTTTTGATCTTGACATTCCACCCAGCATGTCTATGGCTAGAATGAGCAGCAGTATTCCTCCACCAAATCTGAAGTTTGTGACCGACACTTCAAGAGCATTCAATATTAATGGCCCAAAAAGGGTGAATGTCAAAAGAAGCACTATGACTATCATGGTTGTTGTGCTTGTTATTTTTCGCCTCTCATCTTCCTTAAGTTTGCCAGTGTATATAAGAAATGTTGGAATGGTGCTTATGGGGTTCATTATGGTGAAAAGCTGTATAGATATGTTAAGAATGGCAGCAGGATCTACTTGAACCCATTCTTTTAAGCCGCCGATTGTAAAGCGAAGAGAGGTTAGGAAAACGAGGAGGATTATAGCTAAAATCAGAGCTAGTCTAAAGACTTTACCGTGTCTGCGAAGCACCCACTCGCTCAACTGCTTTTCAAGGGATGAAACAATGCTTTCCCGTTCTTCTCTGTCGCTTCCCATTTCCGACAAACCAGCTAGTCTACGCATTGTAGTTGTTAAATGTCGCGGATATTAGACTTCTGTTTGGTTTGCTAAAATCTTTTAGCCAAGTGAGAGGCAAATGCATAAGCGGAGTGTAGATAGGAATGAAAGCCTTCATTTCAGTTGACTTGGAAGGCATGCCATATATTGTAGCGCCAAGCCAGCTAAACCTAAAACGCGTCCTGTATGAGGAGGCAAGGAAAATAGCCACAAAAACAACGCTCATAGTGGCGGACGAACTGCACAAAAACGGCTTCGAAGAAGTTTTAGTGGCAGACAGCCATGGCCCAATGGTTAATCTTCACGTCGAAGACTTGCCCGAATACATAGAGGTCATCCGAGGTTTTCCGCGGCCGCTGAGCATGGTTGCTGGTATAGAGGGATGTGATGCGGCTATTTTCTTGGGGTATCACGCCAAGTTTGGGACAGCCAAATCTACCTTTGACCACACTTACAGCGGTGGAAGCATAAGGAAGGTGGAGGTTAACGGCGTTGAAGTCAGCGAGTTCCTTTTAAACGTCTATGTTGCTGGCGAGCTAGGTGTCCCGCCGATAATGGTGGCTGGAGAAGCCCAGCTTTTGAGGGATGATGTTGAAAAGTGGGCGCCTTGGGTTGAAACCGTCGCCTTAAAAAGCTCCTTAAGCCGTGTTGCTGCCAGAAGTCCAAGTATGGCTAAAATCGAGAAAGAGTTGAGAGAAGCCGCCAAAAGAGCAGCGTCGAAGCTTAAAGCTAAAAAGGCTAAACTGCTTATTGCCAAAAAACCCGTTGACATGCGGGTAGCATTCCTTGTAAGCCATTTTGCTGACGTAGCAGAGTTGCTTCCAACCGCAAAAAGGGTTGACGGGTTAACAGTGGAGTACACAGCAAAAGACATGACGGAAGCCTACAAAACCTTTGAGTTGCTTGTGCTCGCTGCCAGCGGAGTTTCCTCCTTCATAACCGAACAAATGTAAAAGGCGAAAACGCTTGCAGAAACGCGTGCTCCTATTGACCGGCAGTCCAGGCATTGGAAAAACAACAATACTGCTGAAAGTGATCGAGGCTTTGAAATCTAAAGGCTACAGCGTCGGCGGCATGATAAGTCGCGAAGTTCGTTCGGGTGGAACTCGCATAGGCTTTGAAATCCTAGACTTAAACAGTGGAAAAAGCGGCTGGCTCGCCCACATAAACCAAAAGATAGGCCCAAAGGTTGGGAAATACCGCGTTAACATGGAAGACTTAGAGAGGGTCGGCGTTGAAGCCATTATAAAAGCCGTTAGAGGGTGCGATGTCATTGCTGTCGACGAGATTGGACCAATGGAGCTTTTCTCAGAAAAGTTTAGAAATGCGGTTAAGGAGGCTGTTGAAAGCGGCAAACTCATGGTTGGCGTTGTCCACTGGAAAGCCCAAGACAAGATTGTAGACTATGTTAAAAAGCGGCAAGACACGGAAATATTCACCGTCACCTTTGAAAACCGTGATGGGTTGCATAGAACCGTTCTTGACAAGGCTTTAGAGGGTCTAGCCAAAATCCGCAGCGAAAGGAATACGTTATGATTTTGCTTCAGTCTTTTTCCCGCTTTTCTTACGTTCATAAGCTATTATGGATAATGGGATTAGGAAACCCAGAAAAATAAAGAGGGACAAAACATACTGTCCCATTATGGCGAACTCTATTATGGCGTAGAGCCAATAAACAACCGTTATTATGAGGATTGCCTTGGCGATGTCGCCTACAAGTCCCATGAATGGTTCACTGAGAATTTTAAATGCTGAAGTTTTTATTAAATATTGCGAAGCACTATTCTGAGCAGTGCAACCCTAAAACCTTTAACAGACAACGCAAATATTGTAAACGAAGGCTTATACAATGTTAGTTGCAGGTGTTGACGACGCGGGACGCGGCTCCATCATCGGACCCCTAGTGATTGCTGGAATCCTCATAGACGAAAACGATTTGCCAAAGCTTGTTCAGTTAGGGGTTAAAGACTCGAAGCTTCTTTCGCCAGCCAGAAGGGAAAAACTTGCCGCTGAAGTTAGGCAGATAGCCAAAAAGCATGCTATTGTGAAGCTTTCGCCGGCTGAGATTGACAGGGTTGTGGAGAAGGGCAGAAAACTTCATAGGCTCAATTGGCTGGAGGCCCAAGCCATGGCCAAGGTGATAGAGCTTCTAAAGCCAGACGTAGCCTACGTGGATGCTTCAGACGTTTTGGAAGAGCGTTTCAAAAAGCAGATTATGGAGTTTTTGCCCTTCAAAGTCGAAATAGTTTCGGAGCATAAGGCAGACCGCAAATATCCAGTGGTTTCCGCCGCCTCCATAATAGCCAAAGTGGAACGAGACCGAGAAATAGCCGAGTTAAGGGCGAAGTACGGCGATTTTGGATGCGGCTACCCCACAGACCCAAAAACAATAGAGTTTCTACACCGCTGCCTCGAAACTCTTAAGGAATATCCAGAGTTTGTAAGGAAGAGCTGGAGGCCAGCGAAGAAGGTTAAAAGGGAAAAGGCCTCTCGGCAGACTAGGCTTGTCTAAAGTTTGCATAAGTCTTCTGGACTTTTAATCTTAGATATTTCATCACCGTTAACGCATGGAATATCCTTGTTCAGCGGAGGCTTTTGCCCATCCGTCACGATAACGGGGTGGGCTTGGACAATTCTGCTTAGGCTTAAAATTTCTTCAACCCTCCGGTTAAGGGTTTCCTCATCTTTGTCCGCAACTCCGCCGATTATCTTCATGTTCTCCTCTGGAACTGTAACTACAAAGTCGAAGGGCGCCTTCTTCACAGCTACAATGTTGTAGCTGGCAAGCTTTTTGAAGATTCTCTGAAGAAGCTTGTTTTGGGTGAATATCTGCCTAGCCTTCGTCATGATGGGTTTTCTATAGCTTCTCGAAGTCTCGAAAATGTTAACAGGCTTGGCCACTGGAACCCCTAGGGTGCAAAGCAGATTGTAGGCCGCCGTCACAGAGGCTTTAGCCATACCCCTCTCGTAGCCGTAAAGCGTTCGCCTTGAAATGCCTATTTTCTCTGCAACTTCGCCGACGGACAAGCCAAGCTCTTGCCTTCGCTTTTTTATGGCTTCACCATCTATCTCCACATAATATCCGCCTGGACCCGCCTGGATAAGCGGGTGTATTCCTCGCAAAACAATGTTTTCGAAGGTTCTAGGCGTAATTGCAAGAACGTTGTATCTGGAATAAACCGTGTCGTCTTCCAACGGTTTCTCGCGGGTTTTTTCACTTATGAAAAGCGAGGCCGCCGAGACTTGTTCGGCTATTATCCTCAACTCTAAAGAGTCGTAAGGCGAAACGCATCCAATATCATGCTGCACTTTTATGAAAATTAGGGATTCGCTTTTTCTTGCTGCAATGTCGAAACAGCTTGGCCTAGAGCAACATCTTTGGGAGACGGTGAACCCGCCCTCCTTCAGTATGGTTTCCGCCGCCTTTATCTTCTCCGTCTCCCTATCGGTCATCGGATTTTCACAAAAGTATTCAAGGCGCTCTTGGATATAAGGATATACGCTTTGGGGGCTTATCCCATAAACCTCGCCACTATCATGGCATGGGCCTTATCATAGGGTTCAAGGTGCACAACATCTTCTATGGCGAAGCCTCTGCCCTCTAAAACTTTCACTTCCCGCCTATAGATTTCAGAAGGCTCCTTCGTAACGTCTATGCTCTGGGCTTTCACGGCAAGCATTATCCACCCACCATTTTTAAGGAAAAGGTCAGCGTTGTCTGCCAAAATTTTAGCTTGCTCAGGCTGGGCTATGTCGCAATAAATGTCGTCCACCTTCCCGCGGATATACATGGCGTATCTTTCTGGGAAGCGGGCGTCCTCCAGTATAGGCGTCATATTAAGCCTATAAGGGCAGACGTTGTTTACAAGCTCTCTAAGGGCTCTGGCTGCAAACTCGACGCAGTAGACATGGCCCTTCTCACCGACAATGTCTGAAACGTGGCTTGCGGTGGTTCCGGAAGCCGCGCCTAAATAGAGCACTTGATGGTTGGGTTTTATAGGGACAGTCTTAATGCCTTTAAGGATGGCGGCTGCCAGCTTGCTTCTAAACGGGTCCCAGAGGCGGTATTCAACGCCTTCAAACCTTATCAGCTTTTCTCCGTAGACTGTTCTTCCGGGCGCAAGGTTCATCGTGGCCAGTTTCTGGCTTCCATCGTCTAATGCCACTATGTAGACTTGGGGAAACTGGGGATGCTGCCTAACTTGCATGTTTTTTCTTCCACCGTTTCTTTTCGCGTTTGGGCTGTTTCTCCGGAGCCTTTGGCGGTTCAGCGTATTTCTGGAGTATTTCCTCAACCCTCTTTTCCAGGTCAGCCCTTAACTCCTCACCTATATATCTTCCACCAAAAACGTCTGTCCTAGCGGCTATCGCCAGCTTCCCAGCTAAAGCCCTGGCGATTTTGCCCCTCTGCCACTTTTTCGCTTCATGCAAGAGCGGGTGCTGAAAGATTATTCCATGCTTAGGCGGCCTAGTTCCAGTTTTCAGCGAACGGAAAAGGGCTTTCTCTGCGCCTAACACTTGCAGTGTGCTGGCCGGCATCTTAGCCAAATTCGTTAGGCCGCCTGCCAACGCTATGAGGCGGGCTCCGAGAAGTGCGCCTGTTAAAGCCTTCATGTTTGGAGCAACCTCCTCCATGGCCGTGTCTATGTATTTTTCCATGTTCTCTCTAAGCTCGTAAAGGCCTAGCACTGTTCGGCTTAAAGCCTGTATCTGGGCGAGGTCTGTTTCCGCCAAGTCTGCTCCCATGGAGGATTTAGCCGCGTTAGCCACCTGTTCGGCTTTCGATTTAGGCAAGCCTTCTTTTTCAAGGCTTTCAGCCGTGAAGCCATCGCGGCTTCCGATTTTTGCGACTAGGCGGGCGTAGGTTTCATGTTTCTCCAAAAGGCGGTCGAGTTCTGGAAAGTGGATGCCGTACCATTCTCTGACGCGGCTCATGAAGAGGTTTATGGTCTTATCCAAGTCGTCCAATGTTTGGATGGCTTGGGCAATAATTAGGTCCTTCTTTTCAACAGCCTTTTTAACGCGAAGTTTTGCCATTTCCATGGAAACGCTGTGGGTCCAGCGGCGAAACTCCTCATAGTCCTTGACAAAGCCCGTTTCCATGGCGAAGCCTTCCACGTTGGAGCGCAAAAGCTGTCCAGCCTCTGAAACCCTTGAAACTTCCGTGGAAACAGCGAACTTCTCCTTAACGCTTGCCGCCAGAAGAGGGTTTTCAAAGGCGAAAACTTCGTAGCCGCTGTTTTTCAGATAGCCTATTAAGTCTGAAACCTCTTTAACAACTTTTCCAGATTCCATTTCCAAAATGGTTTTTGCCGCTTCTTCGGGCTTTTTCTGGAAAAGGGAGTGGGCTACCAGCCTATTTCCCTCGTCGAAGGCTAAAACGCCGAAAAGGGTTTGAATTATTGTTGCCTTCATCATCCTTCTCCTCAGAGTTCCAAAATACTATCTACTAGGCTTGGATAGATAAAGGATTCTGAAAGGCTTGTTCAGCCCTATCTAGCGTTGTCTGACGCGGCGGATTTCAAAGACAACGGGGTTTTCGGGGTCGGGACAAGCGTTGAAGATGACGTCTCTATCTTTTGCCCATGGAAACTCCACGCCGTAGCGCATGGCGTAAACTTTTGGGAGCAGAACCATAAGGGCGCTGTAGCATATGTCGCCCTTAACAGATTTGCCGTCGAAAACTATTTTGTCGCCAACCTTATGCCCAAAAGCGCATTTTCCCTTTTGGCTTTTCACCGTAACCTCGACAACCGACATCCCAACACCACTGTTTTGAGAAGCCGCTAAATGCTTATAGAATTTTCCAAAACCTGGGCATAAGCATCGTGAAAAGAGAACTAAAGTTTATCTTTCAAAAGCGACAACCATAACAGAAAACCTTGGCGGTGAAAGCTCTGTGAAGAATGAGCGTTTAAGGGTTAATTTAGCAGGCTTAAGCCTTGAAAACCCCACTATGTTGGCTTCTGGAATTTTGGGGTATTCAGCTGAAACCCTTAAAAGCGTTGCTGAGGGAGGCGCAGGGGCTGTTGTCACAAAGTCTGTGGGGTTAAAGCCTCGAAGCGGCTATGCAAACCCAACGGTGGTTCAGGTTGAATGCGGCTTGATAAACGCTGTGGGGCTTCCAAACCCGGGTATTGAAGAGTTTGTGAAAGACATTGGTGAGGCGAAGGCTGTTTTAAAGGCGCCATTGATTGTGAGTGTTTATGGTTTTTCAGCTGAAGAATATGCGGTTGTGGCGGAAAAAGCCGTGAAGGCTGGAGCAGATGCGGTGGAACTGAATGTTTCATGCCCCCATGTTAGGGAAACCGGTGCCGAGATTGGACAGAACCCTAAGGTTTTGGCAGAAGTTGTGGAAAAAGTAAAAAAGAGTGTAGAAAAGCCGGTTTTTGTCAAGCTTTCCCCAAACGTCACGGACATTGTTGAAGTTGCCGAAGCCGCAGTGAAGGCTGGGGCGGATGCCATAACTGCCATAAACACTGTTAGGGCGATGGCCATCGACTTGGAAACTGCAAGGCCCATATTGAGCAATAAGAGGGGCGGCTTGTCCGGGCCTGCCATAAAGCCCATAGCTATCCGATGCATTTACGACATTTATGAAAGGGTGAAAAAGCCCATAATTGGATGCGGCGGCATAACCAGTTGGCGGGACGCTGTGGAGTTCATGCTTGCCGGAGCCTCCGCCGTCCAAATTGGAACCGCAATAGCCCTCAAAGGACCCTGCGTTTTTAAGTCCGTGGCTATGGGGATAAACGCCTACTTGAAGAGGAAAGGTTTTAGGAGTGTGAACGAGATTGTCGGCTTGGCTCACCGCGGCTAACAGGCATAGGGCCACCCGCATAGTGGCTGTGGAAACCATAAGCCCAACAGTGAAAACCTTCACCTTCCAAGATAAGCTGTGTGCAAAAGCCCAGCCTGGACAGTTCCTTATGCTTTGGATTCCAGGAGTGGATGAGATTCCCCTAAGCGTTTTAGACGCAGACCCGGAAAAGGCTGTGGTTTCCGTGGCTGTCAAGAGGGTTGGGGAGGCAACCAAAGCACTGCACGACATGAAGGCTGGCGACGTTATAGGTGTCCGCGGCCCTTTCGGAAACAGCTTCACCCTTAAAGCTGGAAGGATACTTATGGTTGGAGGTGGGGTTGGCATAGCTCCCCTATCGTTTCTAGCTAAAAAATTGGCCTCGAAAGCCTCAAAAATCACTGTGATAATTGGGGCGAAAACAAAGAGCGAACTAATTTTCATGGAAGAGTTGAAAAGGCTGTGCGGAGAGGAGAATGTTTTGGCCACCACAGAAGATGGAAGCTACGGCGTGAAAGGCTTAGCTTCAAACCATGCAGAGATGGTTATGGCCAAAGAAAACTTCGACATAGTCTACACTTGTGGGCCGGAGCCAATGACAAGGAAGATTTTTGACATTGCAGAAGAAAAGGGTGTGTGGGCCGAGGCAAGTTTGGAGAGGCTTATGCGGTGCGCCATAGGCATATGCGGAAGCTGCACGTTAGGCGGTTACCGTGTCTGCAGAGACGGCCCAGTCTTCAACATAAACCAGCTTAAAAGGGTTAAAGACGAGTTTGGAGTTTGGAAACGCGACTTCAACGGGAAAAGGATACCAGTATAAGCTTATGGGAGCCTCGTGTAATTGCCGATTACTCCACTTCATACATTAGCCTTCCTCTTCCTCTACTTCAAGGATAAGAGGCGTTTTGACCCTTTGGCTTTGACGGTTTCAACCACCTTCATAGACCTTGAACCACTATACTATTCTCTTTTAGGAGAACCGTTAGACCATAGATTCTGGCACGGGTTCACCTTAGCATTAACCATCTACCCAGTTTTAATTGCCGTCGGCGTCTACGTTGCAGAGCACCTTTTTGAAGGTAAGCTGTTGACTGTTTACGGCCGATTGGGTCTTAACCCTGTTGGGGCTAAATACCCCTTTTTGAATATTTACTTGCTGAGTCTTTTCGGAGGGTTCAGCCACATATTCTTGGACATGTTTACCCATCCTGAAATGTTCTGGGTGTTATACCCCTTCGCCTTTGGAAACTCATTCTACAATTGGTGGGGGGCGATGGCCGTGGAGGTTGCTGTAATCTTGCTGTCTATTTACTCGTTAAGTTGTTGGTTGAAAGATAAACCTGTTAAGTTAAACACTGATAGCTAGAGCCTTTGCAAGTTATCATCAACCATTATATTATGCAAAGGCTTATTAGGTTCGGATTCAGAAAGTAATCTGCCATTTGGAGAAGTATGGAAAATGTCAAATTGTGGAAAAATCGCTGTCTTTATGGTTTTCCTGCTTTGTTTTGGAATGTTGCTTCAAACAGTCCACGCCCTATACGCCACCACGGATCCTTGGCCCATGTGGCGCCACGATTTGGTGCACTCTGGTTTGGCTACTTCCACGGCGCCCAACAGCAACAAAACGTTGTGGCAGTCTAAAAACTTCTATCCCTCCTGCATGCCGATTGTTGTGGACGGAAAGGTTATCGTAACAGGCACTGGCAACTACATTTATGCTTTGGATGAAACGACTGGTGTTGAATGGTGGAAATCTTCCATTGCGTTGTCAGGCTCGCCGAGGGGAAATATCGCCTACGCTGACGGCCGCCTTTACATTGGCACATCTACTGGTTATGTATATTGTTTTGACGCTACAAACGGTGTTAAGATTTGGGAAAAACAGTTTACAGGCGACCAGATAAGAACAAGCCCCGTCCCCTACAAGGGGAAGGTTTACGTTGGAACAAATAATGGGTACATATATGCTTTAAACGCCACAAACGGGCTAGCCATACCAGGATGGTATTATTCCACTGGCAGCCCAATATATTCGAGTCCAGCGGTTTACAATGACATTCTCTACTTTGGATGCGACGATAACAAGGTGCATGCAATAAATGTCAGCAGTGATGCTGGCCCAACTGTACTATGGAGATATACAACAGGCGGTTATGTGCGCTCCAGCCCGTGCGTAGGCGATGGCAAGGTGTTCATTGGAACATCTAGCACAGACCACGCCATTTTGGCTCTTAACGCGACGACAGCACAGCCCGCAGGTGAGCTCATCTGGAAATATGTGCTGGCAACGCAATACGACATTACAACCACTCCAGCGTTTGCCGACGGCACAGTGTATTTTGCAATAGGCCAGAAGGCATATGCGCTTAACGCGAGCGTGCTTCCAGGAACCTATAATGAAGGCAGTATCGCCATCGAGAAGTGGGCGGTAACGGTTGGGGGTTATCCCACAAGCCCAACGGTTTCTGACGGCAAAGTTTTTCTAAGCAACGGCTACGAGACTCTCATCTGCTTGGACGCAGCCACCGGAATAACATCGTGGACGTATAAATTCACAACATATGACTCTGAAGAAGCAGTAATTGCAGATGGGAGACTTTTCGTCACCCAATATTTTGGAGTTTACTGCTTCGGACAATCCTACCCAGCCCTAACATACTATTACACAGTCACTCCCGTAGGGGTTCCATTCGTCATCAAGCTTGTGGAGACAAACGCTACACCCAGCAAAACCATAGGCATAGATCAGCTGACAACCCAGAAGAAAATCAACTTCACAATAACTGGAATCGAAAACTCCTACAGTACACTCAACATCACAATTCCAAACGACATGCTCGGCGGACCATACACGGTGAAAATTGACGGAGCCCTCGTCGGCCACACACCCTATGACAATGGAACCCACACATCCTTATACTTCACATACTACCATACAGACAAAAACCCCCACAGCGTAGAAATAACAGGCACAACAGCGATACCAGAATTTCCGCCAACACTTACAGGGGCTATTCTAATCTTCACAACACTCGCTGCAACAGCATTCGCGACGAAAAACATAAAGCATTGGCGAAAAGAAAACACCCGCAGTTCACCATAACATTTCCGAAATAAGGCGGGAAACCATAAGTCCCCATTTTTATCGCCGCTTAAACGCCTGAAAACTAGAGAGAGGCTATCCATATTGGCTTTTCCAACAACCAAAATTATAGAGGAGAGAGGCCTCCAATTTAGGGCTTTGGGCAATCTTAAACTTGACTTGGACAGCGATGTCTAATTCAAAAAGGTTATATTTGGCCGAGGCTATTTTGGTGTATTTGCGGGTGCAATGTGATGAAAGGTGACCGCCAAATCAGAAGCTAATTTTGAAAAAATGTTAAGCATGGACTACCGCCCGCTTGAAATTGAAAGGGAAATCCGAGAATTCTGGGAGAAAAACCGCATACAAGAGAGGCTTATGGAACATCGCCAGAAAAACCATGTGGGCGTGGCAGGCTGGGTTGAAGGCCCGCCAACATTGAACGGCATACCCCACGTGGGCCACGCTAGAGGCCGCGTGATGAAAGACTTGTGGTTTAGATGGAAAACCATGAAGGGCTTTTTTGTGCCCTTCTGGGCGGGCTGGGACTGCCAAGGCTTGCCAGTGGAGCTGGAAGTGGAAAAGCTGTTGGGCGTTAAAAACAAGCGGGAGCTTTTAGAGCGGGTTGGCGAGGAACGCTTCATAGAAGAGTGTAAGAAGACGATTATGCGCTATCATGAGGAGTGGGTGGAAGCCGACCGTAAACTCGGCATATTCATAGACCAGAATAAGGCGTACTGGACATACACGGACGAATACATCGAGCGGGAGTGGCAATACCTAAAACGCGCATGGGAGCAAGGCCTACTGGAAGAAGGCTACTATGTGGTGGCCTACTGCCCAGGATGCCAAACAAGCCTAAGCAGCGCCGAAGTGGGCTATGAAGGCTCCTATGTAGAGGTGGAAGATCCATCCTTATACTTCAAGTTTAAGGTAGCGGACAGCCAAGACGAGTATTTCCTAGTTTGGACAACAATGCCCTTCACAATAGTAACAGACTTGATGCTGGCGGTGCATCCGGAAGCCGAATACGCCAAGGTTAAAGTTGGTAAAGAAAAGTGGATAATAGTAAAAAACCGCGTAGAACCGGTAATGCAGGAACTCGGCATAGAAAAATATGAAGTAGCCGAAACCGTTTTGGGCAAAAGCCTTGAAGGCCTAAAATACGATTATCCATTAAAGGATTTAATCCCAAAACAAGCAGAGCTTGACAAGCATCCCCTTGTGCACCGCGTTGTATGCGAAGACTTTGTGGACATAAACACTGCCACGGGAGTTGTCCATCTTTCGCCGGGAAACGGTGAAGAAGACTTTTTCGCCGCTCAAAAAAGAGGTGTACCAGTTTTTGCGCCTTTCGATGATGAAGTGAAGTTTACTAGCAATGCTGGTGCCTTCGGCGGTGTTTTTGCACGGGACGCTGATGCCATGGTTGTTGAAGAACTCCGCAAAAGAGGCTTGCTTGTCAAAGTCGCCACCATAAGGCATGAGTATCCAACATGTTGGCGCTCCCACCACAAGCTGGTTTGGCTGGCTAGACGCGAATACTTCCTAAGAACAGACCGAATAAACGACAAAGTGGTGGCGGCAGCGGAGAAAGTCGAATACTTCTTCGAAGCTCCGAAGAACCGCTTCCTCTCCTTCCTAAAAGAGGGAAAGCCATGGTGCATATCCAGAGAACGCGTCTGGGGCGCACCACTACCAATATGGGTCTGCGAAAAATGCAGAGTAAAAACCTTCATAGCAAGCAAAAAAGAGCTCTTCGAAAAAGCCCTTGAAAAGCCTCCGCCAAACTTTGAACTCCACAAGCCATGGATAGACCAAGTGAAGATTAAATGTGAAAAATGCGGAGGCACCATGCATCGGGAACCCTTCGTCTTGGACACTTGGCACAACAGCGGAGCAGCGCCCTACGCGAGGTTCACAGATGAGGAGTTCGCCAAATACGTGCCAGTGGACTTCCTAACAGAAGGCATAGACCAAACTCGTGGATGGGCAAACTCGCTTTTACTGGAACACGTCATATTGACTGGAAGGGCTGAAGCTCCCTACAAGGCTTTCCTCTTCCAAGGACTAACCCAAGACGCTAAGGGGAGGAAGATGAGCAAGAGCCTTGGAAACATAATCGAAGTAAACAAGCTTCTCGAAAAGGCGTCAGCAGACGTTTGCCGATTCTATCTACTGCGAAAATGCTCCCCCATAGAGTTCATGAACTTCGACCTAAACGAAATGAACCGCCGCCCCTACCAAGTGCTGGCAACCCTATACCACTTGAACAGATTCTTCATACAAAACGCCGAATACGACAACTTCAACCCCCAAAAGCACACGCTGGAATGGGCAAAAAACAACAATTTGCTCAAAAAACCAGACCTCTGGCTGTTGTCAAAACTTCAGAAAGCCATAGGCGACTATACGGCGATGCTGGAGAAATGCGAATTCAACACGGCCCTTGCAGTGCTTGAAGAATTCGTCGTCGAAACGATAAGCCGCCTCTATGTGCCAATGATAAGAAAGGAGCTTTGGACGGATGACCCCGCCACCCTCAACCGCAGACTAGCCATATATGCAACCCTATGGCATGCATTAAAAACAGCCGTGTTGATGTTTAACCCAGCAACACCATTCCTATGCGAAGCCCTATACCAGAAAATCTACAAGCGCTTAGACCCAACACTTCCAGAATCGGTGAACTTTGAAAAATGGCCGGAACCAGACGGGAAACTCCGCAACAAGGCTTTAGAAGAGGAATTTGAAACCATGCTGGAATGCGTTTCGCTGGTCTATTCAGCCCGCCAATCAGCAAAACTAAAGCGAAGATGGCCCTTACAAAAGATGCTTGTAGTGGCTTCAGCGGAAATTTGTAAAACCCTACAAAGCGTAGAAGAGGTTCTCTTAGAACTTGCAAACGTGAAGGAAGCGGAATACATGCAAGAGCTTCCAGAAACCCTTAAGGCTGAAACTGATGCTGGAAGATGGGTTGAAGCCTCTGAAAAAGGCATAAAAGTCTACCTAGACACCCACCGAGACGAAGCACTTTTAGGCGAAGGCCTCATGCGGGACATAGCCAGAAGAGTGCAATCTCTAAGAAAAGAGCTGGGCTACATACCAACAGACATACTAAACAGTGTCCACATAGCAGGACTGGACGAGGAAAGCACAAGACTTCTAAAACCATACCTAGACGAAATGATAGAACTCGTCAGAGCCAAAAAAGTTTACCTACATAAAAGCCAAGGAGAAGCCGAAGCCGAATGGCATGAATACCCATTAGATGAAAAGAAAGTTTACATAGCAATACTCTAGCTTGACAAAGGAGGCCCTCATATGAAAAGCTTGGAAAAAGATGTTATAGAAAAAACCGTCTCAAGGTTTAGGGAAGGCTACGTTTGCTCAGAATCAATTCTGTTAACCTTTGCAGAATCCAACGAGATTAAATGCGAACACATTCCAAAAATCTCTACTGGGTTTGGCGGTGGAATAGGCAGAAGCGGCTCTATCTGCGGAGCCTTAACAGGAGCAGTGATGGGTATAGGACTAAAATACGGAAGAAGCAAACCAAATGAAACAGAAGCATATGAAAAATGCATAGCAAAAACCCTGGAACTCTACAAAAGGTTCGAAAAAGCCTGCGGAAGCGTTTATTGTCAAGAACTAACCCAATGCGATTTAACAACAGCTGAAGGAAAACGAAGGTTCAATGAGAAAAAAGTGAGGGATGAAAAATGCACAAAATACGTGGAAAACGCCATGAAAATCCTCTTAAGTTTAACAAAAGATTAGAAACTCGGCCCACCCATCGGTGGTAAACTCCTATGGATAAAAAAGAGAGAATAAAAATAACATTCGAGTCTGGAACAACCATCGAGTGTGAAATAAGCTTTAATGAAAATCCTAAAACAGCCGAAGCGCTTATGAAAGCCTTACCCTTCCAAGCAAGGGCGGAATTCTGGGGCAAAGAAATATACTTCGAGGCTCCCTTCAAAGTCGGATTGGAAAAAGCCAAAGACGTAGTGGAGTATGGCGACGTAGCCTACTGGCCCGAAGGCCCAGCCCTATGCCTATTCTTCGGACCAACCCTTTCAAGCCCATCGCCTAACATAATAAAACCCTACAGCCCCGTAAACGTGATAGGTAAAATTCTCGGAGATCCAAAAATCCTAGAAAAGGTGAGCGAAGGCGAAAAACTAAAAGTTGAAAAAGCCTAAAATATGCACCTAACAAACTTTCACGTTTTCTGCCTTTCTAAATAGGATAAAACTAGAGGGGAGAGAAACCTAGCGAAAATAAAACTTTGAAAATGCTTAGCTAAGCATTTTCAAAACCGAAAGCCTTTTCCAAGAGAGATAAACTCTTTCCCCTTTGGGCCGGTAGTTCAGCTGGTATGAACGCCCGACTTGCACTCGGGAGGTCGCGGGTTCAAATCCCGCCCGGTCCACCATTCTTTATTTGAAAACTGGTGTTTGATTGTTCCTCCTCTGATAATGGAGTTTTATAGGAATAATGCATGTTTTTAT